>Ga0153939_1000808_pt1 | contig 12212 bp, 10 predicted proteins | sample TSNJ023MetaG_FD_104734 | JGI IMG/M metagenome (GOLD analysis project Ga0153939, IMG submission 104734) | Attine ant fungus gardens microbial communities from New Jersey, USA - TSNJ023 MetaG | ecosystem: Host-associated > Fungi > Mycelium > Unclassified | place: USA: New Jersey, Brendan T. Byrne... | reverse complement strand
GAGGATATTTTTCGACCAGCTAGGAAGACGACGCAGGCGGGCTGACGCCCGGCAAGGAGGATGACAACGCTGGGCGGACAATAGACCGCAAGTTATGTCGCTTTTTAATCAGTGTTCAGTATAAAAAGGGCTTTCCTTGCCCTGTGATACACGGAAAACCCATAAGCCGTTCTGACCCCTTTACCGCCTTTAACCGCCGCTACGCCTCAATATCCGTAAAGGAACGGCTTCCGCGATTGCTCCCGGTAATACGGGAAATCGCAAAGCAGCGCGTCCAACTCGCCGGCGGTGCGGATTTTATGCATCCTAGACCAGTGGGCGGGGTACAGGCGCGCGTAGCTTGTGGATCCAAAGCGGCTGTCGATGAGCAGCACCACGCCGTAATCGGCTTCGGAGCGGATGACCCTGCCCGCGGCCTGGAGCACCTTGTTCATGCCGGGAAACACATAGGCGTAGTCGTAGCCTCCGCCGTTTTCGCGGTTGTAGTAGTCCCGGATCAGGTCCTGGCGCAGGGATAGCTTGGGCAGCCCCACGCCGACAATGACCGTGCCGATGAGCCGTTCCCCCTTGAGGTCGATGCCCTCGGAGAATATGCCGCCCAGCACGGAAAACCCCACCAGGGTTTCCCGGTTGTCCGCGTCAAATTGCAGGAGAAACGCCGCCCGCTCCTCCTCGCTCATGCGGCCCTCCTGTAAGGCGGTGCGCACAGCGGGGTACCGGCTGGTGAAGAGCCCGTACACTTGCCCCATGTACTCGTAGGAGGGGAAATACACCATATAGTTGCCCCGCTTTTTTGAGACGGTCCGATGGATGGCCTCGGCGATAGGGAGGAGGCTGCCCGGGCGGTGGGCGTATTTGGTGGAGATGCCCTGGTGGGCGATGAGCAGCATCCGGCCCTGGTCGAAGGGGGAGGGGAGGGCCAGCATTCGGTCCTGCTCCCCGCCGCCCAGGATCTCCCGGTAATAGGGCAGGGGCGTCAGGGTGGCCGAAAACAGGATGGAGGCCTTGGCCCGCTTCAGGCACCGGGCGATGATGTGGGACGGGTCCATACAGAACAGGGTGAGGGTGACGCCGCTGCCCTTTACCTCGGTAATGCTGTTGTACCGCTGGTCGTACAGCGCGGCAACTCCGGCGAAGGACACCGCCTCAAAATACTGGGCCAGCACCTCCGGGTGCAGCGGATGAGCGCCGTGCTGCTGGGTGGCCAGCCATTCCTCCGCCGCCGCGATAAAGCGCAGGACAAGCTCCAGGAAGGCGGTATCCAGCTCCCCGGCGACCTGAACCGTTTCGCCGCCCAGCGCACCCCGCCGCTCCAGCAGATATTTGTTGACAGCGCCCATGGCCTTTCGCAAGCGGACGGCGGGGGCGTTTTTATCCGTGAGATCTTTTTTCAGGCGGTAGAAATCCGACTTGTCCAGAGCCGCCGTGTACATTTCCCGCACCCGGTCCACAAGATTGTGGGCCTCGTCGATGAGAAACACGTAGTCATTGTTGTCGTTGTCGCCAAAAAACCGGTGCAGGTACACCACCGGGTCAAAGACGTGGTTGTAATCACACACCACGAGATCGGCCCACAGCGCCACATCCAGTGACAGCTCATAGGGGCAGACCCGGTGCAGCCGCGCGCAGTCCTCCAGCTGCGCCGGGGTGATCAAATCGTTGTGTTCCAGAAGCTCCAACACGGCGTCGTTGATGCGGTCGTAATGCCCTTTGGCAAAGGAGCAGTGATCGGGGTTGCAGATGGCCTCGTCCTGGAAGCACAGCTTTTCCTTGGCCCGCAGGGTCACCGACTTAAAGCGCAGTCCCTGCCCGGCCATGAGCCGGACGGCCTCCTCGGCCACGGTGCGGGTGACGGTTTTTGCCGTGAGGTAAAAGAGCTTTTCCGCCTTGCCCTCGCCCATGGCCTTCACCGATGGAAACAGCGCGGACAGCGTCTTGCCAACGCCCGTGGGCGCCTGGGCATACAGCTTGTTTTTCCGCTCAATGGCGCGGTAGGCGGCCACCGCCAGCTCCCGCTGCCCCTTGCGGTAAGCGGGGAAGGGAAAGGCGGTTTCGCGGATGCTCTCGTCCCGGAGGAGCTTCCAGTCCCGCTCAAAGCGCAGCCACACGCCGCAGCGCTCCATGAGGTCCCGGAAAAACTCCGCCAGCTCCTCCCGGCCGAACACCCACTGGCGCCGCTGAATTTCCTCTGTGTCCAGCTGGAAATAGGTCAGCTGAACCGTGACCTGGGCGGGGGGCTCCGGCATGGTTTGCAGCAGCATATGGGCGTAGCACTTTCCCTGTCCCAGATGGAGCTCCCGCTGCCGGTCCAGGCGGTCCAGGGGGAGGGTGGTGGTCTTGATCTCATCAATGGTGACGCCCCCCGCGCCGGTGATGACGCCGTCGGCCTTGCCTTGGACCAGGGCGGGGATGCCGCCCAGCTCCGTCTCCAGGCGCAGGGGAACCTCCCGCTGGTAGTTGGGGCCCATGGCCTTCTGAATCCGGCGGTGGGCCCGGGAACCGGCCAGCATGGCGGAGGAATCCACATAGCGGCTGTCAATGTCGCCGCAGCGCAGCACCAAATCGACGATTTTATGCACCGATATTTTGATGGGCGTCATGGTCCTCCCCCCTTTTGCCGTGTTTCAAACTCACGTTCCTATTTACTATACAAAATCGGCGGAGCAATTGCAACAAATCTATTCGCTTTTTCAACCATGAAGCAGTATAAAGCCCGACGCGGAGAAAACGGATTTGATAAAACTGACAACCCAATATTATCATTTCAAGGTTATCAAAAAATCCATTGATCTTTCCTGAGAAAATTGCTATACTGTTTTATGTAATACGAATTCAATTTGGATTTGAAATCAGGCAGAGTAGGATTTTGCGCGTATACTTCGGTATGCAGTGCCCGCTGAACGGGGAGTTGTCGGCGGGACGAAAAGCTTTCATGGCTTACGGTGCAGAGTCCGCATCCCGCTGCTACATATCGGGGCCGCGATTCCGCCTCCTTTTATGTAGCTGTGCTGCATAAAAGGAGGTTTTTTTATGCGCGCGCTTCGTTTGCAAAAGGGCAACCGATTCGGTGTATATTTCCTCACAGGCTAGCCGGATTCTCCTTGTGGAAATAGATAACTGTAACCGCGAAAGGAGACTTTTCTGTGAATGGAAAAATTAAGAAAATTGTGATTCTCGGCGTGCTTTTGGCCGCCCAGGTCGTTGCCGGGCGGTTTCTGACAATCGCGACGCTTTATGCAAAAATCGGATTTATATTTCTGCCGATTGCCATTGCCGCCATCTTATATGGCCCGGTGTGGGCGGGCGTCAGCGCCGCGGTGGGGGATGTATTGGTCGCCATGCTTCTGCCATATGGGTATTTTCCGGGCATCACCCTGTCGGCATTTTTCACCGGCGCGATTTACGGCCTGTTTTTGTACCGCAAGCCGATGAAAATGTGGCGGATAGCCGGCAGCGTATTGATTATTAATGTCGTCATCAGCATATTTATGCAGGCATTTTGGCTCTACCTGCTCACCGGTAAGGGGTTCCTTGTTTTGCTGCCCACCAGGGTGATGCAAAATGTGATAATGACGCCGATTCAAATTGCGGGCATCCGGCTGGTGGCCTACCGGATTGCCGCCCTGGAATTAAGCCCGCGGCCGCTCAAAAAACAGGTCTAGTACTTCACACCATATTTATATAGTAAACCAACCTCAAAATGCGATCATTTTGAAGTTGGTTTACCGGCTGGGAATCAACTTTTCCTCTTTCTTTTTTCCATTTTTAAAGTTGATTCACTATACAACGCCCTTTTGCAGCAGGATGTTGGCGTAACGGGCCGTGGTGGCCGTTTGCACCACGGCGTAGGCGCTTTTGGCCGCATCGTAAAACGCCGGCCGCTCCAGAAACCGAAATTCCCGGAAGGCCCGGTCGGTGTCCCACCGGCGCAGAAGGGCATCGTAGCTCTGCCAGATTTCCGGCGTGGGTTCGCTGTCCAGGTGCTGCATCAGCGTGACGGGATGGGGCACAAAGCTGTCCAGGGGGAAGAAGGGCAGCATGCCCTCCAGCAGCGCGGGCACCTCCACCCCCTCCAAAAGGATCAGCCTTTTGGCGCAGGCAGCGGCGGGAAAATTCGCGTCGGCGATGACAACGCAGTCGCTGTGGCCCATTTCCAGCAGGATCTTCATCAAATCCGGCGATAGAATGCCCGGTATATTTCTCAGCATGGCGGAACGCCTCCATTCCGGTTAGTCTCCGAAGCAAGCCAGCCAGCTTGCTTCGGAGACTAACCGATTAATTTTTTTGGTCTTGAAATCCAGAATATCAAAAAAACGTTTTTCTGTCAATACGCAAATAAAGCAAGCTTGTAAACGCTACCACTCGGACAAAATCCAATCCGACGGCGCGTTGTGCTCGGTGGATTTCCGCACAATCAAGCTGGACTCCAGCTCCAGGCGCAGAGCGGGCCCGTTCTTTTGCCCGCCCTTGATTTGCCGGATCAGCGCCTCGGCGGACTGGACGCCCATCTCCCGCTTGCGCACGTGGATGGTGGTCAGGGGAGGCTCTACAACGCTGGCCACAAAGACGTTGTCGTAGCCGATGACCTTGATGTCGTCGGGAATGGCGATGCCGCGTTCCTTCAAGGCCATACAGGCCCCAATGGCCATCTGATCGTTGGCGACGTACACGCCGTCAATGTCCGGCATCTGCTCCAGCAGGGCCATCATGGCCAGGTATCCGCTTTGGTGGGTAAAATCCCCGTTGGCCATCATGGTATCGTCCACCGGCAGTCCGGCGCCGCGCATGGCGTTTTTATAGCCCTTGATGCGGTCCTGGACGACCTTGAAGCTCACCGGCCCCGTGATGTGGCCGATGCGCCTGCACCGCAAATTCAACAGATAGCTGGCGGCCTTGACGGCCCCCTTGTATGAGTCGGTAAACACCGAGTCGATGCCGTACTGGGAAAAATCGCGCTCGATGCTGACAAAGGCGGTTTTTTTTCTGCCGGTGCCCCGGGAGACTACCTCCTTGAGGTAGGTGTCCGCCACCTCCTCCGGGACCATGGAGCAGAAGATGATGCCGTCCACCCGGTTGGAGATAAAGGAGCGCATGCCCTCCCGCTCCTTGACAAAGCCGCTGAGGGTATCCTTGCTGCCGTTTGTGTCAAAAATGGACACGTTGTAGCCGTATTTTGTGGCGACATCGTAAATACCCTTGACCACATAAGGATAAAACAAACCGCACATATCGGCGGTGATCACGCCGATGGTCATGGTCTCGTTGCGCTTCATGCTCCGGGCCACCGGATCCACCTGATATTGCAGTTCCTTGGCGGCGATGCGCACCTTGGTCGCCAGCTCGTCGCTTACATTTTTTGTGTCGTTGAGCACGTTGGACACGGTGGATATGGATACGCCCGCCCTTTTTGCAACATCCTTGATTCCCGCCATTCTAATGACCGTTCCTCTCTTTTTTTCGTATTCAATATAGCATAGAAATTAAGCGATTACAAGAACCCCTTCTAGACAATTAATGAATGATGAAAAATGAATAGTGAAGAATTATTGAGTGGCTTCGCCACAAATTGAATGAGAGACGAAAAAGAATGCGTATCGCGACTGAATGCTTCCAAATCGTCGCCAAAGGCGACTCCTTAATTTTTCATCATTCATCATTTGGAGGATACGCTTTATCGAAACATGTAAATATTCACTAGTTATTTAAGGAATTTATTGGCGGTTTAATTATGTTGACGGAAAAACGTTTTCCTGATATAATGCAGATAAATTACCAAAGCATATCCATGAATTCAATGACACTCGCCCTGCGGGGCGGCGGGGATTCAGGTATCCGCCCCAAGGGGCGGGGAATGAAACCCGCCGTGTCAATTCAAAATGAACAGCTTGGGAGGAATTTAGAATGTCCAATCATAAATCCTTAGTGACAAAAGCGCTTGCGGTGGGGGGAGGAATTTTCCGCCTGCGGCCAACCTGGGTGCCCCGGTCCTTTTGCAGGCCCGGCAAGCGAATCAAGCTGCACCCCGACGATTATTACATATTGGGCGCGGAGCGGGGGGGCATCGACGAGCGATGGCTCGCCTCCACCACCTGGGCGGAAAACGGCCCCCTCACCGCCGAAGACGAGGGCCTCAGCTACATCGTCGTGGACGGGGAGGGCAAGGAGCGGATACTCCTCCGGGACGCCGTTGATCTGGCCGGAGCGGATATCCTGGGCGCGGAGCAGTGGAAAAAGCACGGCAAATGGACCATGTTTTCCAAATTCTTCGACAACGCGGGACCCTTGCCGCACCACGTTCACCACCGGGACGAACACGCCGCCCGGGTCGGGGCCCCGGGCAAGCCGGAGATGTACTTTTTTCCCTCCCAGATGAACAACCACGGCGGCGAATTCCCCTTCACCTTTTTTGGTTTCAACCCACAGACCACCAAGGAGCAGGTTCTCGCCTCCCTTATGGCCTTTGAAAAGGGGGACAACAATATTCTCGGCCTGTCCAGGGCCCACAAGCTGGAGCTGGACACCGGCTGGGACGTCCCTCCCGGCGTTATGCACGCCCCCGGCAGCCTTTGCACCTATGAGCCCCAATACGCCTCCGACGTCTACGCCATGTACCAGTCGGTGCTGATGAACGGCCAGGTGGTGGGCAGGGATCTGCTGTGGAAAAATTGCCCGGAGGAGGAGCTGGGGAATTACGAGTACCTGTTGCAGGTCATCGACTGGGAGAAAAATATCGACCCCCAGTTCCACCAAAAGCGCTTTATGGCGCCGAAGCCGGTGAGGGATACAGAGGATATGCGGGCCGACGGCTATGTGGAGGAGTGGATTTGCTACAAATGCAAGGACGTGAGCGCCAAGCGCCTGCGGGTGCTGCCCGGGCGCACCGTCACCATCAAGGACGCGGCGGCCTACGGACTCATCTGTCTCCAGGGCCACGGGACGCTGGGGGAGTGGAAGGTGGAAACGCCGTCCATCATCCGTTATGGCCAGTTGACCAACGACGAATTCTTCGTCACGCAGCCAGCCGCCGCACAGGGTGTGCGCATCACCAATGAATCCGATTGCGACGATATTGTGCTGCTCAAGCACTTTGCGGAAAATCCCGATTTAATTATCTGAGGGGGGATCTTGTGGACCGGCAAACGTATGTCTTGGAGGCAAGGGGTATCGACAAGTCCTTTGCCTCGGTAAAGGTGCTCTCGGATGTGGAGCTGCACTTAAAACCCGGCGAGGTTCACGCGCTTATGGGCGAAAACGGCGCGGGCAAATCCACGCTGATGAAAATTATCATGGGCATCTACAAAAGCGACGCCGGCGAAATCCTCTTTGAGGGGCGGCCCGCGTCCATCCGCAAAACCTCCGACGCTTTGAAGCTGGGTATTGCCATGATCCATCAGGAGCTGAGTCCCATTCCCGAAATGACCGTGGCGGAGAATATCTTTATCGGACGGGAGACCGAATCCCGCTTTGCGCCCTTTGTCAACCGCAAGGAGCTGAACCGGCGCACCCAGGCGCTGCTGGAGGCGTACAACATGGCGGGCTATATTCATCCCGGCACGCCTATGAAGCGGCTGAGCATCGCCCAGACCCAGATGATCGAAATCATCAAGGCGGTGTCCTACCAGTCCAAGGTGATCATCATGGATGAGCCCACCTCCTCCTTGTCGGAAAAAGAAACCACCGAGCTGTTCCGGATTATCGGGCTGCTCAAGGCCCAGCAGGTGGGCGTCATCTACATCACCCACCGCATGGAGGAGGTCTTCACCCTGGCCGACCGGGTCAGCGTCTTCCGCGACGGCAAATTTATCGCCTGCAAGGAGGTCCGGGACACAGGCAGGGAAGAGCTCATCAGCATGATGGTCGGGCGGGAGCTGAGCAGCGGCTATCCCCAAAACACAGCCCCAAAGGGGGACGTTGTGTTGGAGGTGCGGAATTTTTCCCGCAAGGGCGTATTTGAAAACGTGTCCTTCCAGGTCCGCGCCGGGGAAATCCTGGGACTGGCGGGGCTTGTGGGCGCGGGCCGCAGCGAGGTTGTGCGGGCCCTGGTGGGCTACGACCGCTTGGAACAGGGCCAGATATTTCTGGAGGGAAAGGAGATAACCGTCTCCCACCCCAAGGACGCTTTGCGCCACAATATCATCATGGCGCCGGAGGACCGCAAGGAGCTGGGCCTGGTGCTGTGCCGCAGCATCCGGGAGAACATCACGCTGCAAAATATGGCAAAGCTGGCGGGTAAGCTGTTTATGAAGCTGGGCCGGGAAAAACAGGCCTGTGGGGAGATAGCAAGCCTTGTCACCATAAAAATGAACAGCATCAACGACCAGGCGGGACGACTGTCCGGCGGCAACCAGCAAAAGGTGGTGCTGGCCAAAAGCATGCTCTCCGGCCCCAAGGTTCTGATTATGGATGAGCCGACCAGGGGGATTGATGTGGGCGCCAAGGCGGAAATTTACAAAATAATGGTGGAGCTGGCCCAAAAGGGCATGGCCATTATTATGATTTCCTCCGAGATGCCGGAGCTGTTGGGTATGAGCGACCGGGTGGTGGTCATGTCCGCCGGCAGGATAACCGGCGAGCTCACCGACATGACCGAGCATGCTCAACAGGATATACTAAAACTCGCGCTGGGAGGCATCTGATTATGGAACGTGTAAAAGTGGTTAACTTGGTGCAGAGATTCGGTCTGCTGATGATCATTGTGATCATGGTGGCGGGAATGTCCATTGTATCGCCGGTTTTCTTCACCGCTGGAAATATTGTCAACGTCATCCGGCAAATATCCATCAACGGCATTCTCGCCACCGGTATGACCTTTGTCATCCTCACCGGCGGCATTGACCTCTCCATTGGCTCCCTCATGGCGGTAACCGGCGTCATCACCGGCTCCCTGCTGGTGGACGGCTATCCCACGTTTGTGGCAATTCTGGCGGGAGTGGCGGCCAGTGTGGCTTTTGGTTTCTTTAACGGCGTGCTGATTGCCTACTGCAACCTGCCGCCCTTTATCGCCACCCTTGCCAGCACCACCATCGGCCGCGGCTTCGCACTGGTGTATTCCGACGGCAAGCCCTACACCCTAACAACGCCCGAATTTCTGGCCATCGGCAAGGGCACCTCCCTGGGTGTGCCCAATCCCATCTGGCTGTTGCTGGTGGTGGTGATCCTCGCCAGCATTATCCTGAATATCTCCAAATTCGGCCGGTATGTATATGCCGTCGGCGGCAACGAAAACGCAACCAAGCTCTCCGGCGTGAAGACAAGGATGGTCAAGATGTTCGCCTATGTCATCACCGGGCTGTTGGCGGGCGTCGCCGCGGTTGTTCTGGCGGCGCGCATCAGCTCGGGCCAGCCCACGGCCGGCGACGGCTACGAGCTGGACGCCATCGCGGCGGTGGCCATCGGCGGCACCAGCATGAGCGGCGGCATCGGCAGGCTCAGCGGCACCGTCATGGGCTTTGTCATCATCGGCCTGCTGAGCAACTCGTTGACGCTCCTCAATGTCTCCTCGTTTTATCAGCAAATCGTCAAGGGCTTTATCATTATTATCGCGGTATTAATTGACCAGAGAACAAAGGGAAAGAGCAATTAACCCTTTGCATTTATAGAAGTTACACAACAAACAGGAGGAAAAATCATGAAGAAAAGAATACTCGCACTGCTCATCGGCACTTCTCTGCTGGCATCCCTGGCCATTGGCTGCAACTCCGCCACCGAACAACCCGACACCGCGGCAACGGACGACGGCGCCGCCGCTGCCGATCAGGCCGATACCGCCACCGATACCGCTGCCGACGCCGCTTCCGGCGGCAAGTACACCATCGGCGTGCTGATGAAGGACAACTCCGACACCTTTGTTAAAAATATCGCGGACGCGATAACCGCCAAGGGCGAGGAGCTCAAGGATGAGGTCACCCTGCTCATGAGCGACGGCGAGAGCAATGTGGAACAGCAAATTTCCCAGTGCGAAGCCTTTATTACACAGGGAGTGGACGCCATCATTCTCAACGCAATCGACGCCGAGGGCTGTAATCCCATTGTCGAGCTGTGCAACGAAGCGAATATCCCCATCATCGAGTGCAACACACTGACCTCCAACACAGACTACACCTGCTATGTGGGCTCCGACGACGTGGAAGCCGGAAAAATTATGGGCGATTTCCTCATCACCCGCCTGGCCGACGACGCCAAGGTCTGCATTCTGGAGGGCCCCATGGGCCAATCCGGCCAGATCAAGCGCAACCAGGGTATTTATGAGTCCCTCATCGACAAAACCAACATCGAGGTCCTGCAAATCCAAACCGCAAACTGGAAGCGCGACGTCGCGCTGAGCCTGTCCGAGGACTGGCTGACCCGTTATCCCTCCGGCCAGCTGGACGCCATCATCTGTGAAAATGACGACATGGCCCTGGGCGCTTTGGAGGCTGTCAGCGCCGCCGGCCGCAAGGATGAAATCCTCATTGTGGGAGTGGACGCCATCAGCGACGCGCTGACCGCGGTGGAAAACGGCGGCATGGACTGCACCGTGTTCCAGGACTCAAAGGGCCAGGCCGAAGCGGCGGTGGAGGTTGCGCTGCAAGCCGCCAAGGGCGAAACCATTGACAAGGAAGTTATGATTCCCTTCGTGCTGGTCACCAAGGAAAACGTGGCGGAATACAAGTAAACCGTAAGACGCTGCTGTAAACGCCTGAAGGGCCGCCCATCCTGCAGAACGTGGGTTGGCGGCCCGCTTCTTTTGGCCCCATAAATGCGTTCAGTTCATATAGTATAAGGAGAATGCGCAATGGCAAACAACAAACGAATTGAAGAAGTCTATGGGCAATACCAGGGGATTTTCCGGTTGAATCCGGTATTTGTTCCCCGGCGCTTTGGCAAAGCGGGCCGCCGCCTAAAGCTGCACGCCGATGATTATTATGCCTTGGGTATCGCGCGGGGATCCATCAAGGAGCGGTGGTTTTCCTCCACCATCACCGCCGACAACGGCCCCTTAGCCGCCCCGGACGAGGGCATGAGCTACGTGGCCGCGTCCCTGGACAGTGATGAAAAATTCAGCCTCAAGGAGGCGGTGGATGTACTGGGCGCGCGTCTGGTGGGCGCCGAGCTCATGGAAAAATACGGCGGATGGCCCATGTACTCCAAGTTTTTCGACTTTCTCAACCCCCTGTTCCACCACCTGCACCTGGACTTTGAGGCGGCTGCGCGGGTGGGCAAGCTGGGCAAGCCGGAATCCTACTACTTCCCCAAACAGCTGAACAACCACTCCGGCGAGTGCAACGCCACCTATTTTGGCTTTGACCCGGACGTGGACCCGGAGACCGTGAAGGAGCGGCTGCGCAGCTACAACAACGACGACACCCGCATCACCGAGCTCTCCCGCGCCTACCGGGTGGAGCTGGGCACCGGCTGGTACACGCCGGCCGGCGTCATCCACGCCCCCGCCTCCTACCTGACCTACGAGCCCCAGTGGAATTCCGACGTAAACTCGGTGCAGGAAAACGTGGTGTCCGGCGAAATCTATTCCCGGGACATGCTGGTGGCGGAATGCCCCGAGGACAAAAAGGACGATATCGACTACATATTCGGGTTGCTGGATTGGGAAAAGAACGTCGACCCCCACTACAAAAAGCATTACTTCCGCCCGCCGGTTATCGCCAACGAGACAGCCCAGTACACCGAAAAATGGGTCTCCTACGCCAACGACTATTTTGCCGCCAAGGAGTTGAGCGTTCAGCCGAAACAGACGGTGGTCATCAGCGACGGCGCGGCCTATGGCTGCATTTTCATACAGGGCCACGGCCGTTTTGGTGTGCACGCGGCGGAAACCCCCACCATGCTCCGCTTTGGACAGCAAAGCAGTGACGAATTCTTTGTGTCGGAGCCCGCCGCGGGGAAGGGCGTCACCATCACCAACGAAAGCGCCGTGGAGCCCCTGGTGCTGCTCAAGCACTTTGGCCCCAACCACCCCGATGTGCCCAAAACCGTGGGGTAATATCCATTCGCGGTTCATTGCGGCTGTAAAATGAAAAAATGAAAAAGGCCGGATGGCGTCTGACAAGGGCGCCTGTCCGGTCTTTTTAAGCGTTTTTCTAAGTTGAATGATAAAATGGAAATAATACTAAACACTGACTAAAAAGCGACATAACTTGCGGTCTATTTTCCGCCCAGCGTTGTCATCCTCCTTGCCGGGCGACAGCCCGCCTGCGTCGTCTTCCTAGCTGGTC
>Ga0153939_1000807_pt1 | contig 12219 bp, 20 predicted proteins | sample TSNJ023MetaG_FD_104734 | JGI IMG/M metagenome (GOLD analysis project Ga0153939, IMG submission 104734) | Attine ant fungus gardens microbial communities from New Jersey, USA - TSNJ023 MetaG | ecosystem: Host-associated > Fungi > Mycelium > Unclassified | place: USA: New Jersey, Brendan T. Byrne... | reverse complement strand
TGCAACATAGTGATCTACACCTTTGGAACTGCCATGGCTCGTCTTCCCTATGCTCGTACAAGGTGCCACCCTGAATAAAAGCACACACTCAGAGGTCGGCGTATCATTGAGCAAAAATCAAATTATCACTTTTTGCTGCGGTTCTGATCACTGGATGATCATGCTACTCTAGTGAGCATAAATGCTATGTGGCAAATGTGGGACCTTTCTTCAGGTTACAATTGTATGATTATTTATCTTGCTATACATAGATAAGAATGACACGCTGCTAATGTCTAACTCAAAGAATTATTCTGAGGTCTTTCCACCAAACGAAGCTCCCGACTGTGAGCAAAGCAAGGGACGCGGGACCAAGGTCGGTTATGAAGATAGTGTAGATCCAAATTGTAGCTAAGGGCGGACACTGATGAGCACTCTCCCGTCAGGGTAAGATTTCAAGGATTATTTCAGCACCGAACCTGCTTCATGTTTGTTAACCAGTTCGAGTGGTTGATTTGGTATATGAGACGACTTCCAGAGATGATGCTGACTACAAAAAGAAGGATCTGTGTCGTCCTATAGGACTTATACCGTGATGCTAGCAATCAGATCAGAAGACTGGGGGGTACAGAAGTTGAGCAGGCCCACTGTAGAAAATGAAAATAGCCATGACTGTTTGCGAAGAACAAAAATGAACCAGCACAAGACACGGCACCGAACGAGGAACTCACTGGGAACACCAGATACTAGTCGGTCTGAGATGTTGCTCCAAGTAGGCTTCCTGTTATACTGATAATGAATCAAGCTGCGAGAGGTTCTATAAGCAAATGGATTCCCTTGTATTGTTTCATGGTACACACATATCCATCATTATCAGTAAGAATGTCAAAGGGACAATATGAAAGAGTACATTCCCTACTTCCTCACCGAACGTCATGTCTTCCAAATCTCCTGCGTCTGCAGACAGTACTTGGCCGGGTCTTGGAATCTGCTTCAGAATGCCGGATTCCTTGACGAGCCTCCGTTGCTCTTCCTCTGAGATCTCAATCAAGGGTTTTCTGGTCTTCTTTTTTGATATCTCAGAGGGCTTCACCATAGGGACATCTTTCGAGGAGGTTGGTTTCCCTTTCCGTTGACGAGACATAGTAAAGAGGTTGTGACTCCGTCACATCAACTTTGTTATAAACGACGACAACCATGTCGGATGATGAGAAACTCTTGAACCTTCTTGAAACCCACGGACAAGAATTTTTACAGTCATTTAATCTCTCAGATGTAGTTAAATCTACAAAAAGGAAAGCAAGAGTTGCAACACCAGAGTATATCTCGCCAAAGCGTGCAAGACGAGCTCACGAAGAATCGAGCTCAGAAGAAGAGTGGGGTGGAATACAACCTGAGGGATCAACAAACATCAGTGACTCGGATTCAGAGCCTGGTAAGTCAGGTACATGACATCCTAATGGGCCTTATTTCCTGATCACATTGCAGATTCTGAACATGATGATGGATTTACAGCAGGCAGTTTGAATCCTACTGATGAGAAGACTATCGTGTTCTCGGAAAGTAAGTTTCTGCCTGAGACGATATCAAAAACAGAAATGAAGGCTTTTATGGTTAGTCCTGGTTGACCACCATGACAATTCGATACTTGATAGATCCATATAGTCATCCAAGGTATCTAAATTTCGAGGTTCAGACGCCATATCTTCGCAAAACCCTTTAATGAAGACGGCACAAGAGGAAGAGGATGAGCGGTAGGCGGCATTCTAGAGTTTTATTCTGTACTGACATGAGTCAAAGGACAAATGCAGAGAATGATGCTCTGCTTCATAAGCTAGTACATACACAGCTTTTATCTGGCTTTACAAATCCTGGACTTGATATGAAACCCGCTCAACAACGTAAAGCTCTTGCCGGCCGAGTGATCGAGCTTGCAGAGGGTGCTAAGTTAGGGAAAGGTGAAAAGGTAATTAGAGATTCTGAAAGGAACAAGGCGGGGAAGCGGGTGAGAGAGGGTTTAGTCCGAAAACAACAGGAACGACAAAGACAGAAGTTGGATGAGGTAATTCTCGTTTCCCCACATCTTCCGAGGAACTCTGTTTATTTGATCGAAGGCCAAGAATATGGGGAATTATCACCCAACCCTGAAGAAATTATTCGAGACCTCAAGTATCCCGGTGTCCCGATCGAAGAACAGAGGGCTCAAAATGGGAGTGGGGAAATTCCATGGAGGGGTGCTCCAACTGAGCAAACAAGAAATTGCCTCTGTGACAGGCGGCCCTCAACGTTCTAATGGAAAAAAAGGTCGCAAAAGAACATAAGCTGTTGGTCCCAGGTGATGTTCATTCATACGAAGCATTAGTTATCACATCCTGGTTGGTGAAACGCTATTTATGATAGTACCTATCACTAAGCCTTCCGACGCCCAGAGCTATGCAAGCCATAAGACGGATATGAATGCTGAGGATAGTGCGGATAATGATAAAGATGCAAAGGCTGGGAATGCAATGAGTGCTGCAAGTGTTGGCAGGGATGTGAGTGTTGAGAGTAATGAGAATGTTGTGAGGAACGCGAGTCCTGGGAGTAATATGAGTGCTGTGAATCATGTAGGTATCGAATTTGGTGCGAGCGATGGGGATGATAGGATTGGCTAGGATGGCTTTTATTGGGCTGCTCGTTAGTGTAAGTGAAGACATGCCGAATTTAAGTACTCACCCCGGTATTTGGTTTCCATGTTCGTCAATTATAATGACTTTGACCGGACGGCGAGACTGTGGATCACCAGGACTGTGGTTAACCCAACTAAGCTTCCGATCCTTCCGTCAAATGTGTTTATGTAGAACATACCGAGGATACCTATCGTCCCTATAACGGCCACCGTCCACTGTACCATGCCTATACAAGATATTTCCATGCTCATCCTGAACTGTGAACGTCGTGAAGTCCCTCCTAGACCGTCCCTTAGTGGTATGATCAGGTTCGCCGATCCTTCACCTCATGTAAACGAATTCCATTAGCTAAGAAGTGAACCACAAACCGAGCGATTTCACTGCCATTGTGATCCCTGAAAACGACATGCGCTCCGGAAGGGACAATATAGCAGTACTCCGGATCTGAGTCGGATCCGTCAAGGGAAGGGCATCGTTCATAGATTCTTGGCTGTTCAAGGGTAAGTGTGAACGACAGATGAGGTCCTTCCATTTACCTCAATCGTTTCAGAACAACGGTGATCCCTGTACGGCGTATGAATCTTTATTTGTGGCTCTTCGGGGCCCTTGTTATGTTCATGACGTCTGCGCTATAAAGATGAATCAGTGTCTGACTAGCGAGAGACCACTTGGAACAGACACCTCGTAGGCATGGTTTTGTGCAGGTGCTCGCCGCCTGAGATACGAGGCATCTGGTTCGTGGTCGGGCTCGTAGGTGCGGTAGATGTTTCGGTTCTCTCTCCGAACAGGGGGAGAGATGATCTGAGGCTCCAACTCTCCAACAAGTGTTGCCTCGGGATCATGTATAGTCTGAGGTTCTTCATCCACCTGTCGTTCCGTTGTATTCGAGAGCCATTCAATCATCGCTGGCTGCTGTGTATACGAAGGCCCATGATCTTGATCAAGTTCAAGTACAAGCCTTTCAGAACTATGGTTTAATGAGCGCCTGTGTCCATTTGTTCCAGTCAGATCAGCACTATTTTCCTGAATCATTGGATCTGCATACGGATCCCCCATACTATCAGGTTCTCGGTATACAGACGGAATGGGAGTAAAAGATCTGGATCTGGATCGACTTCTACTGTGTTCAGGCTGCCAGGATGTGTGTTTAGGGGAACTGTGACTATAACCACGTGTCGGAGGTGTGGCATAGGAGATTTCATGTTCATATCGCTGCGGAGATTGAGACTGGCGACAGTGATGGTGATGTCGGTGATGCCGGCCATGATGTCTGCCATTACGCTTGGGATGTATTCTTCCTCGAGGTGCAGACAAATCTGGATAAGCCGCTGGGAGATCGTTGTCAAATCCTGACATTGGGGTGCCAGAATCTGTATTTGTATTGACTTGGAATCTTTGTTGGTGATTGTCTTCATACGGAAATGGGTACTTCTCTGGCAAGATGGAGGTGGATATGCTGGCATGGTCATACTCTGAAGATTGGTGAACAGGGAATACATCCTCTTGAGGGTATTGCGACTCTGACTGTAGTACCATGGGAGCCATGGGAATGCCTTCTGAGATATGATAGCGGTGCTATAAGCATTAAATGATTGAATGATTCTCGTCAATCCAACTGGTACTTGGAAATATCTTGCCTTGTTCTTCTTCTTGAGTGTACCTCGCCGTCCAAGGGAAGGATCGGATATGGGCTGGGATTTGATGATTTCAGTAGGTATGGATGCCGAACGTGATCGTGTAATAGAATTTGCTGGAGACAGGGCACTTGCCGTATCATAAGCAAAGTCTTTGGTGACAATGGGTTTCGGGCGAGGCGAGGTTCTGAGCCCGCCAATTGTCCTTAAAATATTGAAGTTGGGCATGGCGTTAGATGGTAGACGGGACTTCATGAGCTTTATGGTGGCCTAAGACTGGATCAGTGCGGCCCACGAGGTGACCATGCAGTCGAAATGCACCACAACTTCATGAATGATTTGTATTTGACACTGCCCTTAGACAGCGTGCTGAAAATGTTCATTTCCGAATTAAATCATTGATAACATCTGCAGAGCCGAGCATATTACAATGATCTCTGGGTTTCATACGACACCGACCAGTCCTCGTGTTACAAAATCGAGTGCTCGAACGACGCACGCTCATGTCATCATGCGTGCCTGTGTCTCATTCCATTGGAGTTGCTTTACATTGGATAAAGCCTGAATGACCTTTGTCATCGCGTCTGCAGTTGTGGCTATAGTAACAGGGTCTGTGAGGGTGGGGTTGGACACGAGTGATGTCAGCCGAGTATTGAGACTTTGTAGCGAGAGCTGCAAAGCTTCGGAAGAAGCACAAAGTGTGTCCATGGTCGACTCTGCCTGGCAAAAATTTAGTAAGATTTCCGAAGAAATTACTAAAACATTCACATTCGCCGTTGAAACCTGGTTCAAAACTTTCCTTGTTGGATTTAGACCCGCCTGTTCACGCTGACTGGGGAAGACGGACTTTGAAGATAAAGTATCGATCTAAAGGACCTGAGTCAATGTGAACATATCTCGAAGAGGCTTACTTGATGATGAGATTGGCTTGTTGAAGGGGCTACATGTACAAGGCCAGTGGGAAGAGGAGTTTCGGGGACTGGGGCGACAGTTTGTGCTGCAGGACTAGCATTGACTGGAACCAAGTTTTCCCGTCCAGCCCAATCTTTCTCGGTGATGTAAATATTTCTGCATAGAACACACTCCTGAAACTGCGTTAAAGATTGCGTCAAGGTTCAATGAAAAACTGAACCTTTTTCGGGTTTGTCTCCCCACCTGTCTTGGGTGCACGAACGAGTGGAACAAAGTAACACTCACTCCTCGGACATTCATCACCCAGCATCGTCCAGCCTTGCAATAGACGTCGGCCGATTTCCGTAGACGCACGGTCGGTTTGCTCACGACGTCGACGTGTTTCTTCACTCTCAACAAAAGGAATAGATTCGTCTGTAGCATCAGATAATTCTGTGGCTGGGGTAGACACCCTTGTTACATGAGAAGCAGAGGACGTCGAAGTGGAAGGGTCCACTTGAGTGGTAAATACAACTTGTGGCTCTCGTGATTCTTTTCGGAAGGTCGACAAGATAAGTACTAGATGGTCACAACAGGCATACCATTTTCATTTTCATCGCAATTTACGCATAAATGGACAACTGGCCTCTGGCCTGCCGGTGAGCGTAAAAGCGGTATTGCACAATCTTTGGTTGAACAGGGGTTGTTGGTCAAAACCTGAGCTTTGTGAGTGTACTGTCGCTCAGGAAAACTGAACATACCCAGCCTTTGAGCATGTAGTTGCTGAGGGCATCAGGAGGGTCAAGGACGGGAGGCATGACCTGGAAGTTTGTAAACGGTTAATCTTGATCTGCGCGAAGTCACACGTCACTGATTTGCTGCCACGACATTAGGTTCATCCAGGTTAGCTGTGTTCCTATGCACTGGAGACAGTTCTTACCGGAATGTCTTTTTCTCATTCTGTTGGCCTCCTTTCAAATTCCCCGTCAGTTTGCTAACACCTCAGCATCTCCTCTCTCAGGCTCGGGCTGGTCTACTCAACGAAAACTTGTAGCCCGGTACGTCACAACCATACTCTGAAGGCTCCACCAGAATTCAACTGACACTCAGAATATAGGGAGAGGACGCGAGAACTATTTTATCATGGCTATGACAACTACATGACTTTCGGTAAGCAGCTCATCATCACCCTTTGATACACTCCTCTCAAGTTCAGTCCTCAGCTTTCCCATTAGACGAGGTATGTCATCTGAAATTTCGATGTTCCAGTGACCTGAATAGCGTTTCGCAGCTCACTCCACTATCATGTTCTGGTCAAGGTCCTGATTGGGAAAATCCGTGTGTTTTCCTCTGACACTGCTTCGAATTCCTGTTTATTTGACCCCAGCACGAATATTGCGGCCAATGACGTTGCCGGAAATTTCTCTCTTACACTTGTTGACGTGCTTGACACACTGGTTGTTCTTGATGACAGAGAGGGGTTTGAAAAAGCTATCAAGAATGTTATCCGTTGGGTTCAATTCGACGTGAATACAAAACCTCAAGTGTTTGAAACAACGATTCGAGTTCTTGGAGGTTTACTTTCGGGCCATTTATTTGCTAGCCGTCGAGGACAACCCTTCTTCCTTCCCTGGTACCGTGGGGAGCTGTTGGAACTTGCTCACGATCTTGGCAATCGACTTCTCCCGGCATTCTCCACGCGGACCGGCTTGCCATTTGCTAGGGTATTGACTATCGTTTGTCTGGTTTTTCATACCAAAACTCAATACACGCGTTGTAAAGATCAATCTTCGTAAAGGTGTCATTCGCGGCGAAACTCTGGAAACTTGTTAGTATGGGTTCTAATTGTTGATCATGTGAGTGGGTACTTAGTTCTAATCTCAGGCACCGCTGGAGCAGGGTCTCTGATATTGGAGTTTGCAACACTTAGTCGGCTTACTGGAGATGAGCGGTTTGAGAAGGCCGCATCCAAGGTGATTTACCTTTTTATCTTCTCGACTCTGGGAGTACTTCATGGGACGAATCAGGCATTTTTTGCACTGTGGAATCGTAAATCCGAGATTGGCCTCGTTGGAAACACAATCAATACTTGGAATGGTGTACGTCGGTACGCAAGGAAATATCAATAATATATTTATCTTTGTATGCAGGAATGGACAGCTCCTGAAGTTATGTCTATTGGGGCTGGCGTAGATTCCTTTTTTGAGTATGCATTGAAATGGTACATTCTGAGCGGTGCGTCCGCTCTTCTGATTTTGTCGGTATTACTTATATTTTGTAGGTGAAATCGAGTTTCTCGATGTCTGGGATGACGCATATGCAGCTATAATGCGCTATTCGCGAGGAGCGGATGGTTACTGGGTAAGTCTCATCAGTCTTTCTAGCTCTTGTCGATGGACTAGATATCTCCTATTATCAGTATCGTCCTGTGAACATGATGACCGGTGATACAGTGTACTTTACTGTAGACTCACTATCCGCTTTCTGGCCAGGGCTGCAAGTTTTGGCCGGCGATGTTCAGAGTGCAATCAAGTTACACATGTTATGTACATAAGTCTCCATTTTGAAACTCAGTTCATTGACAGTGTTTGACAGACTATAACCTATGGCGAGGACATTCTGGACTTCCTGAAGTATACGATACGAGTCATAAGAAAGCCACTTCCCACCAATATCCTCTGCGCCCAGGTGAGCCAAAATTTCAGTACTTCACTCGATTTCACTAGAATTTATATGTAGAATTCATTGAATCGACATGGTACCTTTACCGGGTCCGTCCAGCTAATGTTCTTAGACTAAATTTTCTGCTGAGATCACTTACCAGGCAACTCGCGATCCCTTTTACCTGGATGTTGGAGAACGTGTGCTCCAAGACCTCATTGCCAGATCTCGCGTTATATGTGGACTGACTGGCATCCAAGACCTTCGGACAAATAAGCGTGATGATCGTATGGAATCCTTCGCACTGTCAGAAACACTCAAGGTTTAAAAATGGAACATACCTAGCCATGCTTTATCTAACGTCTATCATTTCTAGTATCTTTATTTATTGTTTGATGAAGAGAACTTCGTGCATCATGACGACTCGAACTACGTATTCACTACAGAAGGTCATATTATATTCCTTGACAGAAAATATCTAAAACCTACACCTCTACCGCGGAGAAAAATGCGTCCCGTGGACAACCACCAATGTCCTGTATATAAACCCTTCATTGAAGTCCCCAATAACCGCTCTACTGATAGTGGTCTTGTTCGTGGTATTCGTTCAAGAAGCGACTACGATTATGCACGCAAATTGCTTGAAGTGCATGCAAGCTCAACTGAAATAGACGCTTGGTCCCCTAACGGATGGTGTGAAAAACCTACTACCGAAAGCTTCGTGAGTAATCATCTATTCATCTTCAATGATGATTTGTGACCAGATCCCGGAAAGTCATATGACTTCATCCTCTCCGCTGATGGACAAATTGCTCCAGAGGATCTCAGTCCCAGTCTCCTGAAGTTAGAGCCTGTTTTAGATGGTTTTATAATTCACAATATTACTGGTATAAAGACCCAGATCGTCCGCCGCCTTGGTGACCAAGGATACGAAATTCGTAAACGTATGCTCTCTGACATCACTGCCATTCAAAGACTGATATAAGCTCAGTGGGTCACTATCATGTTCGTTCGGGACATATGGTATATATCAACGACTCCACAATATTTGTGCCACCAGCAAAGGACACAAGGACTATCGTTCCGAGAAACTCTCGTGATTCCGACGTTCAGCTCCGTCTTTTCCTTAACACAATGGACTCTGAGATTGGAGTTCAGCTGGCCAACCTGGGGAACACAGATTTGGACTTGCGCCTGACCGCCTTTACGGCTTTCTTCGGCGCAGATCTCACAGCGCGTGCCATCGAACCTCACGACAAGTCACCACACATGGCTAGGGGAGGAGGGCTGCCACTCTTTCGTGAATCTGGCAACCCCAAAGGTTGTCTCCCTTATGAGCATGTTTACCTTGACGGTGTACTTGTAGTGGAACGGGGAGATTGTACATTCCTTGAAAAACTTCTCGAAGCTCGGCATGCCGGCGCTGCGGGAATCCTTGTCATTGGCAATGACGAGACTGCCATTAATCCCACTGCTGATGCCCAGGAAGCAGAGAAAGCAGGAGATATTTCGGATGTTGGACTTTTATTGCTGACTAAAACTGCAGGCAGTGTCCTTCTACACTTGATGGAGACAGTGGACACACACTTGGGAACAGGTCAGGTCATGATGGCCATTCATCAGGATCCTCTTGTCGGGTCCCCCAACTCCAACCAAGGAACAACGTTCCAAAAGCTTCAGGGAGAGGAAGCATCGAAGAAGGTTGAAAACGATAGTAATCAAGATACCACAAATTCACGGATATTGTATATTAATGGCCACCCATTGCTAAATACCCGATTGTTGGTCTAAGCACAGATATAGCAATTCTACTATGATCCGCCCTATGTATAGGTGTTTAATCCTCGGTTTGTATAATAGAGTAAACGGGAGCATCGAGCGTAGTAGATGCTTTCAGGAAGAGAAGCTCGATGATGAAGAGATATTCGAGGACCTTGCCGCCCTGCTTCCTGACGAGCTCCCCTGCAGCCCTGGCAGAGCCACCTTCACAAGGGATAAAATTACGAACATTTTGTAAGCGAGCCAAACTCACCGGTAGCAATTAAGTCGTCGATGACGATCACGTTTTGACCAGGTTTAATAGCATCGGCTTGCATCTCGAAAGAGTCCTAACATACGTGAACGTAGTCAGAAGGTTATCCGCACTAGATGATGGATCGACTGACCGTGCCATATTCTTTCACATACTCTGCCTGTACACATTGTCCGGGCAGTTTGCCCTTTTTGCGTACAGGGACAAAGGCGGCACCTAATCGCAGGGCAATGATGGGGCCGAAAAGAAACCCACGAGCGTCAAGGCCAACAACAACATCTACTTTATAGTGATCTGAAGACCCAAGAGTGTGTGAGGTTATGTGGTGGACGAAGTGAGTGATCAATGTTTCGAGAGCAACTGGGTCGCCTAGGATCGGGAAGATATCCCAGAAACCAATCCCCTAAATTCATGAACGCTGATAAGACCAAATCTTTTTGCAGGTAAAGCAATCAAGTCTTTGTTTTCACCTGAAGAGGAAAATTTGGATGGATCTTGAGTTTTTGCCTCAAAAAATCAACATCAGCCATGCAGGACTCAGACCAGACTTGAAATCTTGGATCTGTCGCATGATTCAATTGCCAAATCAAGAAGTCGCAAAACCTTGGGTATTACACCATAAAGCATATACATATATGAATGATAAAAGCATCATCGTTGCATAGAGATCATAGGTAAAGGATACAAGGAGAGGAACAACTACGGGAAATGTTTAAACAGATTCGAGGGGCACAGGCTCCTTGAAATCCTTGACTACCCGTGCACCAGTCTCCTGTTGCGCTGGTCAGTACAGTCTCAGAATCATCGCATGCAGTGTAAACGTACATCAGTAGATTCACCATGAAGTTCGAGAAGTTTGGAGACATCAAACTTGGGTGATTTCAGAATTTTGGCCTTAAAGACATGGACATTCTGCAAGGGGTAGATGCTCCTCGAGGCCTTCTCAATCTCCCTACCAATAGCTTCAGGCACGAACTTCTGTACCAACTCCTTTAAATCGCAACTTGTCGCCTCGCGATTGATGATCTCGAACATCTTTTTCCTGATTTCACGCACCTGGGCCGACTGTGCGTATGTGGTCTTCTTTACTTGGGAAGGTCGACGTTTTGTGAAACCGATGACGAAGAGGCGTAGGAGATATCCATCGGTGGTTTTGACATCAGCGTAGGCTTCAATTAGAGTTTGCCATTTGCGGACGAGGGAGCGGAGCTTGTCAGAAGTGAAGTCCATCCCATGGAAGTTGGTCAGACAGTTCTTGCCCTGAATCTCGTCGATGCGCAGCTTGATTTTGCGGAAGGATTGTTCCTCGTCGTTATTAAGGTCAGCTAACGAAACCTCAATAATTCGGCCACGAAGAGAATCATTGGCGTTCTCTAAGATACCGCATTCAAAGTTATGTTCTCGCCCTCAACATCCTGGATACGCACTCAGGCCAACGGATCGGTTGACAAAAGTCTTGCCAACATTTCGGACATCAAAGATTGAAGGTGCCTTGATATCGTACCAGTCTTAGAAGATGTGAGCCCATGTATTAACACTGCAACAAGACACACTTGCCTTTACGAGTAAAGGGGTCAACGACCTTCTTCTTGAGACCTTTTTTACCCTTCGAGAGACGCTTGTTCTGTAGCAAACGAGTAATCAGACATATTATTCATGAAGACCAAGCATAACAGACCTTTCCTACAGCCATGGTTTCGTATTGGAAGCGTCCACGACAATGACTACCAGACGGCGAGCTGGCACAGACACAGACTTTCTTTGGATATTGCGGAGTCGCGACTGTCAGGTGTGGGCGGTGGCTCAAACCTTATCTCATGTTCTGTACAGCTGCTCACGGCGTTACGTTATGTCACTTCAACTCTTGTCACAGATATGCTCACACGCCCTCAGTTTGATGCTGCATCCAAGGCATTCATTGCTCGACATAACAACTTAACGCTAGATTCTGCTTTCAAAGGATGGACCTGGCATGAACATACTGTATGCTACCGGCTTCAGGATTCTGCATCTTGTCTGAGCGGCAATCCAGAATTATCCAAATCTTGGCTTCATGTCTCGGGTTATGGACGTCTTTCATCGGCCTGATGCTTCTCCTTGTGCTCTTGATGGGTCCGAGGGGGAGGATGGACCATTCGAGGAGGTTGATCCTACTGTTCTGCCGAAATCTCTGGAATCTGAGGTGCTTATCTGTCAACAATATGTTGTTTTCTCCGCAACTTTCAGGGTTCCAACATTCTACTTCCTTCTTTGTGATTCCAGTGGGTTTTCTCATAAAAAGCATTTCTTTCGATTTCTGAGCGTCCAGGATAGGTGGAACGCCTCTCCCACTTGCACAAGTTCTGAGAACTTC
>Ga0153939_1000805_pt1 | contig 12244 bp, 16 predicted proteins | sample TSNJ023MetaG_FD_104734 | JGI IMG/M metagenome (GOLD analysis project Ga0153939, IMG submission 104734) | Attine ant fungus gardens microbial communities from New Jersey, USA - TSNJ023 MetaG | ecosystem: Host-associated > Fungi > Mycelium > Unclassified | place: USA: New Jersey, Brendan T. Byrne... | reverse complement strand
GATGTTGCTCATTGTACCATAAAATTGATATATACGCTGTGCAAGCCTTTGACTACTAAGGCAATCATGGACATCCTTCCAGCAGAGCTGCATTCTCATATCTGCAGTTTAGCCTGTACAGACGACGGCTATACAGCACGATCACTCTCTCTCCTGTCTCGATACTTTTTTCATATTAGTCTTCCTTTTCGGTATCTGTCCATCTGCGTCACGAAAACATCCCAGATCCAATCCCTATCTGAAAGACTCCAAACAACTCCCTTGCATCTTCGTAGAATTCAGTATCTCTTTATTTCTGACGATGGTTGCGACCCGCAAGCACTTGTCAATTTTATGGACATTTTGACACTTGCCGCACCAACATTAGAGACTCTTGCACTCATCACAACATCCTCACTCACGAGTGCCTCTTTGATCGCTCGCATTTTCCGTGCCTGTTTTCCCCGTTTACATGAGCTCACTATATTCGGACACTATCCTTTTCCTTCGACACCATCATGCTTCCCTTCACTTGAGCGTCTTCATCTATCTGGAAATCGTAACCCCTATGGACTGCTGAGCCTCGGAGGATTGGAATCCGTCATGCCCAACCTAACATACCTACGAGTATCAGGTTTGGCTCTGGCCGTCTCATTTTCACAAGAATTAGAGCAGGCATTTGCATCCTCATCAACAGACGAAGAAAATCACATGTTCCCTGCCAAATTGCCACCCAGATTGGAGCATCTTTCAATTGAATGTGGACCTGAATCGTCATTCACGAATCCTAGCCGGAATGTTCGTCTCAAGGATGAGAACATGATGCAGAACCTGGAGAAACTTGAAGAGCGAGTCAAAAAGGAGGGTCATGCAACGAAGTTTTCGTTGCTAGCGCGAAGTACGAGGAAATTGACAGTAGATGACCTTCACAAACAATGGGTAGATCGGTTACGAGGTAAAGCAGGATGTTGGTCATCGATGTGATTTTACAGAGTTGTTGTCCTAAAACATTAGCATATACAACGACATTAAAAGATCCAAAACAACAACCCGAAGTAGAAAGCAAAAGGCGATTGTTCAAATAAATCCCGGAATTGTCAGACCGTATAAATGAAGCATCAGAAATGAATATTCATCGTGAATCGTTAGTACAGTTACACTCTGGATGAGAGTGGGAGTCTTCTGATAACAAAGGTGTCGCATCACTTCTTGTCTTCTCTTCGAGTGATCGCACTTCGCTGGGCGTCCTTCGATGGTACCGTTCCAATGATTTTGAATGTCTATTCAGCTCTTGGTCATCTGTAGTTGGTGCTACTGGTGAGGAGGATGGTACACTGGTTACAGCAACGAGTGTATCGCCATCAAGTCGTGAACGAGCGCCAAACTCATCAGGCACAAATGATGGATCCAAGGCACCCTTTTTGGAAGAAGAGCGACTTGGGTTCTTCTTCAAATACTCCTCGTACCGCATTGTTCTCAGAGTATCCTCGCTTGGTATGCTCCCCGATGTACGGTGTGTCAGCTGATACGCCAATTCGTCTTTATAATCCGTCTGACGGCCTTTCTCCTGTCGCCGATAGAATTGCCTCCTGTACACCAGGGACCGAACGATGAACATGACACAACAAAAGGCGAAGAAACCGAGAAGAGCTATGAGGACGATAATTCCTGTTGAGAGTTTCTTCCCTCCACTTTGCGAGGCGCTGTCAGCGTCAACTGGGCCATCAGAAAGGGGTTGATTAAGAACGCGAACGGTGTTGAATTCGTCGAGAGCCATTGTGGAATTTGTCAAGCTCATCAAGCCAAGGCGCGGCTGCACGAGGATATTGACTTTGGAATCGCTGATAGGTGGAAACGCACCATCGCCGGTGGGTACGGTATAAGCCATAACGGTATAGACGTTGCGCATAAATGGGATACCAAGGATCATATCTCCGACATCAGATGTGGGGTCTGTGAGTTGAGAGTCTGCAGCCTGGATCATTCCAATACAGAAATCTGCATTATTATCTTGAGGCGGTTCAGCAGTGAGATCGAGAGGGTGAATGGAGAAAGGAGGTCGATTATCGAGGGTGACGGACAGGTTGAGGGGGGTATGGCAAGGAACATAATCTATGGAAAATTATCAACTTTGTGCAATATCTCGGCAATGAAAGACTCACAGTTCCCATCCTGAGCAGGGTGCACACCGATAGCACCATATATTGCGTTCGCAACCTGCGTCGTGGTTAAGATATAGGGGACACCGGAGTCAATGACTGCACTGGGAAAAATAGCCCCAGTTTTCGATCGGCCAATGTCCACAAGCCTCGACTGCCCATCAACCCACACGGTGATATCCCTCACGCTCGTTTTCCAAAACAGGCTCCCTGCTGCATCGCTAACAGTAGAGTAGTAATGAATAAGACTGGTGTCCTGAACCAGGTCTGAGGGATGGCTGCCTATTCCAAGAAAAGAAGGTATCCGATTTGACCCAGGGCGAGAAAGGGATAAAGAGAGAAAACGTGAAGAGGGGGCGTTTGAAGTGGGTGTGATCGAAAAGAGATTAGATGCCCATGCGGCGCCGTCGGGCGTGTTGTTAGTTACGGGAGGAATGGTTTCAGCAATGATGGAGTTGAGCGGAAGAGCGAGGCCCAGAATGCCATTGAAGTTGGGGGAGAGGTTTTCGCCTGTAACGCTGGTAGCAGCGGCTGATGCGGCAGCAAGTGAGCAATACACGTGGGAAAGGGATAATTGGTATACCTAGGGCCTGGAATTCGACACTGTATCCTCCCAAATGAACACGGTCCCCGATAGATACTGGATCTCAAAGTTATGTCCTGTATCTGATCCCGATAGCGATGTGTCGTAGTTATGACCGGCGGTCTGAGCGCAGGGAGAGGATGAACAAGAGACGGATGCGACCCACTGGGGGGATTGTGAATGGGGGTGGCGGCAGAAGGTAGGGAGAGAGGGACTCACCAAGTCTGATGATCCGGTGTCGATCTGCAGCGAAAATTGCTGACCACCAATGCTCGCGGGGACTGTGTACGTGCTGAAAAATGGACGAGGTAAGATTGTGTAGGATACGAGGGTTTGACATACGCATCATAGATACCAGTGCCAACTAGGTCGAGGGGAAGGACTACACCTGCAGTTGTCCCACCGTCTCCGTCTGCACGCGAAGACGAGGGCATCGGCAAACAAGCGTTCCTGGCGCCTGTGGTTATTTGCCCAAACAGGAAAAACATATATACATATGTGATTATCAAATGTCAATGTCATTGCCTCATGCAACCCCGACCAACTCACTGTATGTGTTTATTATATCCCATGGCTGTTTAAATTTGACCGGACCAGTTCTTGCGCTTCCGCTGGTATGTATGGTATATGTTGGCGTTCTTCCTACCCTACATGACATGGTGTGCTCAGCACAACCACTCAGCTCTGCGAAGCAGGGTTGCTCATTTTCAAAGATCGCTCTTCGATGACAATGGCAGACCATTAGTGCGGGGTCTAGACAGGTCAATTGTCATTGATCCACGGCGCTTGCATATCACATTGGGTGTCATGGCACTTGGCGGAGAAAATAACAGTGTACAAGATGCTCTTGCAATGCTAGACTCACTTCGACCCCAGCTTCAGGCTGTCCTCGACCAGTCCAGAGCAGTCCAGGTCAAGTTTCAGACTATGGACATCCTGAAGACTAAAAAGCGCAATAACTCCGAAGAAGTCGAGGCACATGTGCTGTACCTTGGTCTAGGACCGTCCGAAGACGACGAAACCCTGCAATTGAGGCGCGTATGCGGTACGGAAACATCAAGTATGATGATGTCGTCTAATCAAACTAGACATTATACATGAGGCATTTAAACGATCGGGTTATATCACAGAAACTCGGCAGCTCAAGGCAGGTAGTCCCCATGTACCGAGAAGACAGCCACGCTCATACATCATTAGTTGCACTGTACAATTCTAAATACAAGTCATCGCCGCCCCCACCGCCGCGAGGCATTTTCATACAGCGACATTCTCAAACTTGAAACGACACCGACATCTCCTTTTGGCACATACACAGTCAGGCGGGTTGAACTATGGGAGATGGGCAGTCGGGGACCGAACAATGAGTATGTGAGTTGTGGCGGCATCGATCTCGACTAGTCAGAATACAGGCAAATAGTTCCCACGCACAGACGCTTACATAATGATATGGTAGTTAAATGGTGTGATGTGGACTCGACTCTGCCTAAACCCCTACTAATCATGTCTGAAATCAGGAGAAAGCTCGTCATTGTCGGTGATGGTGCTTGCGGAAAGGTGTGCTTTTACCTTGTCGGCGCCCACACCGAGTTCATATCTCCTTCAGACCTGTCTCTTGATCGTCTTTTCCAAAGGCACATTCCCAGAGGTAGACCGCACAACCCTCGCCTTTTCTACATTCCTCATTTTTTGACTCAAGGTTTATGTCCCGACGGTCTTTGAGAACTACGTGGCCGATGTCGAGGTGGATGGCAAACACGTCGAGCTGGCGCTGTGGGATACTGCAGGCCAGGAAGACTACGACCGCTTGCGTCCTCTCAGCTATCCTGATTCCCATGTCATCCTTATCTGCTTTGCGGTAGACTCCCCAGATTCCCTTGATAACGTTCAGGAGAAGGTTCATCATTCATTCTTCTTTTCAACATTATATCTTTGGTGCTGACAAAATTGTAGTGGATTTCCGAGGTCATGCATTTTTGTGCTGGCCTGCCTATCATCCTTGTCGGTTGCAAGAAGGATCTCCGGCGTGATCCTCGTGTAATCGAGGAGCTCAGAAAGACCAGTCAGCGACCTGTGACGCCCGAGGAGGTGCGAGTCATCACCTTATTCCAACCTTGACTAATCATTCTTGTAAGGGCATGGCTGTCGCCCAGAAGATTGGCGCTAAGCACTACCTGGAGTGCTCTGCTAAGACGGGCGAGGGCGTTCGCGAAGTCTTCCAGTATGCCACTCGCGCTGCTCTTCTTAGCAGAGGTGGCAAGACCAAGAAGGGTTGTGTCGTCCTCTAAAGGCTCAGAGGTGCATCTCCCAATAATTGTTCTTGTCCACATCTTCTCGTACCTTGCACGCCCGTATTGAAACCTCAAGTCCACGTTAATTCTGTGATGAAACTGTGTGCAGATGATTTCTTGTCTTGTCCCTATATACATCTTTGTTGTCTCTTACGACTTTTTTTATCAATATCATACCCTTTGACAAAATGCTAATAATACACCCATGTTCAACATTGACACTCATGTAACTGTTGGATCATGTAGAACAGCCAGTAAATATCGTTCATCTGTGCTTTTGTTGGTGGCTAACGATAAGCAAATTCGTACTTGACTCACCAGGCGAAATCATAATCTCGTGACGTCTGGTCCGAATCCGCATAAATCGCACTTCGTCCTGGAAAATGATATGAGATTCATAGTAGAAACTCAAAGCCTTCTTAAAAGCGTACTGTTTCGCTGGGATCTTCCATGCTATTATTGACTTCCTCAAGACCAGCCTGTACACTTTCCACAATCTTTGCAACCACACTTGCGTACTTTCGCCCTTTCTCTCCCTCAAATACGACACCCGAATTTCGGATAATACTGGCACTACTAGTTCCACCACGTGCAATGAGAAGGTATCCTAGTACAGAACGATGAGATGTGAGTGTGCCTAGTGTTTTCTCTAGTTCTGGAGGAACTGGAATGGCAGTCGTTGCTGCTATTGTATTATGATTAGATGAGGATGGACTTGCATGTGTTGGACGTAGCAGTGTGGTTTTTCTGGGAGGGTTGAGTGCCTTGAGGATAGGAGTTAGTTTTCGATAGTTGTTGAAGCTCAGAACTGACCATGATGGTTTGCGAAAAGAGATTGGCCAATATTCTTGTTTTGCCCCTGGCATCTCGCACGTGGTGTTTTTTTTTAAATTCAAAATTTCAACTCTGAAACGAAAGGAAGTGAGAACGAACTTTCCCAGGAGATGAGGTAAGGATATGACGTAGAGCAGTTCTGAAATAGATACTACAGAATCGAGACTACATGTCCCTGTATGTGATGTATTCAATCTATCGAGTTCATCTCTATGAAAGAATTTTGTGTCTATCGGCCACACTAGGTGTAGCAATAAATGTAGAGATTAACTCGGTGTCGCGAGACTACCGACATACCTGCAATGGAGACAAACTCCGCATATAATCATTGAACAGTAATATTACATGAAAGTGGCCTCAGTTTTGCGGAGACTGAGATTATCTACTCGAAATGGATAGTTTTATAGAAAAAAATCTAAGATAGAGTTAGCACGCTGTATGCAAGAAGTGACGAAACGAGAGAATCTCAGCAACATTGCAAGTCCCAACTGTCTCTAGTTGACAGCCAGACTTGAGCCTCATAGATGAGATTGATCTCTTGCCACTGTCTCATCTCATTACTGCCTCTTCCCAGCCAATTTTCTCCGATACTCATATCTATCCATACTATAACAAATATCATCTCGATGTGCTCTCTGCCTGTAGCATGACTCATCGTACCACCTCACGACTCAACCTCTTTGATCCTCAAACAGACCATATCCCACCAGTATATATAATAAAGTAGGAGACGTAATTTCGGTCTGGTATACATTTGTCTTTATTTTCCAACCATAGGTAAGGGCTTCGTTACAAATTCAATGTCGAAGTTTAACTAGTAATATCTATCTCTATCTCGTCATCTATGTACCAATCTCATTTCTATCACGGTCACCGTAAACACATCTGCATAGCTTCATTTTTATACTTGTCTTTAAGGTGATGATGCATATAAATTTGTCCCGATCTCTAATTCAGGATGGAATCCTGGATGAATATGTAGCCATCAAATGGAAACACTGTCTGCTCTTTATCAAGGAGCCTACTCGTTGCAAGGACATTTCATTAACGGACATTGAATACCCTATGTCTTATCCAGAATTCATCAGAGTCAAAAAATTTTACCCTTTCAGCCCTTTTTTATAACTATTCATATATTTTTTGTTTTGACTGTAACAGAATCTTCTTCATGAGCCCGGTACATGAACTGGTTATCATAACACAGGGTAGAAGCCCTCAAAAGAAATCTCCAGTTACAGCGAACTTGAAATGGTTTTCCATTTCCTCGTATTGCGCCCTTATCTATACCTTGATTCTTGTAGTCCTCTCGCTCATCCTAGGAGTGTCTTGTTGGTGCGCTGATCTTTCGCGTATCATTCTAATATATACGACTACTAAACTCAAACAGAACACAAGAATCTTCCAATCGACTCAACACCCACCGATGCAGCACATCGTGCTGTAGTGCACTTTCTTGCGTTTCGAGGTCACATTGTCAACCCTAACAGACCGTCGTTAGGGACAATTCTCGCGACCAGAATCTGCATTTTATTTATAGCGATGACTAAACGTGGCTACGGAAGGTCTGATGAGCTCATTTATGCCGGAAGAACAATCCCAGATAAAAATAGCGCTAACAAGTCACCGCATCTTCCCGCAGTGGGGATCCAGAGAGAAGGCGTCCTGAAAACATCTTGATGATGTTGACTACTAGTTATTTGATATTGCACAGCCGACACCCACTTGCGAGGAGCTTCATCTGGCACCATACACTACAATCTACCGCGATCATATCTGGTCCTAGCATGATTGAACGCGTGGTCAATTGGAGATGGGCACGGTGTGCATTGTCTTGAGTAGTCAAACGGGCAAGGCAGCTAGCTCAAGAATTTGCACCTGGATAATCACTGTCAGTGACTGATAATTTGAAGATTGAGTAATACATCTAGAAACTAAACAAGATTTAATCATGTTCAACATCGTCCGAGTCCAAAAGGGACACAACGTAAAGACTAATTCATAATCGTCGGAGTAGATTGAAATCTGCTGCATCAAACAGCATTGGGACATTGAGCGATGAAACTAGAATAAATGTACATTAAACTGGATTAATTGAGGAAGGAACATGTGTATACGAGTGCAAAGTGGCTAGAGTACACAAATTACTTATAGCGAGATAACGGAGGTCTGGTGAGAAAATGAATGATACTTCAAGGGGAAAGTAGGTAAATGCAATCCATAGGCGGTTTGAGGTAATTGAAGCACAGTATCTAGATGAAATGGGTTGTGTTAGAATGGCAAACCTGCGACGATGCAATTATTGTTCTGAAACATTGCTCAGCTCAAATTCTATTATTCAGTCTCGCTACAAAAAAAGTTCCTACACACATGTCAATTTTACATTGAGGAATCAAAGAGGAAAAACGAGTTGAGGACACCTTGTGTCAGCAAGATGGCCATTGCACTATATCGTAAGCATCTATACAAATGTAAATTTCAGTTTGAGTTGTGAATGTAAGAATTTCCTACACCCCAAGGCCTCATAACATGACAACTCATAACTGACTCTTCTGCTGACGTTTCTCTCTGCGTTCATCTCCAAGAGATGATATCTCCTTCGGCTCTATCACCTTGAAAGGCCAAGTAAGCCAATTTCCGCCACTTCGATGAACAGGCAGCTCCATGTCTTCAAGGAGATCATCAACAGCTTGTGGCCAGCTGTACCAAGTATATAGAGATATGCAATATCCGAAGAATCAAGAAGTTGAGTGGACTCACGTCCAGAAATCCAGACTTCCCATGTAACTTGCATTAACCCATGACTCCATATTAGGATAACGCGTCTTCATCCACATGGCACTCCGCTCCGCTTCCTCTATAGCTCCCTCAACACTATCTGGTATCCGTAATTTATCTTTGAGGAAATACGCCGAGATCCAGTGTGCTATAACCTCGTTTGTATAGCCAAGATTGGCAGAGAACTGATGGATGAATATGATCCTCTTAGAACCTTGGTGTCAACCGGTACATACCAACGAACCAGCGATTGCAAAGTCGTGGCGAAGAGTATTCTTGGCTGGAACGATTCCTCTATATATGGATGTAACCAATTTCGCGCTGTCTCGATCAACTTCTGGAGCTCCATCGAGCGAGGGATAGTGCCAGGAATGATTTGTACCTCTTATAGGTGCATGTTGATTGATTCCGATTTCTTCTGCAGTTTTTTCTGATCTTGCTGAATCTGGGAACATTGTAAGTTTGGTGATTAGACTCACCGGAAAAGATTTTGGACCATGACGAATCAAAACCTGTGGCCAGGACCACAACATTTGTAGCAATTGATCTTCCATTGTTGAGAAGAATTGAACCACCGTCCTGCGAGAACCCAACAACACGCGCCGGAGAAATAACCTCAATCTTCTTCGATGTAACCAGGTTATGATAGCCCTCTGGATTGGGAATTCCAAAGTCGTTCGTGCGTACTCCCCAAAAAAGGGAGTGAGTGTTACGTAAAGGTGAATCACTGGGTAAGGCAAAGGCATCGAACTATAGAGGTACGGTTATAAGTGGGTATTTGAAAGTCGAGGTCGTTCGTTACACACTGAAATAGCCTGAAGTTTTGTCCACAGAAGGCGAACGATTTTCCCTCCCAGTTTTGTCCCATGAAGAAAACGCCTTCATCTGTTTTGAGCGTGGAGATATATAGAACACAAACAAGCCGTACTCAAGACGAGTCCTTAGATGAATATGCGGTGATAGGATGCTGAGGAATCTACCACAAGAGGCATCAGCTACTCGACCCGCAGAAATCATAGTTTTAGCTCACCTGCTCCTTCGAATGAAATCAGGGATAGGGGTACTACTTGCAAGGAAGCTGTCGGTCATTTCAAATATATTACAGCATTTTAACGTCTCTTTGGTCAGTCTGACGCATATACTAGAAAATTCATGTGTTAGAACAGAGCTGAAGGGTGACAGGGAAATGAGAGACTCTTGTGCCGACTTTCCCCCGCCGATCACGATGATCGGTGCACCTTTTGCATGGCCTCTGGCGCTTTGTATAATACGTTTTATGTTTGCTTGGAACTCGGAAGAATGAATCACAATTCCGCGATAGTGACACTGGATCGCTGACTGAGGGGAAAGATAGGTTGGAATTTTGGGTTCACTACAACCCTAGGGTAAATAATGAGCTTATATCCAAAATATGGTCAATTTCCCAATTTTGCAGAGAATGCCACTGCCAGACAGGCCATCATAAGCCAAAATGACTCACACCAGTAGCCACGATGATTCGGCAAAACTGCAGTGTGTTTGTCTTACGGTCTTGCTTATCCTCAGTTCGCACAAGCCATTTTCCATCCTGTTGACGGGATATTTCCAATACTTCAGTGTTGAAGCTAAACTTCACTTTCGTCTTCAAAAAGATGTTATAATACTCCTCCAAGTAACTGCATAAATCGGCACCAGTGAGATGTCCTTTCGAAGCTTGCGCTGGTGTCATTGTCATTGCAGAGAATCTGTACTCTCCATGAACACTTGGAATCGAGTTGAGCCATTCGTTTCAAATAGAAGTACACAGTTGTCATACTTGTTTAAACGTAGATTGGGGTCTACTCTTTCGCGAGCCCAAACACCCCCGACAGTCGCGTCACGCGTAATTACATGAATATTGATGAAGGAATCTTGTGTAAGTATATGAGCATTGATCAGACCAGCTGGCCCGGCACCGATGATCCCAATAGAATCAGAGAGTGTTGTATTCAAGGACATAGAAAGGGAAGGTGGGATGTGGGAGCTCTGATTATGTTGTAGAGACTCAAAGTAGGCGGACACGATGGTAAATGAGCGAGATACAGTCTAGCCGACCACTATTTGGGCTATTTATGACAACGAACTAAATCATTCACCCCCAGTTTAGTTTAATATGTTCACACAGCACACAATACATTCCCACCGCACATTGAAATATCGAGACATCGCGTACGAATATCAAAACAGAGCGGCACGGAAATACAGATTAATGGAGTGACAGATTACCAAAAAAACTGGGCTGCTCACACGGCAGGCGTTCCTGTGTCATCTGCACAGGATCACCTGGTAGGGTGGTGTCAAATTTAGAGCTGCAGAGACGTCACCATCTGATTGTTGACTGGTTTTTGCTATTATACTTTTCTCGCAGTAATCATGGAAACTTTCTACAAGATAGTTTATGCTTTGACACCTATCGAGATGCCAACTCAGCCCAGAACTGATCTGTTATATAGTACAATGTAACTCTCAGACATCGCACTGTATTGCAGACAACTCCCACCTACAGCACAATATACGTAAATATATGAGTAAGATATGAATGATGACGACGTATATAAGAGTCTCCTTAAGAATTAAAATTCATTATCTACCAGGGCATTATGGATATTCGTTTAATCATCTTAGAACCTTCTTAACACACAGCTTATTGAACTACTGCTCTGAAAATTCTAGGTTCCCAGTCGATAGAAGAAAGCGAGTTGAATGAGATCGATAAATGAACCAACAGCCGACAGTCAGGTTGTTTATGATCTGAGAAGGGCTGTCCTCTCATCCATCCCTTCTTCCTCACGTATGATCTCTCCGCTCTGTGTCTCTGGCGCAATCGCATTCCCGAAATCGTCAATCCCAAGTCTGTGTTGCCGCATCTTCCACAAAATGCACAACACGAGGAGCGAGCCCTGCATAATTCCCGCAACCAGAAATGGAAACCAACTTGTCCAGTTTGTACCAGGACTGGAAGCAACTATCAAATGGAGTCAGCTCCGTAAACAATCAGAGCACTCACCGTAACGCAATACCAAGAATCATCAAAACCGCACCAGGTGACTGCATGCACATCATTGGGATGCTCAGCGCGCCTACTAGTTTCATCCGGTACGTGTGTATCAACTGCGGCGTGTATTGAATTGCTGCTAGAATCGCCGAGGTCACTCCTAGCACCGTACCCCAACTTTGCATCACAGAGGGGAGCACTGTAGGCGGCGAGGATTGAGAGCCGGTGATGGAAAGAAGGCATAAAGTTGTGGCACCGCAGAACAGGCTAAAATCAAATCACGGCATCAACAATTGAAAAAGAGGAGCAAGGATGATGTACAAATGTGCGAACGTGAGCCAAGCACAGAAGAGAGAGAAACGCCATTCTGAGCTGCGGACAGAAGTCTTGACATTGCGCCGCGAGTAAGTTTCGACATTGGGGTCAATGTATTTCATGCGAGAAGGATAAAACTTCATGTAGAGGACGAATCTACGCGAAACAATAAGATGTACACGAAGAAAAGCAACAGACTCGAGACTCACACCATTGTAAAGCAGAACCACTGTATGAAAACTTGAAATATGCCGGCCGTTAATTCTAGACAACGTGCAAAGCCCTCAAATGCTCATCT
>Ga0153939_1000802_pt1 | contig 12261 bp, 15 predicted proteins | sample TSNJ023MetaG_FD_104734 | JGI IMG/M metagenome (GOLD analysis project Ga0153939, IMG submission 104734) | Attine ant fungus gardens microbial communities from New Jersey, USA - TSNJ023 MetaG | ecosystem: Host-associated > Fungi > Mycelium > Unclassified | place: USA: New Jersey, Brendan T. Byrne... | reverse complement strand
CGAGGACCTTCCCAGTAGACTGAAAGTCTTTGGTTGGATGGATGAACGTCATCAGAAACTTATCAGAAACTTGTGTCCGCGAAGTTCAGTAGATGACGTCTCCATTTATCCACGCCTATCAGATTAACTCAATGATATTCTCTATCACCGACGAAACATTGTAGAAAATTTACATATCCTTGAATGCAAAGCCCAGACATTTCGCTAAGCCGCAACTCTCAAACCAAGGTGTTATTCCCGACTTGATTATGATGATTTCCCGCCCTGTGCCTGCATTGATCGATTTTTAGAACGGAGCTCAATGGCTTGAACAAAACAATTCCCATATAGATCATATGAATACTAGTAATTCATCAGTATCTCATTCAGTTTTTTGAGGTTAGGTCCCTGGTGAGATCGAACGAGCTCATGCTGGCACTTGCGCCGAAAGATTTCTCATCAAAAACCTTGCGATTATCGAGCATTTCATCACGCACATCAATATCAAGTTCAGCCTCATGGGTTTGCCCGTTGCGATACTGTAGCAAACCATCAAAGTCTATCGATCTCTCTGGTCGACCCAGGTCCCTTCGCATGTTTATGCTTCCATCTGAGTGCCCAGGCAAGACATGCCTTGCCTCTTTTGTGACGGACGATATATTACGATGTTGATCGTCAATCTAACGAGCGTGCGGCGATCTCAACATATGGGAGGCGTCATTCCCATCAATTTAACTTCTGAGAAGTTAATTCCGCAACAAAGACAAATTGTGTCATGACTTTGAGCGAAATGCCGGAGAGCATGCCGTCAGTTACCCAATCCTCTCTCAGTATATCGTCAAGTTCGTTGTTCTTGCGTCAGAGGGGAAGCATGAGTTTGAGTCTGGGCTACGTTGCGAACACGAAACGCGTACAAGGAGATGATCTTCACCCCTTACCAAAACAATTAACGCGCAGCTCCGAAGTGTAGAACTTTGAACAGCGATCCCAGTACACTTCAGTCAAGCATGCTAGTGCTATTGAGTGACGCAGCAACCAGCGGGAATAGAATTTACTCTCGCTTCTCTCAGATCGGTTTTAATAGCAACCTGTCACCGAAGCAGATGCATGCGGTGAAGCGCGGAAACAATTCCGCGGAATGACCAGCATAAAGGCTAATTCAGTAAGCTAGACGCTACGAGGCACGCATTATATCGTCATCACGTCCATCAAACGGTAGTAATCAGTACAATCGAATTGAGTTTTGTTGAGTCTGAGAGAGTGCAAGCTGACGGCCTTGGGTGCAAATTCAAGTATTCCAGCGGCATGTGAGTCCGCTGCCTATTTCACAGATTACGCCTCGAAGCAAATATATGTGAGATCGGCGGACCGATGGCTTTAAAATAGTAATAGTTGCCCCAAGAGTACTGACTAACGGAAACAATAATGTCAAACTACTGCTTCAGCTTCTCTATGAGTTGAGGTACGACCTCGAACAGATCTCCTACGAGGCCAACATCAGCAACTTGAAAGATGGGGGCATCGGGATCCTGATGAAATCAACGTTAGAAGGGTGCACATGGATAAAGCGAGGTTGGAAAAATCGGGGGACAGTGTTCACCTTGTTCACAGCAGCGATGAGTTTGGAATCCTTCATTCCGGCAAGGTGCTGAATGGCCCCAGAGATGCCGAGAGCCATGTAAAGCTCTGGAGCCACGACTTTACCAGTCTGACCGACCTGAAGTGAATTGTCTGCGTAACCCGCATCTACTGCAGCACGGGAGGCACCAACTGCGGCTCCAAGGACGTCAGCAAGTGGGTACAATGTAGCTGCAAATGTCTCCGCATTTTTCAGAGCCCGGCCTCCCGAAACGACGCGGGACGCTACTCCGAGATCAGGTCTGTCAGATTTAGCGATAGTAGTCTTGAGGTGCTTTGTGGGCGAGTCAGGAACATCGACAGGATCAACGACTTGGGTTTCAGCTTCGAGGTCATGTTGAATCGAGGCAGCGGCGAAGGAAGTTGATCGGACGGTGAAGAACTTGATTGGGATAGTGGAAGGTGCACGCACCGTCGCAATAGCATTTCCGGCATAGATGGGACGGGTGAACACGGTGGAATTATTTGCAGCATCGTGTTTGAGTGAGATGATGTCAGAAACAGCAGGGACGTCGAGCCGTGCGGCTACACGGGGCAAAAGAGATTTTGCAGCGGACGAAGTGGCTGAGGCGACATGCGTGAAGGAAAAAGAGCCAGAGAGAAGTTTCTCTAAGAGAGGAGAGAGTATTTCTGGCACAGGTACTGAGTACTGGGGTGAAGCTGAGTGCAGGACGGTAGAAAGTCCCTTGAGTCTGGATGCATGATAGTCAGCTATCAAGACCACATAGGACATGTTGGACATACTTTTTTGCCTGTTCGACAACTGCAGGCAGATGGTCGGGTGCACCAACGACGAGCGCAGACACTTTACCTCCGAGCTGGCTAGCAGCAGTAAGGGCTGAGAGCGAACCCGAGTCAATGACGCCCTGGCGGTGTTCGAGAAAGACGAGAGCATGGGGCGAGGTGGCCGTCGCGTACGCACGAGAAAAGACCCTACAGCACTGGACATACCTGCTGCGGAGCATGTTGAAGGGAGGGGTCGTCGGAGGAGACGATGAGCTTGGAGATCCAAGAGTGTCACGTTCTCGTCAGTAGAAAATACTTACAAAATAAACAAGGTGCCCTCTCAGCCGGCCACATCGAACGGTCAGCGCAAATACGCACCTTGGATCGCATGACGCTGATAAAACGCCAAACATCTCTGCGTGCTACTCAGAGCGACGACGATATCACCGTCGGGCTCTCCAGCGCTGTGGAGGTGAACAGCACAGCACAAAAACTGAAAGATGAATTAAGAAAAGGAGCCGAGACGATACACGATGCGAGCCGGGCTGCTCAACGACCGTGGTGGAGGACAGGCCGCTTTCTTTTTCCACTCGGATTGTTGGGTGAGTTCTTTCGATCCAAGCTTTCACAACACAAGTATCATACAAGTATATACAGTTGGAATATTGCTTGGATTTACCTTTGTCGAACCAGAGGATCTTCAAGACATTCATACACAAGTATCTATCATGATGTCTGACCTGGGCGTCAGTGTGCCTCAGCTCCCAGACTTGGACTTCTCTCATGTCGAAGCGGAATGGAAACGAATACGCAGTAGTATACCCGAAGTCTGGAAGTTCAACAACGATGGACGCGAGTTTCAGGTCGGGGAAAACTTCAAAGCTAGAGGTCTAGACGCAGAATATCCTGTAATACTGATTCCTGGTATTATTTCTACGGTATGCCGTGCTTTGCGCTTTCTGGTCTACGCCGAAAAGAACTCATTTCAGCCGTCAGGGACTGGAGTCCTGGTCGACGTCGCCGGATTATCGTACCTTCTTCCGTGAAAAATTATGGGGCGGGTTTAACATGATTTCTCAAGTGACATTTAACAAGGAGAAATGGATAGCTGCGATGATGTTGGATCCTGTTACTGGACTTGACCCACCGGATGTAAAAATCCGTGCCGCTGAAGGGATAGATGCTGCCAGTGTCTTCATTCAAGGGTACTGGATCTGGTGTGTCAAATTTTTCCCGTTGTCTGCTTCAATCTCATGTCCTTAGGTCAAAGATTGTACAAAATTTGGCAGTCGTGAATTATGACACAAACAACCTTTATCTTGCACCTTACGATTGGAGATTGTCATTCTACAACCTAGAGGAACGTGATGGATACTTCTCAAAGCTTAAATCAACGATTGAATTGTTTAAGCGGCGGCAAAAGCGCAAAGCTGTAGTTGCCGCGCACTCTATGGGGGCAACAGTATGTAATTTTCCATCGTGAACCGGAAACTGCTGATTTATTCCAATTTTTGAGGTGGTTCTGGTCAGTTTCCGTCTCCTTGCAATCCCAATCTCCTCCCATTTGACTAGATATCTTGGTCTAGTACTTGTAAGTCATCTCACTCCACTAAGCTGCAATACATATCACCTCGGGCTTAGCTTCAAGTGGGTGGAAGCATCTAAATATGGTGGTGGCGGTCCGAACTGGGTTGAGGTACAGCATGACTTTCACCCTCGTGAATACCGTTTCATCTGACCTACCGTCGTAAGGACCACATTGAAGCATATATCTCGATAGCGGGACCTCAGTTGGTGAGTTGTTACGTATCTCAGTAGATTGAGTCACCAAACTAAGCTCTTCTAGGGTGTGGTAGGCAAGGTCTGTCTTTTTTGATTGACAAAGTGTTCAGCCAAAGCTTTTAGCCCAAAGCGATTGCGGCCTTCCTCTCAGGTGAGATGAAAGATACAGTCCAAATGAACCCTGCAGGAGCCTATGGTGCGCGTATATTCCTCCCCTCTTCCCTTGCTATGTATGCATTTTAGTTCTTGAGCGTTTCTTTTCTCGCAAGGAACGTCAAAAACTCTTCCATAGTTGGGCAGGTAGTGCAAGCATGTGGATTAAAGGCGGTAACGCAGTGTGGGGAAATGACACCCATGCACCAGATGACGAATGCAATGCTACCCATAGTCATGGACAACTAATTGCCTTCAGACAGAATCACGCTGGAACTGCAACTCAGGGGGAGATATCGACGAATATGACGGCAGATGAGGCGAGCGAATGGATCTTGCGACATACGCCCTCCACTTTCCAGGTGAGTGGTCCTCAATGAAAAGAATTTGAGGAACAAAGACAGGCTGATTTCGGGCTCGCTGAGATAGAAGATGATTGCTACGAACTATTCGTTTGGGATTGAAAGGAATGAAAAAAAGCTGAAAGAAAATGGAAACGACCCAAGGAAGTGGTCTAATCCTCTCGAAGTCCAGTGAGCATATATCTGGACTATCGTCTTTCTAACCAATGCTTTATCTCAGGCTACCATATGCACCCTCGATGAAATTCTACTGTATATATGGTGTCGGTAAAGAAACGGAACGCTCGTATTGGTTGCCTTCATGTCTTGTATAGCGAGCTTGACCAAAGACTTATGTTGTCTTCAAGGTATGCTCGTAGAGGATACGAGTACGATGGCCCTTTCACCGACTCAGAATGTCATGAATCCGCCTCAGATGGATGTACGAACACTCATGCGAGTCTATTGGATCACCCTCTTGCAAGAAAAAGCTGGATAGACTCGGAGTATTCCAATGATGAGGCCATTCCAAAAGTATGTACACAATGCCTAAGATGTTGGGGGTAACCAAAGTACTCGGCTGCATGCTCCTCGATGCTAATGTCAAATTCTTTCAGGTGCAGAATGGTGTAAAATTGGGAGAAGGGGATGGGACTGTGAGTCTCCTGAGTCTTGGAGCGATGTGTGTGGAGGGCTGGAAATATAAAAGGTGGAATCCTGCTGGCATCCAAGTTACAACCGTCGAGGTGTGTTACGATAAATCTATAGCTTCACTGAGTACTTTAGGCTTATAGCTCCTTCAGCTCCCTCACAGGCCGAACCCAGCAATACCCCGCGGTGGGGCCAATACGAGTGACCATGTTGATATCCTCGGCTCGACAGGTCTCAACGAAATTATTCTCCAAGTCGCTACAGGTGCCGGAAATGAGATTAAAGATTCACTTGTCTCGAATGTTCAAGAATACGCCAAGAAGGTTCTTTGGGACGGCGAGTGAAATAGATATTGTCATATTATTACAAACATTTAGATAAATTCATTCTCGCATCATGCTAGTGATGGTATAGGGGGCATCGTGGATCAGCAGCTTGGGAGCTATGGGTTGAAGTTAAGAGAGTACTGTAGTGACCATTTTGTAATCCCTGGAAATATTTTTCAGGTAAAAGTAAAGTAAGCTATCCAGGCGTTGAATGTCAGTGGGTGGCGGATAAGCTTCCTGGAATTCCTCGGAATAAAGGCCCGCAATAGTGTCGCTACATCTGTGTGAGTGTCGGAAGCAAAGGTCACTGAGGAAGCACACTTGGGAAAGCTTTTTTCCAGCCATTCGCAAGAGTCTTCGATATGCTTTAGGCTCTTCTTGGTTGTGTCTTTGATTTGGTTCGTCTCGTCTGGTGTGAGAAGGCGAATGAAATTACGAGGAGATGGTTTGAGATCATCAGTAGACTTGAACATGTGTGGATTGTATTCAAGTAGCCGGACCATGAAATCTGAGGCAAACCACGGTTTAGAGATGGACAAGTAATACAAATCCTATTTCGACACATCAGTAATGATATTGCTCCCATGATCAAGGGAGACACACCAGAGCAATCGTCTTTTGCAAAATCTTAAAATAAATGAGTCGCCACTCATCTTTCCTTTTGATGATTTCATCAAATTTCCTGGCGTCCTCAGTAGGAAGTGTTTCCTCGGGTTTCTCTGTCGTAAAGTACGCGTTCCAAGTGTTCAGAGCCAAGTCTACCTGTTCGACCACTCTGAGACGAAACAGCTCTGCATGTAGGAGAACATCCAGGAAATCAACAAAAGCGTGTTTTGGGAGGCTATTAGGCTTATTTTTTGATGTTTCGGCGATTTTGGAGAGGAGAAGAATGCAGGCTAGCCGTATTTCGGGGAAATCGGCTATGGCATCGTCGTCTGCCTTTTTTGCTTGGTATTGGACACATCCTAGTGGATAATCAAGCTCAAATGCAAGAGTGGAAAAAGGAGGGCATACGGGTGAGTTTGCGAAGGTTGTTGCGCTTGGGCATACGAGAATGCTTGTATGATCAAGCAGCGTCACATTCACGTTACGTCACAGCACATGCTTCTTTGCCGTCTACACTGTCAGTTGTCTTGTCAATCACCGTTGGTCCAGTGGTTCTCAGCAGCTTTTGCTCATCAGCCAGAAACTTCTCCTCAGACAGGGATCCTCAACAAGGAAGAATGCCTCGGCATAGCTCGTTACTACGAGAGAACCTTACCATGTTTTTGGCTCAGTTCCGTTGTTCCAACCTATAAGACCTCGGTCGACAAATTTTCTGCTACTCTCCATGAGGGAGAAGCCTTGAGATCACTGCTCTTACGTTCAAGTCTTGCCCCATTGCGTTCAGGGCTCTGGGCTTTTCAAGGCAGCCGAAGGCCAGATGACGTCCCATGTTTTTGGTCAGCAGGAAATTTGGAATTCTTGGATAATCGGAAGAGAAGCACGAGGCAACATTCCGAGTAGGATTCGTTCTTCAGGTCCGCTTTCGCGTGGCTTTCATCTCCCTCCGTCGCCGTTCCCAATGTGGAATTCGCGAACACCACTTGAAAGCCTATTCATTACCGCCGCGTGTGAGTTGTCGATCCGTGCTGGTATTATGAAAAGCGAAGACTATGTTTTTGGGCTTAGTCACACTTGTAGTCACATTCTTTTTTGAGAGATTCAGTGTTACATCCTTCTGGGTGGGCCATCGTCTGCTCTTGGTACCTGCTATGGTTTTCGAATCGACAAGCAAACATGTTACTGGGTCCCGATTTTTGATGAGAGTCGCAGAAACTGTTCCTCACCTGAAATCAAGTACTCAAAGGTGTCATACAGCACAACTCGGAAAATCAATCAGTTCCTGCCTGCATCGAGTCGGTGGTGACGAAGCTCCGCTGAATGGATGTTCATCTGTACATGCACCAACTCCGCGGATTGCATGTTTCTTCCCGTCCTGTTCTTATTCTTTCGGTTTTCTGTTTTTGGATCATTGACTAGGCTTCTCAGGTTGGGACACTCTGAAGTTGAGTCTCAGCCTCCGGAGTTTATCTCGCCTTGGTGCTTCTTGACCTTCGAGAGACTTGCACAGACGGTTTTTTTGTCCTGATTCGGGTTACAGCAGAAAGTCTCCCTTGGTGGCTAATTATAACAGGAATGTAATGGACCTCAGTCTTGGCGCTTGTACAGCTAAGATAGTGTGGTCTTTGTGGCCTTAGACCCCCACATGTGAATATACCCCTCTGCTGCCGATGATTATTTAGAGCACAACCCACTGGAAAACCTAGCAGTTCATCGCTGTGTCATGGACACCTTTGGACAAAGAAAATGTGAATCTGGCCGGAACGACGGGTAGAGCATCTCGCGTGGAACTCGATCATAGTTGGACGATTTGGAAGTTCTTCTGAGCTCTCGACCATGGCACTTTGGTTGTCATCAGGACCACGTGCCGATACGAAAAGAGCTGGAGAAGATTTTACCGAATTACTTATTTATTTGTAACCGGGGTCACGTACAAAGGGGGGATTTCTAGAAGAGTTGCTTGGGAAACGAACAGTAGATAGGTGCAAAGCTGGACAATGGAATCCGAGGAAAAGGAGGTCCATTCTAGAGCGTATATATGGCGATAGAGCCGCCGACGGTGAGCTTTTTTGGGATTGTATATGCTTGATCGCAGGACACGAAGATCGAGAAGAGGATGCCTCGGACAGCGCCGGTCTTAACGACGGGATGGAATGAGCAAATCTCTTGCCCTCTGCGTCACTCGCTATTCTTGATCTATTTCACCGCTATAAAGACCGGCTCTCTCGTCCACAGTCCCTATCCTTTCTTCCTTCTCCTTCATGGCTACCTCCTCCGTGCCACCCAAGGTGCATTGCATTTTACTTCTGCCTCACACAGACTCACCCCTTTACAGCATACACAAGTCCTTGTTATTGGCGGTGGACCAGCGGGGTCCTATGCTGCCTCTGCCCTCGCTCGCGAAGGCATTAACGTCACTCTCCTGGAAGCTTCAAAGTTTCCAAGGTAAATAAAATATACTCCAGTAAGAGCATTTCTGCTCACGGCATTCAGGTATCACATTGGGGAGAGTCTCATCCCATCCGTGCGACACTACCTCCACTTCATCGGTGCGGAGGATAAACTGGCCAGCTACGGATTCGTGCGCAAGGTGCGTTTTTCCCGTCCTAGGATTCGCACTGCAGGGCCTTGACGGGAAGTTAGCCGGGCTCTGCAATCAAATTCAATCAGTTTAAGCGTGAAGGATGTAAGTGATCTTGGCTCGTTGGCTGTACCTGGAGATACTCAGACTTGTTGTAGACACTGATTTTGTTGCACTCGGACACAACAACAATGCCTGGAATGTCGTGAGTACCATATCATATATTTAAGACTAAGTGTACCGACCTTGCTTGAGGTTCGGTCTGAATTTGACCAACTGCTCCTCAATCATGCTCGTGCGTCAGGTGCAGCAGTGTATGAGCAGACCAAGGTCGATGCCGTCCACTTCGATCCCTCAGATCCAGAACGACCTGTTTCTGTTTCCTGGACTCATACTCCACCTCAAGGCCTGCCTTCTCCTCCAGCGTCGCCAACAACGTCCACCTTTGCAAGAATTCTCCGTCGATTCGGCAGTGCCGAGGAATCGGTCCACACCAGCGGTGGAGCTGTCCAAGGCACAACGGCGTTTACGCATGTCATTGATGCCTCTGGACGGGCAGGACTGATGTCGACGCGGTATCTGCACAACCGGCGGTTTAATGCATCACTTAAGAACATAGCGGTGTGGGGCTACTGGAAGGAGGTAGAAAGCTACGGCCAAGGGACGCAGCGCAGTGGTGCGCCGTGGTTTGAAGCCTTGACAGGTAAATCCCCTATCAGCATATGTTATTTTTTTACTCATATATCCTTTTTAGACGAGTCGGGGTGGGCTTGGTTCATTCCCCTTCACAATGGCTCCACCTCGGTTGGCATCGTCGTCAACCAAAAGGTTTACAATGCCAAAGCAGGTTCCACCGCTGCTCTACCCGCCCGTTATCTTGCTAATCTCAACTTGGCACCGGGTGTCGTCAAGCTCATTGGAAAAGGGATGCTCGTCGCAGGCAGCGTCAAATCTGCCAGTGATTTTAGCTACTCAGCACCTTCCTATGCGGGCCCAAATTACAGAATCGTTGGAGATGCCGGAGGTCAGCACTTTTGCCCATGAGGGTCCCACCATACACACACACTGACACTTGACAAAAGCATTCATTGACCCTTTTTTCTCAAGTGGTGTCCATCTTGCCATGACTTCAGCACTCTCGGCTGCTGCGACGATCTGCGCTTCAATCCGTGGCAACTGTTCAGAAGCTCTTGCCGCTTCCTGGCATACTCAAAGGGTGGCAACAAGCTATACCAGGTCAGTGGCACGTCCTGCGATCCAGTCTATTGATGCTGATGATATACAAGGTTCCAAGTCGTTGTTCTCAGCGCATACAAGCAGATCAGATCTCAGACAGACGACATTCTCTCTGACATCGACGAGGATAATTATGACCGTGCCTTTGCATACCTTCGCCCAGGTTTGTCCGCTTACCGGGTCCCGATGAATGGCCTTGTTAACCACTCCACCCAGTCATCCAAGGTGCATCCGAAATGGGTGCCCGTCTTTGTGAAAGCGAACTTCAGAAGTCACTCGACTTCTGCGTCAAACTATTTGATCCGACAGTGCCAGAGGACCACCAGCGCGCTTCGTCTATGGATGGCCTTCCTCATAGCCTTCTTGACGTCAGCACCCCTATCATGGACCCCGATGTCCTCGAAAAGACCTTGGATGTCAATTGTCTCTGCCCCTCCTGTGATGAAGATTCTGGATCTGACACTGAGAAAGCCACTGAAACTAAAATGGTATTGCACAAGATAAACGCAAGGCGTGTTATTCACTCGGAATATGCTATTAACAATATGGAATTGGAAAACTTGGACGGATATGTCGTCCGCCTCGAGAGGGGAAAACTTGGTCTCGTCAGGACGAGCTCTGCCCCTGACAACTAGCGGCCTCTATCGAGAGGATCATCATATATACCACCGACACATCTCCTTTCTTCATGACATGATTCTGTCACGAAATTTTACGTATCTTTCTCCTCTCTTGTATCGTTACCATCTAGCTCATCCATCTTGACTTTTTTTTTGTTGGTATGGACTTTGGTCTCAACCTGTAGCTTTGCTATTGGCACTCGTCGCTATCTTGTTTTCTAGGTTGCTTTTATCAGTGCTTTATATCCGGTTCCTTGCGTTCTTTTTTTTCGTGGACTAGACCCTTGGGCAGTGTATTTTAGGATTCCCTGTCTCTGTGTATTGATACTAGGGGCTCCAACAGACGTAACTATACATCTAGCTTTATTGGACAGTATTCTGATTCAGTAGCCCGCATTGTTTGGTTTACAGTTCTCGTCCTTGTATCTGGTTGTACTTGATCTCTCATTATCTGACTGCCAAAACAAAAAAAATCCTGCTTTGAAATTATTTGATGAAAGACTGTAATAATAAGATTGTAATCCCGATTCGGTAATGATGGGGCCTGAGGTTTTCTTTCCTGGAAATGAACGACGTCGAAGGCCACGATCGCCTTCGAGCTGACACACACAGGGGTAGGTAAATGCACTTTCAGGGGGAGAACATCTTTGAGAGTGGGACGAAGTTCTCCCTTGAACAAAAGGAAGATTTAGAATATCAATGCGATAGCCGGTGGCAGCTTTCATTGTGATCTAGTTGGGGGCTGAGGTAGGTAGATCATCATCAACAGCTACAGGGTTCGCCCCTGAACTCGTCACAAATCTATATGCACTAACAAAAAGTCCGCGGGTAAAAGTATATACATCATCATGTCTAGACATCTTTGTATTGAGAACTCGGGAACACTTGACGTCGGTTCTTCAGAAATCAATAATGTAAGTTGATTTGGGAACCCATCTAGGAGAGAGAGAAAGAGAGAAAGGAGGCACTTCGAGCAGAAAGGGTGGAGATCGTCGTCGTTTCTTGCTCTATCTGGTAATCAAATTCAAAAGATGATGATAAAATGATAATGTGTGTATATTGGGAGATAGACCTACCCGATTATCGTCCATAGCCAATTTGAGAAATTGACGATAATCAGCCTTTGAAAAAATAAAGTCCCGTTCGATTCGTTTAGAGAAGGCCTTCGATTTGTGGCGGATTAGCGTTCGCTGCCCTTGTTCTTGAGAAAGGAAAGAACTTTGACCAAGTAGTACAAGGCCCTCTTTCCTTTGTTTCCCTCGAAGATCCTGTTTGCTACTCCTAACCTCTCACTCTCTCTCTTCCTTTCTGTAGTCTCAAACCTAAATCTATGTTGGTACTTGAATAGACTTTGTAGGTTGATCGCTGTATGACACATCCGGCCACTCGGAAGCAACAAACCATAATAGTGTATGATGCTTGAACACAGAATGGCACACCAGCAGCTTTTCATTGCGTAAGTTCAGCACAGCAGCATTCGGATTTACACGCCACTGCTAACAATGCCAGGTCCAGGAGAAGAGGCTGACCTTCTCTTGCCTCCTTGTAGGTTCTTCTCATCCAAGTCTCTTCTACTATCACAGGCGTGCAAGATCGTGCTGCCACTTGCGTTTGTCGCGGTTACT
>Ga0153939_1000801_pt1 | contig 12282 bp, 8 predicted proteins | sample TSNJ023MetaG_FD_104734 | JGI IMG/M metagenome (GOLD analysis project Ga0153939, IMG submission 104734) | Attine ant fungus gardens microbial communities from New Jersey, USA - TSNJ023 MetaG | ecosystem: Host-associated > Fungi > Mycelium > Unclassified | place: USA: New Jersey, Brendan T. Byrne... | reverse complement strand
TATAAAGCTCTTGCCGGGATAATTCCGCTACCATACACCAGCGGTCACCGCCGCATTCATCGCGCAACCGAGCGTCCCCGGCTCCTTGACTGGAACCCTTTCAATCGGAAGCCGGCAGACATCGGCTAAAATCTACGCCCAGACCTTTGAGCTTGCTGTGCCTCCCGAAAGACGTATGTAATCCGGCTTTTCCCGGTTTTTAAGCAGCTTGGATATATGTTCTCTATTTTCGAGTTCCTTATCAAAAGTCTTGATTAGGTGCGGCCTTTTTACGCTTATATGAAATGCCGGGATATTTTACTCGACAGGCTGGGAAATGGTTACTACACACACAAGCAGGTTGCGTACATTGAAGGTACTATGATTGAGTATTGCCTTTCGATGCAGTTTTATCGCTAAATTACACCGGGTCGTTCTTTCAACACCTGCTCCACCCGCTCAATTGAAAAGGAGATGCACAGGTGAGTTACTTCGGCGCGGTCTTTCAAATTGATGCCTGTAAGCTCTGAGATCCTGCTCAGGCGGTAGTATAGGGAGTTTTTATGGATGTGCAACGTGTTTACTGCCATCGTTGCATCCGTGCCGCTGTTTAAAAAAATCTTCAGAGTCTCTTTATAATTTGTGCTTTTCGCATTGTCGTGTGCCTCCAACTGACTCAAAGCCGGATGCTTGAGCGCCTTCCGCTCAGCGCTGGAGTAGGCGTCGGCTAAAATATCCTCAGCAATACATTCTTGATAACGAAAAACACGGGTATCGCCGGGGAACAGGCAATCTCCCCAATCCAGAGCGTTCTTTGCCTGCCGATAATACCTCCAAATTTCAGCGTCTCCATGAAATTGCAGGCTCAAGCCTGCCACAAGTCCGCGGGAAAAACAAAGCGCGGTAAGCTTTGCGGCCAGTTCAATGGCGGGGTTGGACTGTGTATCAAACATCGCGGCAACGGCTTCCCCGTCCTCCAGAAAATGGCACTTTATTATCACATCCCTCAGCAGGTAAATCAGCTGCTGTTTGGACATATAAATCCTATCCTCTCCGTGAACAAAAGCGATCAATACAATTTGGTACTGCTTGTCGGGCAGAATCCCGGCCTTTGCGAGGGCGACATTTATCATTACCGGATCCAGTTGACTTCCCCGCAGAACCTCCAGTAAAAGGTGGTTCGGCGGGCTGTTTTGCTCACTGGCTAAGCCCGAGGTACCAAGGCAGTCACCCAGCAGATCCACTAAAACACCCGCCAGATCCACCATCCCTTGCGTTAACTCGGAGTAATGCCCCACTATCGTTAGAAAGCCCACCGGCCTTTCATATGCGAAAATGGGACAGTAGATGCTGGGATGCGGTAAAAAATCATAGTGGTGGACGAAGGGCCCTCTTCGGCTCTCAAGATTCCGCAGAAACACCGGGTTAGACGCAATGGCTTCAATATACTGGGGAGAATGATGCCGGTGCTCCACTAAAAAAACCGATTCCTCGTCCTGGAGATCCCGGCTCATCTCCTTGCTGAACGCAAGGGCGCGAAAGCCCGGATCGTCCACAATAACGGGGTTGCGAATTACCTTTCCGCACAAATCAATCACCTGTTGCAGTCCGCCGCCACTCAGAATCGCGTCCAGACTGGCGGCATACCAATTGCCGATAATGGAAAAACATTCCTGCAACAGATCAAATAACCTGTCTTTATCGCATAGGCAGGCGATCCAATCATAAAACCGCTGAATTGGCGCAATATCTTTGCTCATAGGAAAAACGAGGCAGCAATCCCCTAAATCCTCCGGTAGCTCCAGATGAAAATCCGGACAATAGTATAAAATATCCTGCCGCATCGTCATCCCGTGGTAATAGAGCCGCAAGCCGGTAAATGCCCGGTTGCCATGCGTGCGGTTGATTGTAATAAATCCGTTGTTGCTTAGATAATCGATAATCATAGCCGTGGTAATCTTCATGGCACAGCCTCCAATCGCGTTTTTCTATCTTCAAGATTCCCCCATTATACTGTACATTGCATAGCCGCACAAGCGGATTGTGCAGCATACTCTTCGCTGAAAAAGCAAGTTTATTATATCGAACCCCCGGCAAGCTTAACACAGGCGTTGTTTACAAATTGTTTATTCCATTAATTTTTGCTTTTATCAAAGGGTATTTAAGCGGTAGCCGCTTTGAGATTATCTCCTTTTCCATGCAAATCAAAAGCAAGATAAATGATTGTAGGGCATAAGTTATAAGCCTATACTAAATATAAACAATGTAGTCAGTCAATTTCAAAACGCTAAAGCAAAAGAGAGGGATTACTATGAAAGCAAAAATAGCCTTTATGCACGCCCCAAAGGATCTTCGGATTGAAGAGGTAGAGGTCCCCGCACTAAAGCCCGGTCAGATCTTGATTAAAACAAAAGCCTGTGGCATCTGCGGAAGCGATGTTCACTGCTACTTGGGTGAATCTGCCGAGGGCCGCTACGACATCGCCCCCTACACCCCCGGCCATGAGGTTGGCGGCGAGGTAGTTGCGGTTGGCAATGGAGTAGAGGGGCTAAGTCCCGGCAACAAGGTCACAGCCGATTGCGTGATGGCCTGCGGCACCTGCTATAACTGTAAGGAGGGTTTGATGCCCTCGGCCTGCCTAAATATGCGGGAGCTGGGTTTCCGCCCCGATTCCCCCGGTGGCTTCGGCGAATACATGGTGATCGAGCAGCAGTATGTTCACCGCATCCCCGACAATTGGAGCTATGATATGGGCGCTTGGGTGGAGACCTTCTCGATCGGTTATTTTGGAATATGGGGCAACGGCGGGTACATAGACGCCTCGGATTATGCGATGATTATGGGTGCGGGGCCGGTAGGCGTTTCAGCTGCCATGACTGCCAAGACCTCCGGAGCCAGAACCATCGTAGCCGATACCAACGCGGTTCGCCGGAAGAACGCCTTGAAATATGGCGCCGATGTAGTGCTCAATCCAATGGATAGTGATTACTACGACCAGATAAAAAAAGCTACCGACGGCCACGGCCCCTCGGTAATCGTGGAGTGCTCCGGCGCAGACGCAGCCCTGCAAGCTATTTTCGACGTGGCCGGGCACAGCTGCCGTGTAAACCTGGTGGGCCACTCAATCGGCCGCAAGGTTCCGTTAGAGATCGGCAAAACCATATGGCAGACCTTGAAAATAAAGGGCAGCGGCGGCACCAAGGATTGGGCGCAACGCACCATACGCTTTATGAACGCCATCAAGGACAAATATGATTTTGAGGCTTTGAATTCCCATCACATCCCCTTCAAGGATTTGGCCAAGGGCATGGATTTGGCCGTGAATCACCCCGAGGAGGCCTTCAAGGTAATCCTTACCTTTGACGAGTAATTCCAATCCTAACCAGAGCCAGACATATAGCAATTCATGCGGCGAACAAAGACATAGACCAGATACGCCTCACGGATCAAAGCAAGTAGGGGATACCCTGCTTGCTTTACCGTCAGGAGAGGAGAAAAAGGATGAAGGTATCCACTACCATCGCGAAAGAAGCCCCGCTTTCAGCCCCCACCATGTTGCGGGGGGACTTCTGTAAGCGCCTGAACGACACGGCGGATATGGGGTTTGACGGCGCTGAGCTTCAGTTCAAGGCCCTGAAAGGCGGTATGCCCGACGCCTCCGGGATTATTGGTGTGTGTGAAAAGCGAAATCTTGAGATTTGCGCCTTGGCCACGGGCTCCCTATATACCAAGGACGGCCTTTCCCTAATCTCACCGGACAGTCAAGTGGTGGACGAGGCTATCGACCGGCTAAAGCTCTATGTGGATTTCGCCTCTCAGGTGGGGGGCAAGGTGATTATAGGATGTGTGCGGGGCAATCTCGACGATAAAAAGCCTCGGGACGCATATTTAAAGCAGCTGGCCGAAGGGCTTTCCCGACTCGGGGAATACGGTGAAAAGAAGAAGGTGTCCTTTCTTTTGGAGGCCATTAACCGGTACGAAAACAATTATCTGGCCACAGCCGGAGAATCAACCAAATTCCTAAAAAGCTACGGGTTGAGCGGCTATGCGATTTTGCTGGACACCTTCCATATGAATATGGAGGAAACAAATATTCCCGATGCCCTGCGTAACTGTGCAGCTTCGCTGGGACATGTGCATACCTCGGATTCCACACGCCTTGTTCCCGGAACCGCCCATACCGACTTCGGACAGGTGGTATCCGCCCTCGGGGATATCTCTTATCAGGGCTGGCTGAGCTTTGAATGTTGTGTGGACCAGGATGAGGAGAGGGAAGCCCGGGAAGGCCTTGCCTATATGCGCGGGCTGCTGGCTTAACAGCATGTATGGCGGGACTATAAACCGCGCTGCTTATCCTTGGCGGGCTCGGGGGATTTGTCGGGTAAAACAGCGTTTTGCCGAAACCGGCCCGGCGAAAATCCGGTGCGCTTTCTAAACAGTTGGTTAAAGTAATTGGTGTTGGGGCAGCCAACCATCTGGGATATGATATTGATTGGAATATCGGTCTGTATCAGAAGATTCTGGGCTTCTCCAATTCTCCGGTTAATCACATACTGGATGGGGGAATAGCCTGTTTCCTGCCGAAAAACATGGGACAGGTAAAAGATACTGATTTGCAGCTCCTGAGAGATCACGGCAAGATTCAGCTCGTTTTTATAGTTTTGGTCAAGGTAATGTTGAATATGCTTTCCAAGGCTGAAACCCTGCCTGTTTTCCTCGCAGCTTTCATTCCCCAGCGCCGACATGATGGATGAAAGTATGGCTGCCAGCAGGTACTGGCAGCTTTCTTCCATGCCATGAGGCCGTTCCGGCGACAATGTCTGCTCCAGAATAAGCCGGAAGATGCTTTCCACAAGCGCGGCCCTGTTCCCCATGGACACCACCGGCATATTACCCACCGGAATATAGTTGACAGGGTAACCCTGACGCGCAAAATCGGAAACACCGCAAACATAGGAGCAGAACGCAGCCCCTTGCACGGGGCGCTCGTCATGGAGGACGCCCGCATTATAAACCACGGCGTCGCCCTTTTGTGCCCGATAGGTCACATGATCCAGTTGTATGGTCAGAGCGCCCTCCCGCACCAGCACAATCTCTGTGTACTTCTGATGGCTGTGGAGCACACGTGGCCAGATATCGCTTTTTTCCACCTCGCAGATATGAACCAGGCGGGGCAGTGACTTCATAAAAGGGCGTTGATCAAAATTTTTATCAAAAAAATGCTGAATCATATGAGCACTTCCTCTTTTACATGAATCGCAAAATGACCTATCGAATGGAGGGATAATGATGAAAAGGGATTGGCAGGATTTTTTGGACGGAAACCGATCGGCCGTCTCCGCGCAGAAGAGTGGCGTGTACGCGGGGTCAGTGATAGAAAAGGACAGTTCGACCTTGTTTTTGGCCAGCGGAATCGACGGGTGGAAGCTGGTTGTGAAGGGCACGATGTCGGAATTGTTTGATGGTACAATCAGCGGGGACGCTGTGGTTTGCGACGCAAATGTGCAAAACGCCTACAAGCTGATGCAGATATTTGAACAGTTCCGTCCCAAAAGCCATCGGGGAAGCAGAGCCAGCTTTGGATTGGGGGACCGTTTGGGCTGCGCCACTCCGGGGCAGCTTAGGGCTATTGGGGAGACAGAAGTTTTTCCGGTGCTTGCACAGCAGAGTATGCGGGAATTGGGGTTGACAGGCCGGGATTACCGGCAGGTAATTGCCGACGCCTGCTTCGGTGTAATGGCTACAGGCTGGCGGGGCGGATATGGAGCCGACGGCGACCACTTGAAGCACAGCAAGGAGGTCGCTCAAGCGCTTGATGCGGGTTGCACTATGATTACGCTGGATCTGAGCGGCGTGATGGCCCCCCGCTGCCGTGCTATGGATGGCAGTGCGTTAAACACCGCCTTTAAAGACGCTTTTGGCGTTGACGGACAGTCGCTGATCGAGCGCTACTCCAGCATATCTATCGATGGAAGCCCTGTCCCGGTGAATGGGGACGACATAAAGCGCTGCGCGCTGGTATACAAGGACGCCTTTGCCTTCGTTGAGGATGTCTGGAAGCTTCAAATCACTCCTCCGGGAAAGCACGTCGACCTTGAGATTTCCATTGATGAGACCGACGATGAAACCACCCCCGCCGAGCATTATTTTGTTGCCATGGAGCTGAAACGCCGGGGAATATCCGTTACCAGCCTGGCCCCGCGTTTCCCCGGGGAGTTTCAAAAGGCTGTGGATTATTACGGGGATGCTGATGAGCTGTCCCGCTCTCTGGCCCTGCACGCCGCGATCGCCAGAGAGCTCGGTTACAAGCTGAGCATCCACTCCGGCAGCGATAAGTGGACGGCCTTTCCGCTAATCGCAAAGCACACAGGCGGCCATTACCATATCAAAACCAGCGGTACAAATTGGCTTGAAATGATCAAGATGATTGCGGGGCAGAATCCGGCTTTATACAGGCGGATGCACAAGCACGCATTGGCAGTATTTGATGAGGCCAGTAAAAATTACCACGTTTCCGCCAAACCCGCCAGTATCCCTAATGTGGATGTCTTGACCAACCGGCAGCTGCCCGGCCTGTTCGAACAGGATGACGCGCGCCAGTTGATGCATATCACCTATGGCCAGATGCTGGGCGATAAGGATCATGGGGGGGAGTACCTGCTGCGGGGGGAGATATTCGAGACGCTGGAAGCCAACAAGGAGGCCTATTGGGAGCTTCTGCACAAGCATATCGGAAAGCACCTGCACTTGCTCGGGGAGTGCTGACAGCGTTTAACTATAACAGGCGGCGGTCATCGTACAGCTGCCTGTTTTTTTCGTCAATCGGTACCGCGGAAATCCCTCACGCGCATTCCCGTCACCTTTTTGAACAGCTTGGAAAAATAAACGGGGTCGGGGATTCCCACCTGCTCCGCAATTTCGTAGGTTCGCAGATCGGTGTTGGCAATTAGCTCCTTTGCCTTTTCCACACGCACATTTTGAATGTACGTGCTTAGGCTGATATTCTTTTTTGATTTAAAAAGGCGACTGAGATAGCTGGAGCTGATATGGTATTTATCAGCGATTTTGGTTAGGGATAAATCGGAATAATAATGCTTCCTGATATGATTTTCCACATGCTCAATCAAATTCTTGGGCTCTTTGGCGGTCTCCATCAAGCCCCGGATGGTAATATCCACAACCTTTGCCGAAAGCTCGTATAAATCCTCAAGGTGGCCGCACTCCATAATGCCCTTGTAAAGCTCGTGGTTGGTGGAAAATATATTATTGTCCAGCAAATCGTGATCCCACAAATTACGTATGCACAAATTTGCCACAACCGCCCAAACATTCCGCACTTCGTCAATGGGTAACTTTTGCTCCACATGGTAATCCTTCAAGGTTCCCAGCGCTGCATTGGCACGGGCAAGATCCGCGGATTCAAGGGCGTCCGAAAGCGCGTCTACATGTTGTCTGATGCCAACGATAGTGTCATTGGAGATGGTCGGCATGGTTTTCACCAGCACGACCGGAATTGCCTCCTTGTCATACAGCGCATAATTTGCTGTCTTTACCGATTCATTTGCCGCATAAAGCAGCTCGGACGCCTCCTGGTGGCAGCCCCCGATACCAATGGAGCTGTTGTAATCGGTCAGATTATCGATGGTCTTATACAGATCCACGCACAGACGCCGGATCAGCTCGGAAAAATCGTTGGGCATCTCCGGGTAATCAATAACAAAATGAATGCTGTGACCGTTTGTGAAGCCACAATAATATGGCACATCCTCAAAAAGCTGGTCGGTGTAACTGTAAACCATCTTCTCAACTTGATAAAATGGAGAAGGCGAATTTTTTTCGCTGATTCCCCAAAGAAGTACGGTGACAATGCAGTAATTATGGAGATGCAGGCCCACATTTTCAAGGGCCTCCGCCACTTCCTCCGTCGGCGTATGTCCATCCACGATGTTTGAAAGCATCATCGCGTGCTTGAGCCTTTGATTCTGCTCGTTCTGCAAATCAATTTGTTCTCGCATCCCGTTCTCGCGCTCATCGGCCTGTATTTCGTTTATCGCCTTGCGGATCGCCTGCTGGATCCGGGATAGGGAGGTCGGCTTTAAAATCAGATCCACCACATTGTACTTGATGGCGCTGTAAACATTGTTGAACTCACAGATGCCCGTTAACAGGATGCATTTAATATGTGGATACCGGTCATTCAAGCGCTCCACCAATTCAATCCCTGTCATGCGTTCCATATTGATGTCGCTGATCACGATATCGGGCTCCAGTTTCTTAATTTTTTCCAGCGCTTCCATGCCGTCGCTGGCCGTATCTACCGATTCGCAGCCGTACTCACCCCAATCCATACAGTACTCCAGGCCACGCCGGATGAAGCTTTCATCATCCACAATCAGGACTTTGTACATGGGTACCTCCTTTTTCATCAAATCACGGAAGTCGTACTGTCAATCGGGAGCACGAAGGTCACAGTTGTCCCGCTCCCTGGCTCGCTTTCTATCGTGATGCCGTATGCGGAGCCGCACATAATCTGAATCCTTCGCTGAATATTTTGCAGGGCGATATGGTTGGATTTGGGGTTGTCCGAGGCTGGCGGCGCCTTCTGGAAGAAATCGGTGGCGTCAAACCCGCGGCCATTATCCTTCACTTGGCAAATCACGTCGTCCCGGTCCTCCCAGATAACGATTTCCAGCTTGCCCTTGTATGAAATATCTTTAAAACCGTGCATAATACAATTTTCTACCACCGGCTGGATGGATAGCTTGGGGATATAGTAAAGATTCAGGATACCCTCATCTGCGTTGATGGTATATGTAAAGCGGTCTTCAAAGCGTATCTGCTGCAAAGCCAGATAGTTTTTGGTATACTCCAGCTCCTGTGCGATTGTAATCTTTTCCTGCCTGCTCTGAAGAATGTTGCTTCTCAGCAGCTCACTGAGATAGCTAATCATTTCGCTCACACTCTCGGATTTATCTTGAACCGCCTGCCAGCCTATAACATCCAGCATATTGAACAGGAAATGGGGGTTTATCTGGGAATGGAGCATCTGGATTTCGGCGTCTTTCATCTGTATATGGTTCTTCATTATCATCCCCTGCATCTCATCGATTGTGTCCAGATTGGCCTTAATCACATGCTGGACCTCCTCCAGGTCTCTGAATACGGGATCGAACACCGGGGGGATTTTTGGTTGGGTGGCGAACTGTCGGCAGTAGGCCCGCATTGCCGTTAGGGGCCTGTCGACAAAACCCCGAAAGAACAGGATTAGCAGAAAAATGATACCTCCTGTGATTAGAAAAAACATTATAAAATCAGCGCGCAGATTTTCCGATTCCAGATAGACGGATTCGTAGGGCGTGATAAAGGACACCTTGAGCTGCTGCTTGGGCAGAAAATTATGGCTGACCACATACTCCCTGTCTATGCCATTTTCCCGCCGCAGCGCGTCGGCATAAATGGAATAGCTGCTATTGATACCGTGCTGGGCGCCCGCGCTGGAAAACAGAATGACGTCCTCGTCATTACAGATAAAATACTCCATACCCGGATATTGGCTGATATCCACCTGATATTCGTAATGCTGAATATGCGCGTTCTTATCGGCAAACGTGTAGGTGGGGAGCGTAAACATCTCGACGATAACGGTGCCATATTTCTGCCCGGTAAAGATATCCGTGTATTCCCGGATAAAGTACACATAGCCGCTGGAGTTTGGTATCGCTACAAACCTGCCATGCGTGGGAATATCCGCCGCGTTTTGGCTGTTAATCTGCACACAGCGCGACAGGGTCTGCTCGGTGGTTTTATACTGCAGGGAATAATAGGCCAGCTCCTCCCCCGCAAAGATGGTGATGGCGCTGATCACCCAGTTGGCGCTTATATTGTTATAGGTAAGGGGAGTGTTAATTTGACCATACAGATCCCTAGGCTCGACGGACTCCATATCGGATTCGGCCCCGGAGGATTTGGCCATTGACAGTTGCTTAAGCCTATCGCGGATTATTTGACTGTCCAACAATAGTGTGACGGCATCGTTCACAGTATCAAAATGAGAGGCAATGACACTCTGGTTCATCGCTACATTATTGGCGTGCAGCCGCTCCTGCTGTTCGTTTATTTTTCCATGTGGCGTCTGTAGGGAGTATATGCATACGGCAGCGAGAGGAATATATACCAAAAGCAAAATGAGGATAAGCAGGCTTGTGCTGATGCTGATGCGTCTTTTGTTCCTGGCTTGTACCCGTTTGGCATCTGTTGATTCCATAATAGATTCACGCCCCTCTCCGGTAATTAGTACTTCACCAACGCTAAAACTAAGGTATTCCGCCAAGGATTTTTGTACAGGGCAAGGCGGAGGACGAATTGCGACCTACGGTCGCATTGGGGCATGACGCCCGCTTAGGACGACAACGCAGCCTTGGACAAAAAGACTGGTGGTAGACCTTAGAATTTAGTGTTGGGGGAGTACTAGTAGTCCATCCGGCAAAAATGAATAGTTTGTCGTCGGCTGGCGCTTTCCAGCGCTTCGTTGTCATCGGTCGCAATACATCGAAAGTATTACCCCCTCTTCCGCCTTGCGCTGAAAAACGCCGACTCTGCGACAAACTACAAAACCTCACCGGATGAACAACCAGCCGTGTTTTTGTTTAATTATAGGCATATAAATCAACCCTTGTCAAGGGTATTCAACCCGGGATACCAGCCTACGCACGGAAAGGATACATTGAGCATTTGGGGGACTGCCGCCGCCGTTCCTCCTTCTACAGCCATTTACAAAGCGGCAGAAAAACAGATGGATATTAATATTTATTGTTTTTTTATGACTTAAAATAGTACAATCTTTACAATTTTATAAAGAGAAGGGCTGCCGTTTGGCTTTTCTTGTATTGCCTATGTAATATTTTGTTTTAACTCAATATTTATTATATACAACAGGTAAACAATTGTATCTTGGAAAGTTTAATACAATATTTTATCATTATTAAACATTAACATAAATTATCGCTAATGGTACAATAAATCATACAGGTTGCAAACCACTCCATTCCCGATAAACGGGATCCCCGGGAGTGAAAAATTACTCAAATCCTGTTCACAATAAAAGGAGGAAGACTATGAATTTCGTAAAAAAAATCACTTGCTTTGTACTCTCATCTGTCTTGGTGGTTGCGCTCTCAGCCTGCGGTGACAGCACCACATCCCCCGCTCCATCCGATTCGGCCCCCGCGTCGGAGGAGGCGGCGACAACCCCTGCGCCCGAAAACGGCGCTGACGGCGTAGACCCCTCCACCCTTAAGGTAGGCGTTATAATGAAGTCCTTTGACGAATTCCAGCAGGCCGTTATGGACGGCGCGAAAGACGCTGCTGTGGAACTGGGAATCCCCGAGGCCAATATCACCATGGTGGCTCCCAATAACGAAACCGAGTTGATGGCGCAGGTTACCATGGTGGAGGATTTGATCTCCAAGGGCGTCAACATACTGGTAATCGCGGTTAATCAAGAGGACACCGTGATGAACGCGCTGAATGCCGCCGCTGACGCGGGAATTCAAGTGGTGTTCGCCGATACTCAAGCTCCCAGCTTTGACCGCGCCGTAACCTATATCGGCACAGATAATGAAGCTGCGGCCTATGATGGCGCTCTGGCCTTTGGCGATGTTATCGATGCGGGTTCCAAGGTTGTTATTTTGCGAGGCAAACTGGGCGACGTAAACCACGAGGCCCGTACCAAGGGTCTTACCCAAGGCTTGGAAGAAAAAGGCCACACTGTTCTGGAGGTGCAGGACGCCAACTGTGAAACCGACAAAGCAGCCGCGGCCATGGAAGCTTGGATAACAAAATACCCCGACGGAATTGACGCAGTTATGGTTACGAGCGATTCGATGGCTGTCGGTGCGGCACAGGCAATCAAAGGCGCCGGCCTGACGGATAAAATCTCCGTCTGCGGATTCGACGGTTTCCAGTCCGCAATTTCCCTTGTAAAGACAGGCGAAATTAAAATGATTATTGGCCAGAAGCCCTACGGCATGGGTTACGATGCTGTCAAATGCGGTTTTGGCGCAATGCATGGCGAAACCTATGATCCTTACATGAACCCTGGTATCGCAATCATCAATGCTGACAATGTTCAGGATTTTATAAAGTAACATATGCGCTAAGGCGACTACATATCAAATAGAAAATGCGTAAAGGATGTTCGCCGCCGCATGTCCCCAACAAGAGGCATGGGGTGGCGGGCAAGCTTTTAGGGCGCCTCTAAAAACTCATTGCCGCACCATCGCGGCACATCTTTATCGGTCATTT
>Ga0153939_1000800_pt1 | contig 12297 bp, 10 predicted proteins | sample TSNJ023MetaG_FD_104734 | JGI IMG/M metagenome (GOLD analysis project Ga0153939, IMG submission 104734) | Attine ant fungus gardens microbial communities from New Jersey, USA - TSNJ023 MetaG | ecosystem: Host-associated > Fungi > Mycelium > Unclassified | place: USA: New Jersey, Brendan T. Byrne... | reverse complement strand
TTTCATAATATCGTCAAAGGAAACAGCGCCGCCAGACAGCATTTCTTTCAACTCGGATTCCATCCGCGTCGTTTTCGTCTGCGCCGAACCGCCGCCCGAAAGCAAATCATCGACGGTGACGTCGCAGAAGCCTTTCCATAAAAAACCGCGCTCGGGATGAATCTCGAACGCGATTGACTTTCCTTCCGGCGCGAGGCTGCTCTTGTCGTGCGCCACAATCCGCAGAGACGAATCGTCTTTTGACCGTCCGACCAGCAACACGCTCCGCGCCGCCGCGCGGAAATCAATCGAGCCGAGACCGCGATAGGACGATTTCATTCCCTGCGCCTTGTTGATATGACCGATTAAAATCACGGCACAGCCTGTCCGTTCCGCCATCAAGCACAGCCGCTTGAAGATCGGGCGCACCTCATTGGCGCGGTGCATATCGGTGTCGCCGCCGAGATACGCCTGTAACGGATCAAGCACAATCAGCTTCGCGTCCGTTTTCTTTATTGCCAGTTCCAGCCGCTCGTCACAGAGACTGTAATTGGCCCTTCTAGGGCCTGTGCATACCACCACTTCAGTGGTGGTTTTGATTAAACAAAATTATTTTTTTGATGTCTTTGTGAGAATATTAGAGAATGAGGTGAAGATATTTGATTGTTTGGCAAAGCGGAAAGATGTATGATATTTGCAACTCCAATCATGGCAAAACGCACAAAATTATTTATACTGAGGGTGAGAATATGGCACAGATTTTTGCATCTCCCGGCCGGTACATACAGGGCAGCGGTGAACTGGAGAATTTGTACGGGTACATCAAGGACATGGGCAGCAAATTCTTGGTGATGGGAACCTCCTCCCGGCTGAAGGCTCTGGACAATCAAATTCAAACCGCGTTCCAGGAGCACACAGAACAGCTTGTAATTGAGATATTCCGCGGGGAGTGCTCCAAAGCGGAAGTAGAGCGCATCACACAGGTGGCCAAGGAGCAGGGCTGCGACTGCATCGTCGGTATCGGCGCCGGCAAGACCATGGATGCCGCCAAGGGTGTGGCGTATTTCCACAAATGTCCTGTGGCGATTGTGCCAACCGCCGCTTCCAGCGACGCTCCCTGCAGCGCCTTGTCGGTTTTCTACACCGAGGACGGAGTACTGGACGAGGTGATTGTATTTGATCGCAGCCCTGAGATCGTCCTGGTGGACACCAAGGTCATAGCCGATGCGGGAAAACGCTTGCTGGCCGCCGGTATGGGCGATGCGTTGGCCACATATTTCGAAGCGAGGGGGTGTATTGAGAACTACCGCGACAACTTCGTGGGCGGAAAATTCACCAAAAGCTCCTGGGAGTTGGCTAAGCTCTGTTACAAGATGCTTCTGGAAAACGGAGTGGAAGCCATGCTGGCGGCGGAAAACGGGCAGGTCACCAAGGCCCTGGAGGACGTGGTGGAGGCCAACACCCTGCTGAGCGGCCTGGGTTTTGAGAGCAACGGGGTTACCGGCGCACACTCCGTCTACTACGGCTTCACCGTGCTGCCGGAGCACGAGGCCTTCTTCCACGGCGAGTTTGTGGCATTCGGGACTCTGTGCTTGTTAGTGCTGGAAAACCGTCCTTCCGCCGAGATTGACGAGGTAGTCCGTTTCTGCATGAGCGTCGGGCTCCCTACCACCCTGGCCGACTTGAAGATGGACCAGATCACCGGTGAGCAGATGGACCAGGTGGCGAAAAAGGCCACGGCTCCAGTGGAGACTATCCACAACGAACCCTTCACAGTGACGCCTCAGATGGTCAAGGACACCATTTTGGCGACTGACCGCATCGGAAGGCTATACAAAAACGGCGGCCGTGTTGTTTATTGATTCCATAGATAGCATAGCGGTATACAAATTTCAATGAAGAGAAAGGATGAATGATTTTATGCAACGCTATGTCCCCTCCCAGATCCAAGGCACCACGGAGTACACCGGTGTCGTCAAATTCATCGTGGAGAACTCCCCCGCTTTCGATGTCGGCCAGTTCCAGATTAAAGAGGGAGATGCTCTTGGACCGGAAACCAACGACAAGGATAAGACCTATTTCATCATTGCCGGGACTCTGTGTGTAGAGCAGACGGCTACCGGCAAGAAACACACCTTGAACACTGGAGACATTTTTGTCATCAACGGTGGAGAAGAGCACCGGTCCACCAGCGTGGGCAAGGACGAGGCGTTTGTACTGTGGGTCCGGGGGAAATAATACTATTCTGCGATTGCCGCCGCACCAAAGGTGCGGGAAGATAGTATTGAACAACATCCGCGTGGGCTCCGCCCGCTAGCGCGTTTCATGCGGCAAATAAAAAACAAAAATTTTTCATTGCAGATTTAAGGTAAGCGTTTGGGGTTCTAAAAACAAAAATTAACAAGGAGGAAACAGCTTTGAAAGGAAAGGCAGCAGTTTTACACGGCATACGAGGCGATATCACGGTTGAGGAATACACTGTACCCACCCCGGGACCGGGAGAGTTTGTCGTCAAGACCGAATTGGCCACGGTTTGCGGCACGGATATGCATATTTATCACGGCCAGTTGGACTTTATCCCTTTCCCGGTTATCCTGGGACATGAGTTCTGCGGCATCATTGCGTCCCTTGGCGAAGGTATCGCCGAGGACACCAACGGCAAGCCCGTCAAGGTGGGCGACCGTGTCGTCGTAGCCCCTGGCGTCGCCTGTGGCCAGTGCTACTTCTGCAAGATCGCCAAGACTCCTACCCGCTGTACCAGTTGTCCCACCTACGGCATGACCATCAACGATGGAAACAACGTTCTCACCGGCGGCTTTGGACAATATGTACACGTCAAATTCCCCCATACCTCCTTCTTTAAGACCGATGCTCCCCCGGAGATTGCGGCCATCACCGAGCCCATGTCCATTGCCATCCACGGTTATCAGCGCGCGGGCGGCGTTCCCATAGGCGGAACCGTCATTGTTCAGGGTACCGGCAGCGTGGGGCTTGGCGCCATCGCCTTTGCCAAAGTGGGCGGCGCCTCCCAAATCATAGCGGTTGGCGGCCCCAAGGCCCGGCTGGATCTGGCTAAGGAGCTTGGCGCCGACGTCACCGTAGATATTGCCGACATCAAGGACGAGGAGGAGCGAAGGAAGTACATACTGTCCCTGACCCCCGGCGGCCGCGGAGCCGATATGGTGGTAGAGGGAGCCGGATTCCCGGCAGCGATTCCCCAGGGCCTCGATCTCCTGCGGGACAGCGGCACTTTTGTAGAGCTGGGCCACTTCACCGATTCCGGCCCTGTCAGCATCAACCCCCACTGGCAGATCGTTCGCAAGAACTGTACTATCCTGGGCGTATGGGGAAGCTCCACAGAGCATCTAAAGGTCACGCTGGACATTATGGAAAAACATGAGCTGCCCTACGAGAAGATGGTTTCCCATCAGCTCCCGCTGAGCGGCCTGAAAGAGTCCTTCAGCATCTTGAGCGAAAAGGGATACAAGATGGACAACGGCCAAGAAGTCGTAAAGCTGGCCATCAACCCTTGGCTGTAAAAAGCAACAGTCAAGCATGAAAGTGAGGTTATTATGAAGAAAGTTATAAAGCGCCTTGTCGCCATCGCCCTGTTGGGCACAATGCTTGCCGTCACCGCGGCCTGCGGCAATACCGGCACCGATACCGATACTAATACTAATACTGATACCGATACCGATACCGTCACCGGCACCGACGTCAATACCGATACAACAGGCGGTGAAACTGAGCCCCCCTCCGAGGGACTGATTTGCTTCTCCGGCACCTCCTTGTCCTACTATTTCTTTGTGGCGGAGCAGGAAGCGGCCCGGCGCGCGGTGGAATCCTATGGATATACCTTTGAGGCCGCCAACGCCGAGTTTGAATCCGTGACGGAAAACAACAATTTCAACAACTTTATCGCCAAGGAGCCCATCGCCATCATCGCCGACCCGGCGGACACAGACGGCATCATCGCCCCCCTGGACCGCTGCAAGGAGATGGGGATTCCGGTGGCGATCATCGACGCCACCGTCGGTGAGGGCGGTACGGCAGGCGTCACCATTACCTTTGACAACTACGGCGCAGGCGCCGCCGCCGCGGAAAAAATCGTTGAACTGCTTACCGAACGCTATGGCGAACCCAAGGGCCGCGTACTCAACGCCTATGGCATTCAGAACAACGAAGCCATTCGCAACCGCCGCCAGGGCTTTGTTGACGAGATGGAGAAGTATCCCAACATTGAGCTCATTGAGGTTCCCGGAGAGGGAAATATGGACACCACCATGAACGCCGCCTTGAACGCCTTGTCCATGTACGGCACCTTCGATGCCATGCACGCCCCCAGTGACAGCCCCTGTATGGGATTGTACGAGGCGCTGAATCGCACCGGAAACCTGCACAAGGTGGGGGAAGAGGGGCATGTGATCCTCGTAAGCATTGACGGTGAACCCATCGCCATTGAGCGCATCAAGGAAGGATATTACGACGCCTCCATCAACCAGGATGCGGTAGCCTATGCCGAAATTGCCATGGAAATGCTCCACACTTACTTGCTGCGGGGTCTGGAAGTGCCTGTAGGCACTACCTATACAAACGACCGCTATATCTGGGAAACCAGCGAAATCGTCGAGAGCAAGAACGGCCCCATGCTGGTTGTGCCCACCACATTGATCGACACTAGCAACTGCGACGACCCGCGCCTGTGGGGCAACATTGCAATGAACGAGTTGGGTGTTACCTACTAAAAGCCTATTCAGGCTCCAAAGGCATATATATCACTGACAACCGACCGGATGCGAATCGCCGTCCGCGACTGCCGCGGCCCTGGAGGGTGGCCATGCGTGGTCGCGGACGGGTCGGTTAAAAGGAGGAAAACCGGTGCTTCTTGAAGTAAAGAATATCAGCAAATCGTTCGGACTCACGCAAGTGCTCCGAGAGATCAGCATGGAGGTGGATACCGGCGAGGTCCACGCCCTGCTTGGACTGAACGGCGCCGGCAAGTCCACTCTGGTCAATATTATCAGCGGCACACTGGGGGATTTTACCGGACAGATCCTGCTGGAGGGAGAGGACATCGGCAACCTCACCGTCCTCAAACGCCAAAAAAAGGGCATTTACCTTGTTCCGCAGCACGCCGCGGTTGTACCGGGGTATACGGTGGCGGAGAACCTGTTCATTGGGAAATGGCCGAAAAAGACCGCGCTGACTATTGACCGCGCGAAGATGAACGCCCTTGCGGTGGAATACCTAAGGGAATATGGCATCACCTTTGATCCCCGGACAATCACCGAGGAGCTGGCGCTGATCGACAAGCGCAAGCTGAACATCATCCGGGCGCTGCACAGCAACGCAAAACTCATCATCCTGGACGAACCCACCACCTCCTTGGGCGCGGCGGACCGCAACGAGCTGTTTGACTTTATCAACAAGCTGCGGGGGCAGGGAACCAGCTTTATCTTTATCTCCCACTATCTGGATGAGGTACTCAGGATATCCGACAATGTCACCGTACTTCGGGACGGCCAGGCGTACCGCAGTGAGAAGGAGGGAAACACCGAGGAAATTCTCTCCCGCCTCATCGTGGGTGAGGATGTGGAGCTGGCCCAACGCGAGCCGCCGAAGATCTGCGAGGATAAAGTTCTGCTGGAGTGCAGGGGAATCGTTGCAAATGGGGTGGAGGGCGTAGACATGAAGGTCCGGCAGGGAGAAGTTATCGGCATGGTGGGACATCCCGGCTCCGGCGCCAGGGAGCTGGCACGCGCCATATACGGGCTGAGCCGCATAAAATCAGGTTCAATGCAATTCCACGGCAAAGACGTCCGGCCGCCTCGCAGCACTTATGAAGCTATGAGCAGGAATCTCATCTACATCTCCAACGACCGCCACGCCGAGGGCCTGGTGCCCATGATGTCCATTTATCAGAACATCTCCCTGGGCATTATCCGCCTGTGGTTGCGAGGGAAGGGCGGCATCATCAACCGGCGGCTGGAGCGGGAGTGCGTGGACACCTATTATAGGCGGCTGAAAATCAAGGCGGATTCCCCGAGCCAGCAGGTGGACGACCTCAGCGGCGGCAACCAGCAGAAGGTGGTTGTAGCCAAGGCGCTGAACTGCCGGCCGGAAGTGCTGATTCTGGACGAACCCACTATCGGCATCGACGTACACACCCGGGAGGAGATTCTGGGCCTGGTGAATCAGCTGACACAGGAGGGCAAGGCAGCCCTGTACATTACCAACGACTACAACGAGATGCTGCGCATCTCTGACCGGTTGCTGTTTTTCCATGATGGGCGCATCGTCCAGGATATTCCCAACGAGAACTTAAATCCCGAGCAGGTCATCCACCTGCGGGATACTATTATAAAAGGCGGTGAATTGGTGTGATACAAACCACCAATATGGCATCGGAGTCGCGGACGCCCATAAGGGCGCATCATGTAAAGAAATTTGCGCTTGAAAATATTGTGTGGATTCTGCTGGTGATCAGTATCTGTGCGATGGGAAGCATGAATACCGCATTTTTCAAGATGGCCATTATCGGAAACATCCTCATGCAGACAGCGTGCCTGGGCGTTCTGACAGCCGGGCAGGCCCAGGCGCTGCTGGTGGGTGAGATCGATCTGTCCATTGTGGGAATCATGGCCTTTTCCGCGGGCCTTGGAACCACTTTGATGAAGGCCGGGCTTCCTTGGCCGCTGGCTGTCGTGTTCATTATTCTCTTCGCTCTGGTGATGGGTTGGATCAATGGGATGCTCATCACCAAGCTGGGGGCGACGGCCCTCATTTCCACCTTGGCCGTCGGGAAAATCCTGGAGGGCGCGCTGATGACGCTGACCGAGGGCGTCACCATTGTCGGATTCCCCGACGGTTACCTCTGGATCGCGCGGGCCAGCATCGGCAGATTTCCCCTCTTGCCCGTTCCCTTCCTGCTTGTCTTCTTGGCTATTTGGTTTGTCTGGAATAAGACCACGCTGGGCCGCAGCCTTTTCGCCGTGGGCGGAAGCTCCGGATGTGCCAGGGTCAGCGGTATCAGCGTGGACCGCACCAAGATCATCGCCTTTATGCTGTCCGGTCTCTGTGCGGGCATCGCGGGCTATCTTCTGTCCTCCTACATCGCGGCCGTGACCATGACCTTTGGAACCGGGTATGATATGAACACGCTTGCGGCGGCGGTCATCGGCGGCGTTAGCCTCACCGGCGGCCGGGGCAGGGTTTCCGGCGTGTTGGGCGGCGTTCTGCTCATCACCGTTATCCAGGTGGGTCTGCAGGTGCTGGGCATCAGCCCCTACATGACTACATTGCTCAGCGGCGTTATGATTTTTATCGCGGTGGTCTTCGATGCGATCAAGACCAGAGGGCTGCGCCGGTAGGCGCGGAGGAAATGTATACGCTTGCCAAACGCGAACTCTGCGCCGTGTTGGAGATATAGTCGAGGTCATCTAAAATCGTGGCGTCCTTGCGGCTGTTTTTCCGCTACACCGCGTCATCGTCCTTGCCGGGCGCCCTCTCATCGATTCTGCTGCGGCAGAAATTCGGATAGAGGGCTACGGCCACCCCGCCTGCGTCCTCTTCCTTAGTATCGCGAAAAAACATCTCGCAATTCCGCTCACGCTTTTAAATGACCTCGACTATACACTGCTGTTTGCGGATAAAAACATAGATAAGCCATGGTTTTATCCGCAAACAGTATAAAAATTTGTTTGTAATTTATTCGATTCATCTGCGATGCAACTTATAAATTGTATAATTTAATCGCAATATAGGCAGAGAAATAGTGCCTTAGAACGAAAATGATGAAAAATTTGTAGTATGACCTTAAGATTTCGAATTGTTGCAAAGAATTTTTAATGGTATGCTTGTTTCAAGAAAGCTGGAATCCGGCCTGCGTTTTGAAGTACGCGTGTCTTCGGTTGCACGATTTCACAGAAATCGGCTTTATGAACGGCCTGATACTAAACACTGATAAAAAACGCGCTAAGGCGAAAAAAAGACCGTAAATATAGCGTGTTTTTTGTTAATATTTAGCATAACGCGGGAAACGGATGGATCAGGCAGCGGCCAAAGCCACGGCGGATGTGGAAACCATCCATAATGAACCTTTTACAGTAACCCCCGCTAAGGATATTTAAGGAGGATGTAATCATGAAAAAGGCATTAGCATTTCTTGTAGTTGGTCTGTTGTTATTGACTACCGCATGCTCAGGAAACTCGTCCGCACCCCAAAGCAACTCTGAATCTGCCGCTGCTCCGACCGCCGGTAGTGAAGCCGCTCCATCGGCCGATGATTTTACTTATCAAAAGCTGGTTGAGTACAACACGCCTGTCGTAAGCTCAGGAAACCAGGCTTCCTTTGACAACATCGCTTACGTGCAGGGGAAAGTCCCCACGATCGCTTTTATGCCCGCCGGAACAGAGTTTCCGTACATCATGGCGGTAGGCGAAGGAATCAAGGCTACTGCCGCTCAGATGGGCGCAAACGTAGTAACGCTTGCCCCGCAAAGCGGGTCGGACATCCACGGGCAGGTCGGCATGCTGCAGGATGCCATCTCTCAAAAGGTGGACGTAATCCTGCTCAATGCCCATGACGACGATGCGGCAGGGCCGTTGGTCAAGCAAGCGATCGAGGCCGGTATCGTGGTGATTAACCTGAATTCCGACAGCACGGACTTTACTGCACCGTTGCATGGCGCCGTTGGTTATACACAGCGGGCAGGCAACAAGGCTCAGGGAGAGGCTCTTGCGAAAACCTTTGCTGATAAAAAGCTTATCATCGGTATTATCGAAGGTCTTCCCGGTTATCATAACGAAGAGCGCACCGGCGGTTTTAAAGAGGGTATCGCCAGCCACCCGGATTATGAAATTGTATCCAGCCTCAACGGCTCCTGGAATACGGACGGGGGCAATACAGCCGCAATGGATATGCTTCAGGCACACCCGGAAATCAACATGATTTATGCCGCGAACGATATGGAGGCTATGGGTGCGCTGACAGCGATGAAAGCGCTTGGCCGCGAGGATATTATTGTTGTGGCAAATGACGGCAACACGGAATTCCTGGAGGAAATTGCCGCCGGTACCGCATACGGTACGCTGAACACTGTTCCCTACCAGATGGGCCAGGTTGCCTGCCAGGTAGCGGTTGACGCGCTGTATGGCAAATTTTCGGGCGGACTTGCGGAGTCCCCATCATACGTGACTACAGCGGATAACGTATTAGATTTTCTGAGGGAACCGGAAAAGCTGATGCCCAAGCCTTCTAAAGAATACTAATTTGTACGCCGGCAGAGCCGGGGGCCGGCATAACGCACGGTTCCCCGGATTTGCGGGAAAGGGGGGAATTCTATATGCAGGGTATGAACAGCACACAAGCTCCGCTTTGGCGACTGGAGGGCGTGTCCAAGCTGTTTGCGGGCATCCGGGCTATGGACCATGTCGATTTTAGCGTTCGCAAAGGAAAGATCCACGCGCTAATCGGTGAAAACGGATCGGGAAAATCTACGCTGATCAAATGTCTGTCCGGCGTACACCAACCGGAGGAGGGCACCCTCTATCACAACGAGGAGCCTTTGCGGATTGCGAGTCCAGAGGATGCCAGACGGTTGGGCATAGCCACTATTTTTCAGGAGTTTTCTCTGGTACCCACGTTGAGCGTGGCGGAAAACATTTTCCTTGGCCGAATGACCCGAAAGGTCGGACGGATCCGGTGGAATGAGGCGCGCCAAAAATCACGGGAGATTTTGGCCCGGTTGGAAATTGATATTGACCCGGATGCTTTAATTAGCAGCCTTTCGGTGGCACAGCAGCAGTTGGTGGAGATTGCCAAGGCCCTTTCTATGGACGCGTCGCTGCTGATCATGGATGAGCCCACCGCTGCCCTTGGCCTTTCAGAAATTGAGAGGCTCCACGATTTGGTGCGTATGCTGCGTGACCGGGGTTACGCCATTATCTACATCAGCCACAGGCTGGATGAGGTGGTGGAGCTGGTCGACGAGGTCACCATCCTCAAGGACGGAAAAAATGCGGGTTACGTCGACAAGGGCGGCATCAATGTGGATAATATTGTCCGCTTGATGGTGGGCAGCGACATTGAGGAACACTATCCGAAACAGCGCAATGCCAAAGACAGCGTGTTGCTGCATGCAGAGAACATCAGCACCGAAAAGGGCGTGGATGATGTTTCGATAACCATTCGGCGGGGCGAGGTGCTGGGTTTGGCAGGGCTTATCGGCTCGGGACGAACCGAAATAGCAAACGCGCTCTTCGGCGTAGATAAGCTTACAAGTGGCAGCATGTCCATTGACAGCGGGCATGGCCTGAAAAAGCAGGCCATCAATTCTCCGGTTGACGCTATCCGAAATAAAATTGCCTTTGTCAGCGAAAATCGCAAGTTTGACGGACTGTATATGAACTTTTTCGCGCAGGAAAACGTTACGATTGTGGGACTAAAGAGGATTATAAACTTTTTCCGGATTAACCTGCGCAAGGAGCGGCAGGTGGGCAGGGAAACAGTAGAGCAATTTAAAATTTCCCCATTGGCGCTGGGAAAATCTGTTGGGTACCTGTCGGGCGGCAATCAGCAGAAGGTAATTATAGCCCGGTGGATGTTTTCGCAGGCGGAGTTGTTTATTTTGGATGAGCCCACTCAGGGCATTGACGTGAACGCCAAGTTAGAGGTTTATCAGCTAATTAACCGGCTGACCGGCGAAGGAAAAGGCGTTTTGCTGATTAGCTCGGATTTTCCGGAGCTGCTGGCTATGAGTGATACAATCGCCGTGGTACATAATGGCAAAATCCGCACAGTTACCGACGCAAGGCAAATCGACCGGCCCCGGCTTATGCAATTGGCCTTGGCTGGTCCGGGATAGGAACAAAAGAGGAGGCGAATGAAGATGAAGCGGGTGTTTAAGAGCCAATTGGCCGGGCCTCTCATAGCATTTATAATAATTTTTATTGTGGCTACAGTGACAACACCACGATTTTTTGATTTTGATAATTTCAGCAATCAGATTTTGCAGGTGGCTATTATTTCGATTATGGCTATCGGCTCCACATTGGTCATCATAACCGGGGGCATTGACATATCGCCCGGCGCGGCCATGGCGCTGCAAACGATGCTAATCGCTGTGTTTATCAAAGATTTGAAGATGTCGGTACCCGCAACGTTGGTGATTATCCTGCTTATCGGGTTGGTAATGGGTATCTATAACGGTGTTCTAGTGGCGTACTTACGTATCCCCGCGTTTATTGCGACGCTGGCTTCCCAAAACATTTTTAGGGGCATTTCCTTTATGCTCAACAACGGTGCGCCGCTGCAATCCCTGTCCGGAGGGCTGGAGCCGATTTTCTATACAAAGCTTTTTGGCAAAGTACCGATTGTTCTGTTTTACATTCTTATTTTGTATGTAATTGCCTACCAATTTATGAAGTATTCCCAAATTGGGCGGAACATTTATGCCATCGGCGGCAATGAGAACGCGGCCCGTCTATCCGGCATCAACGTCAAGCATATTACGGTCATAACCTTTGCAACCGCCGGCATACTCACCGCGGCGGCCTCTTTCCTCATGTCCTGCCGCCTGAACTCCGGATCACAAAATTACGGCTCAGGTTTGGAAATGTCGGCGATTGGTGCGGCCGTGATCGGCGGCGCAAGCCTTTCCGGCGGCAAGGGAAATGTAGCCGCAACCTTTATAGGCGCTATGACGATTGTTATCGTGCAGAACGTACTGAATCTCAACTCCATCCCCACGGCGGTACAAAGTGTTGTCACGGGCGCTATCATCATGATTGCGGTATTTATCGATATGTGGAAGGGCGACGCGGGAAGATTCTTCTCCCGCAAGCTCTCCAGGCAGCCCGCACCGGAGGGAAAGTAAGCCATGAAATATGAACTGTACGGAACCGAAATCAAACGCCGGGAATTGCTGCGCCGTGTGGGGGATATTTCTCAGGTGGCAGGCGCGCAAAGCGCCGTGCTTGCGGACGGCAAGGGCAAGGACGTGCGCGTGGTGCATGTCAAAACCGGTACAGGGCTGAATTTTACGATAGTACCTGACCGGGGCATGGATATTGCATGGGCGGAGTACAGGGGGATGGCGTTGAGCTTTGTTTCCAAGACAGGCGTTGTACACCCGAATGCCTATGACAAAAGCGATGATGAATTCCACCGTTCGTTCTTTGCGGGGCTGCTGACCACCTGCGGGCTACGCAATATTGGTCCCGGGTGTGAAGACGGTGGCGAGCGCCTTGGACTCCACGGACGCATAGACAACACGCCGGCACGGGACGTTTGCAGTGAACATCGCTGGATGGACGACA
>Ga0153939_1000798_pt1 | contig 12301 bp, 11 predicted proteins | sample TSNJ023MetaG_FD_104734 | JGI IMG/M metagenome (GOLD analysis project Ga0153939, IMG submission 104734) | Attine ant fungus gardens microbial communities from New Jersey, USA - TSNJ023 MetaG | ecosystem: Host-associated > Fungi > Mycelium > Unclassified | place: USA: New Jersey, Brendan T. Byrne... | reverse complement strand
CGAGGTGGACGAGCTGAAGGGGCAAATCGCCGATTTGGAGGACATTCTGCAAAACCCCAAGCGGGTACTCTCCATCATTGTCGCCGAGCTCAAGAATATTGTGAAGAAGTATGCCCAGCCCCGTAAAACACTGCTGTACTACCCCACCGAGCAGGACACCGCCATCGTGGAGGAGGAGGTGCCGGACTATCCGGTGAAATTGTTCTTTACCAAGGAGGGTTACTTTAAAAAAATCACCCCCCAATCGCTGCGCATGAGTGGCGAGCAGAAGCTTAAGGAGGGGGATGCGCTTGCGCGGGAGCTGACGGCGCAAAACAATCACCAGCTGCTGTTTTTCACCGACCGCTGCCAGGTGTACAAGGCCGACGTGGCGGATTTCGCCGACACCAAGGCCAGTGTCCTGGGCGATTTTATCCCCGTCAAGCTGGGCTTTGACGAGGGGGAAAACGCTGTGTATATGGCCGTCACCAACGATTTTTCGGGTTTTATGCTGTTTTTCTTCCAAAACGGCAAGGCCGCCAAGGTGCAGCTGAGCGCCTACCAAACCAAGACAAAGCGCAAAAAGCTGTTGGCCGCCTACTCCGGTTCGTCCCCGCTGGTGGCGATGTTCCAGGCCGCGGAGGACGGCGAGTATCTGCTGCGCGCCACCAACAACCGCACCCTCATCGCCAACACCGGCGCGCTTTCGGTGAAGACCACCAAAATCACCGCGGGCGTCGCGGTGATAACGCTGCGCAAAAACATCTTGTTGGAATCTGTGATACCCTATACCGAGGGCGTCATCGGCAATCCCCACCGATTCCGCACCAAAACCCTGCCCGCCGCGGGCTCCTTCCCCCGGGAGGAGGACATGGGTGAGCAGCTGATGCTGTAGGCGCGGAATTTGCCCGGGGAAAATAAACTTAAGGCCCGCGCTATCTCTTTTCCCCGCGGCTGCGATTCCCCCATACCCGCATAATCCAGCGGTGTAATATCAGCCCCAGCAGGCTGATGATGGTGATGATGACGAACATCACCAGGGCCTTGGTCCACTTGCCGTCGGAAATGGAGTCCCCCGCCAGCACCGAGGTGAGGATGGCGGGAATGCGGGCCAGGGTGGACAGCAGTACAAAGCGGGACAGCTTAATGGGGGTGAGGGCAAAGAGGTAGGTGAGGGCGTCCTTGGGTGAGCCGGGAATGAAGAAGAGGAGGACCACCAGCATTTCCACCCGCTTCTCGTCCTTTTGCAGGAATTGGTAGAGTTTTACGTCCTTGGGGTTTACAAACAGTGAGATAACCCGTTCGCCAAAGCGGTGGACGAGATAAAAGACGGTTGCGGTGGCCAGCAGGTTGCCCAACAGGCAGGTAAGAAGCCCCCCCAAGGGGCCATAGAGCACGCCCGCCGCTATCTGCAAGGGCCCTCCTGGAATGACGGCCACGACAATTTGTAAATACTGAATCAACAACAGGATAAACCATCCGCCGGGTCCCAGGGAGTTCAGCAGCGCCTGGAATTCCTCGAATTTTTGGGCGTCGCGCAGGGACCAGCCCCACATCACCGCCAGTGTGGTAAATGCCGCAAACAGCGCGAGACCAATGCACAAGCCCGCCCACCGCACTATTTTTGAGGCGTTTATTTTTTTGGACATAGCTGCATCGCTCCAATCAAAAGCTTGTCAAACGGCCCGGCAATATAGTACAATATAACTTGTAAGGGCAAACATCGGCTGAAAATGCCGTTTATGCGAATGTCATTAGCTTATGAGAAATATTGAGGTGCTGTTTTGAGTCAAGATATATTTAACGCGGGTGTTTCTCCGGGCAGCCCCACAACCCAAAGCGAAATTAAAATGCTGCTCTGTTATATTCTCTCCCAGGTGGACAGCCCTATGCGCTTTGATCAAATTCATGAGGCGCTGATGGAAAACGGACTGGTGAATTATTTTGAACTTGTGCGAACCTTGGAGAAGCTTGTGCGAACCCAGCACATCCGGGTGGAACGCGCACAGGGTGAGGCGGACCGATATGAGGCCACCGCCCTGGGCCGGGACGCCGCCGGGGAATTTGTGAATGTGCTGCCGCGGTCGGTGCGGGAAAAGGCGCTGGAGGCGTCGCAGAAGCGGCTCAAAAGGGATAAGCGCGCCTCCGAGGTGATTGTGCAGGTGCGGAAAATTGAGAGCGGCTTTATGCTGGATCTCTCCATCCCCGACAACAGCGAGACGCTCATTTCCTTTTCGCTGTTTGCACCCACCCAAAAGCAATGTGAACAAATCCGCCGCAGCTTCTTAAACTCGCCCCAGTTTATCTACAAGGCGGTGATGGCGTTGCTCACCGGGGATGAGCAGGTCATTGGACCGCTGTTCCCCAGGGAGGAAAAGCTGTTTTAAAGATGTAAGGATGTAAGGATATGGATAGCCGCGGGATTTTGAAAGCTTGTCCACGCCCTGGGCAGGCGCAGGCGCAGCGCGGCAAGTCCGAACAAAGCTTGGGGACCATGAGACCATGGGTTCTCAGGCTTTTTTTGCGTTGCCAAACCGCGCGGCAAGCGCCAGGCGTACCTGGCGCAGCATGGTGAGAATGGGGCGGAGATTGCACGCCGCCATTAGAAGGAAAATAATGATCTCAACGGGAATCCAGAAGGGGATCTCCGCCAGCGCCACGACCGCCTGGATAAGCAGCAGGCAGAGCCCGGCGCCCAGGCGCACCGGGTGCATTTCAATGGCGATATACCGCCGGGTGTCGACGGCGCGGATGATAAAGACCACCAAAAAGCTGGCAAAGGTGGCGATGGCCGCGCCCTGCGCTCCCATGCCGGGGATGAGCAGAGAGTTGAGAATGATGTTGAGCACGGCGCCCAAAAGCGTGGTGAGGAACACCATGAGGTTTTTCTTGGCGGCGTTGTACACCGAGCCCAAAAAGGTGACAAAGCAGGAAAAGCTCACCGCCAGCACCAAAAAGGGGATATACTGCCAGGACTCGTAGTAGCTGGCGGCGGCGATGATGGTGATAAGGGGCTTTGCCAGCAAAATAATGCCGGAGGCCGCCAAAAATATAAAGATATAATAGCCCTGAAAGACGGTGGAATAGAATTTTGCCCGTTCCTTGTCGTCGTAATCGGAAAACGCGGCGATCTGCCAAGCCTGGGTGAAGATGGCGGAGACCAGTGTGATCATGGTGGGTATCTTACTGGCCATGCTGTAGAGGCCGTTGGCGTCCACGCCCAGCATGTAGGAGATAAAATAGCGGTCGGAGAGATTGGTGACCCACCAGGAAATCGCCGTGGGCATGAGCGGAATGCAGTAGCGCAGCATGGCCCTTGCCGTTGCCCCGGTGATATTCCCAAAGCTGATAAGCTGATACAGCCGCTTTACCAGAATGAGAAATATAGTCGAGAAGATATCGGCGCAGATGGTGGCCAGCACATACCCCACCACGCCCATTCCCAGCCCCACCATAAATACCAGGTTTAAGGCGATGGTGACGGCGGTGGTGATGAGCCCGTCCAGGGCGAAGAGCCGCACAAACCCGCTGGCCCGCACAAATTGGCTCACTGTGGAGCGCAGCGCCGAGGTAACGGTGTAGATACAGATAAGCAGCGTGTAGTCGCTGATAATACTGACCATGCGAAGGAGGGGGCTGCAGGCCAGCAGCACCACATATCCGCTGAGCAGCACCACAATAGAGGTGGACAGCACGTCGCTTTTTTTGATGGAGGAGTCCAGGCCAAAGCGGATGACGGCCTCGTGGATGCTCAGGCTGATGATGGGGACGATGAAGTTGCAGGTGTCGACAATTAAACTCACGGTGCCGTAATCGCCGGGGTTGAGCAGGCGTGAATACAGGGGGAGCAACAGGAATACAAGAATTTTGGAGCTGAAGGTGCCAATGGCGAACACGGCGGTGTTTTTAAGCAGTTTCGTATATTTACCCATTTGTCTTCCTATCTGTTTGCGTTCGGTTTGATAAGCGCAGTCGCTATAGTAACTTGTGATAATTTATTATACGATATATATGTATTTTGTTCAAGCGCCGCTGCGGGAATTATCGCGCAAAACGCAGGAAAATTGAACAAAGAAGATGAATGATGAAAAATGAAAAATGAATGATGAATAATGAATGATTATGGTATCGCCATTCGGCGATGAATTGAATGACAAATGGGGGACTTGTGTTTTATTTTGATTCATCCGCGCAGCGGATTCCACAATTATTCATCATTCATTTTTCATTGCCTGCGTTTGTCGTGTGTCCGAATGCCGTTAAAGTTGCATTCAGCTTCCATTTGTGTTATGGTAAATAAAAAGTACGGGTGATGTCAAGTGAGCGCTCGAGGTAAAAGTCCAAAACCGGCCACGTTAAAGGATGTTGCGCGGGAGGCCGGTGTTTCCGCGATGGCGGTGTCCAACGCCCTGAATAACCGGGGCGGGGTTTCGGCCGAAACCCGCGAAAAAATTCTTGAGGCGGCGCACAAGCTCCATTACACGCCAAATCTGGTGGCCCAGAGCCTGCGCAACGCCAAAACCCACTCCATCGGCGTGGTGATGTGCGACAGCTCCCAATATGTGTTTACCCAGTTGCTGCGCGGCGTGGAGCACGCCGCCTCTGCCGCCAATTACAGCGTGTTGCTGGCCAACACAGACCAAAATCGGGCGGCGGAGGCAAAGGCCATTGATCTGCTGGTGAGCAAGCGGATTGACGGGCTCCTTCTGGCGGCTCCCCTGGCGGTGGAGAAAGCGGATGTGCAGCGGCTGCGCTCCCTGAATATTCCCTATGTGCTGCTGATGCGGTCCTCCGAATTCCCCAACGTGGATGTCGTGACAAACGACAATTACCTGGGCGGCTACCAGAGCGTGCGTCATCTTTATGAGACCGGCAGCCGGGACCTGTTCTTCATCACGTTGAATTCCTCCAGCGGCAGGGAGCGCATTCACGGGTACCGCCAGTATCTGGCGGAGCAAAACCTGAATTATGACGATTGCTATACGGACAGTGTCCTGCCTCAAATAGAAGACGGGTATGAGGCGATGAAAAGGATTCTTGCCCTGGGGCATCGCCAAGGGGCGGTTTGCTGTGGCTGCGACGTCATCGCCATTGGCGCGATGAACGCCATTTTGGAGGCCGGATTCTCCATCCCGGAGGATTTTCGGCTCATTGGATACGACGATTTGGAGCTGACGCAATACCTGCGGGTGCCCCTATCCACGGTGCGCCAGCCCATTTACAAAATAGGCACGGAGGGAGTGCGCCTGCTGCTGGAAAAAATTCATGCCCCCAAAACCCCTTATCAGTCGGTGGTGCTCCAGCCGGAGCTGATTATCCGCCAGTCCACCCTGCCGGGCGCCCAGCAGGACCCGCACGCCACCAAGTAGAGCTGTAATCAAATTGTCTGCTGGGCAACAACCTCTTTATACTAATCTCCATTAGAGAGATTAGCATTACTCCGCATTCGATGTATCCATTGCAGAAGATTCCGCGTTTGCGGATTTATCGGTGGTAGTTTCGTTATTGTCCGTTGTGCCGGATGTGTTGCTTTCACAGATCCCCCTCAACACGGAAATGGTGGACAGGGTATCACCCAATTGAGTAAAGACCGCAGCTGCAAGATCCAGTTGTTCGTCTGAGAGTGTGCGGGCCAAGGCATTGGCGAGTGCTGTGACGGATGCGGTTACTTCAACTGGATTCATTTTAGCCCCCCCTTTCCTGCCAAGACACAAAAAGCAATGAAAGCACCGCGCCCCCATGCTTGGCAGGAAGGGGCTTTGCGGAGCAAACGTGATCTTTCACGCCAGCGCCTTAAAATAGTGTATGCCAGCATCATTTTTTTTGTTTGCGTATTCTGATACGAATTCTGCATGTTTAAAGGAGCTGTTGCAAAATGCATATCCATGCATTTTGCAACAGCTCCTTTGAGAATAACTTCACCTGTTTAGCCGGGACTCTATTTGGCCGCCGCCGATATGGCGATGGCGGATTTAACAATGCTTGCCTTGTCTGCGACACTTTGATCCATGGCGTTTTGGATGTCGTCGAAAGCGAATATATGCGTCGCCAAATCCCGTAAATTCACCTTTCCCGACGCCACGGCTTCAATTGCCATGGGGTAAATGTGGCGATAGCGGAAAATTGTTTTGAATGTCAGCTCCTTGTCCAGCGCCATGCTCATGGGCAAGGTCACCATTCCTGTGCTGGAATATCCCACCATCACAATGGTGGAACCCTTCTTAGCCATCTGTATGGCCTGCTGCGCGGTTTTTTCCGATCCCGCGGTCTCCAAAATGATATCGCTGCCCTTTCCGCCGGTGAGCCGCAAAACCTCCGCGACGGGGTCGGTCCTGGAAGCGTTGATCACAGCTGTGGCGCCCAGCTCCATGGCCTTATCCAGTCGTTTATCCATGATATCAACGACGGTAACCTGGGATATCCCCATGGCCTTCAGGGCCAGTAACGACACCAGTCCAATGCATCCGGCGCCGGTGACAACCGCTGTCTGCCCAATGCGTGCCCCGCCTTCAATGGCGGCGTGAAAGCCCACGGCCAGCGGCTCTATAAGCGCGCCCTCCAAAGAGCTCACATTTTCCGGCAGTTTAAAGCACAGGGCGGCCTCGTGGGCCACGTATTCCTGGAAAACGCCGTCCACGGGGGGAGTGGCGAAGAATATGACGTCGGGGCAGAGGTTGTACTTGCCCGACCTGCAGAATTCGCAGTGGCCGCAGGTTTTTCCCGGCTCCAGCGCCACCCGATCTCCGCATTTTAAATCGCTGACGTCCGCGCCCACCTGTACCACCGTTCCGCTGGCCTCGTGGCCCAGCACAAAGGGGGGCTCAACGACGTAATCGCCAATGGCTCCGTGTTCATAATAGTGCAAATCGGAACCACAAACACCGACATATTCAATCTTCACCAATACCTCATTATGGCTTGGCTGTGGAATTGCTCTTTCCACAAAGCCCATTTGACCAATGCCGTTCATCACGGCAACCTTCATTGTCCCTGTCAAATCAATCACACCTTTCCATATTGTTTTCCGGCGGATTTTTGTGTGGAATGGATTGTTCTTAGTCGTGGGGGAGTACTCAGCTGACCTGCTCAATAAACAGATCAATGTAATGCAGCGCGGCTCCCAGGGCGGAAGCCTCGTAATTGTAGCTGCAGGTTTTGATGTAGCTCCCACCGCCGGGGAAAATATCGGTTTGTCCCGCTCTTTTTTGCAGCAGCTCCAGGTAATTCTCCAAATACGCCCCAACACATCCGCCCAGTATAATATCACAATCAAAAGCCATTCTCAGGCTGTCCCAAATCAATGCCAGATGGTCCAGGTACTCCCGCCAGACCGCTTCACATTCCTTGTCACCTATCTCCAGCGAATCAAAAAACTCCTTGAGGGAGCCCTTTACCTCCTCCAGCACCAGAGCGGAGCAATAGGCGTTGAGGCAACCCAGTTTCCCGCAATCGCACCGCTTTCCATCGGGGATGATTTGCATATGGCCAAACTCCCCGCTGCGGTCATTTTGGCCGTGATACAGCTTTCCGTCATAAAATATGGCGCCGCCGACACTGTTGCTTAGAGACAGGTAGACGACCGTGCCCTCGTTTCCCAAATTTCGGATCTCCGCGAGGCCCGCGGCGTTGGCGTCGTTAATAAAGTAGCAAGGATGCGGGAGATTTTTCCGAAATTCCGCTAAGGAAAATCCGCGCACCTGCACGGCATAGGAAAAAGCGAGGGTATCGTTTATTTCATCGACAATACCGGGGAGGGATACCCCCAGGCCCAGCAAGGTGTCCCGGGAGGCGCCGCCCTCTTCAATAAAGGCATCCACCAACGCGCCCAATTCCTGAAAATAGGAGGGATCCGTCCGGAACGGCTTCACAATTCTTGTGTGCCTGCAAATATTGCCCATGAGATCCACAAGGATAATGCTCACATGATTTCTGGTGATATCCAGTCCCAGGGCCTTCCTGGCGTCCACAACCGGGGCGATAATTTTTGCCTTGCGCCCGCCTGTGGACTTATAGGCGCCGACCTCTTCCACCAGGCCCTCATCCACAAGGCTTTTTATATTTTGCAAAACGGTAGGCATGCTCATATTCAGAATGTCTGCGATTTCTTTTTTTGATGTTCGCTTGTTTTTGTAAATGAAGCGGTAAATCTGATTCTTGTTGATCTTTTTTATGTCCATTCCACTTGCCGATTGAAAACTTGCCGTCATGGTTACCATCCTAACTATTGCAATTGTGTATATTTATTAAGATTCTAGCTCTTTTTTAATAAAACGGCAAGCTCTTTATTTTCTTTGCGCCCCATACCCGCGGAAAAGGTATGAGAAGGACTCTGTACCAAACACAACAATCCTTCTCATACCAACGCGAAGTATTTCTTCGCATGCAAATTATCCGTGCTGGTCGACTTCTTCCTGGGTCAGCGAGCCGTTGTCAATATACAATTGCAGGAAATCATCCACATTGTCAATGGTCACGAGATCCGCGGTAATTGCGTATTCAACGGTTTCCTTCTCGCCGCTCAGCAGCTCATTGGCGGCTTTTAAGTTGAGCTCCGCCAATTGAATGGCGTTTTGGAAGCAGGTGGCGGTGTATTTGCCGTCCTTAATGAGCAGCAGTCCGGAGGACAGGCCGTCCACCCCGTAACAAAGGAAATTATCATCATAATCCGAATTGCCCTTTACCGCCTCCAGGCAGCCCAACGCCTGTGCGTCCGCCACAGTTAACGCCGCGTCTATTTTCCCATAGGATTGCACCCAGTCCTCAAAGGTTGCCATGGCGTCGGCCTCGCTTGCCTGCTCCAGTATTTTTTCAGCGAGGATTGTGACGTCGGGGCGTTTTGCCACAAATTCTTTTTTAAAGGCCTCCAGCCTGGCGGTTGTGTGCAAATTTCCCGGCAGGCAGGACATAATGACAACCTTTCCGTTTTCCGGCACATTTTCCGCGGCGTGCCGCGCCAGTACCGCGCCCTGCTCGTAAGGGTCCGCATCCACGCCGGAGGAGCCCGCCAAATCGGGTATTTTCGCGTTGGTTGTGATGCAATAAATACCCGCGTCGATTATTTTTTGTGCATACGGCCGCTGTAGCTCGCCGTCGTTGGGCTGAATGATCACACAATCGTACTTTTTCGTGATGCAGGTTTCGATGAGGGAATTGGTTTTTTCACTGTCCCCCTGTGCGTCCAGCACGTCCAGGGTGAAGGTGTCGGCGTATGCCGCCGCCTGCGCCGTGATTTCATTTGCCAGCCATGCGGCAAAGGGGTCGGAAAGTGTGCGCGCGATGTAGGCCACCTTGTATGGTGCGGAGCCATCGGTTTGGGTCCCCGAATCCCCCTGCGCTTGCGCGGTGGTGTCGGCATTGGTATCTCCCTGCGCACTCTCACCGGGTTCATTGGAACAGCCCGCCAACAATACGCACAGGCTCAGGGCGCCGCACAGGATTAAGCTTGTCAGTCTCTTCATCATTCGATCCTCCTAATTATTGGTATATTTTTTACATAAGTTTATCGGCGTCTCCCAAGGCGTGGGGGAGTACTGGCGGTAAGCTTATGCTCTGGCCTTTATGTTGGTCTGCTTGTTCTTGGAATAGATATCCCATATCACAGCCAGGGCGATAATCAAACCCCGCACCATCTGCTGTATGTAGGAATCAATGGAAACAAGGTTCATAATATTGTTCAGGAAGCCCACAATAAAAGCGCCAAGCAATGTTCCAACAGCGCTTCCCACACCGCCGGTAAAGCTGGTTCCGCCAATGATGGTGGCGGTGAGGGCGTCGAATTCATAGCCTTGCGCGCCGTTGGGAAGACCGCCGTTCACCCGGGACATAAACATCACCGCCGCAACTCCCACCAGGCAGCCGTTGAGCAGATACGCGCCGATTTTGATGCGATTCACACGGATACCGGAGGCGTTTGCCGCCTCCTCGTTTCCACCCACGGCATAGGTGGACCGTCCAAACCGCGTGTAGCGGGTGATATACAAAACCACAACGAAGCTGACAAGCATGATGATCACGGGGATGGGGATTCCCGCCGCGGAGCCCTGCCCCACAACCGTATAGTTGCCAATTTCATAGATGTTTTGTCCGCTTGTGTAGTAGAGCGCCAGCCCCCGGGCTATGGTCTGCATGGCCAGGGTGGCGATAAAGGGAGGGGTTTTAAACACAGTGACCATCAGTCCATTGAGCAGGTTGCACACTAAAGCGGCGCCAATGGCCACGGCAAAGGCGACGAAAAGGTTCGGAACCATTTTGTACACACTCACCGACAGCACCCCGGAAAGGGCGATAACCGAGCCGCAGGAGAGATCCAAAAGCCCGCAGATGATCAGGACCATTTCCCCAAAGGCGAGCATGATGATCACCGACTGCTGGCGCAGCACATTGATCAGGTTGTCCTTGGTGAGAAAGCTTTCGTTTGTCAGGGTACATATCACCATAAATACCAACAATATAATGAAAAGACTGTATTTTTCAAATATTGATCGCATGTTCCATTGTGGTTTCATTATATCCTCCTTTTTTGCTGGCAACCGCCAGACTCATTATCGCCTCTTGCGAAAAATCCTTTCGCTCCAGCATACCGGATATTTTGCCGTCATGCATGACGTAAATCCGGTCGCACATGCCAATGAGCTCCGGCAATTCGGAAGAGACCATAACGATGCCTTTCCCCTGTTTTACCAAATCCGTCATCAATCGATAGATTTCACTTTTTGCCCCGACGTCGATACCCCGGGTGGGTTCATCCGCGATGAGAATATCCGGCTCGCGAATCATCCATTTTCCCAGTATCACCTTTTGCTGATTGCCGCCGCTGAGTGAAAACACTTTTGTCTCCATGGAGGGGGTCTTTACCCCCATGCTTTGGCAAATGTCCCGCACGGTTTTTTGCTCTTTTTTCTTATACCAAAGGCCCCTGTAAATAAATTTTTCCAACGAGGCGAGGGCGGTGTTTTCCGAAACGCTGAGCAGCGGCACCACGCCGTACCGTTTGCGGTCCTCCGACAGCATCACCATCCCGGCGTCTATGCTCTGTTTCACATTTTTTATCTTCATTTCCTCGCCGCGGATCTCGATTTGGCCCGAGCGATAGGGATCCAGGCCAAATAGCGCCCGCATCACCTCGGTGCGGCCCGCGCCCATCAAGCCGGAAAACCCGACAATTTCTCCTTTTTTCACTTCAAAATCGATGTCTTCAAATACGCCTGGATTGCTCAGACCGGTCACCTTTAAAATCACGTCGTCCGGAATCGGAACCGTTTCCTTGGGGTATTGATTTTCCATCTTCCGCCCAACCATCAGTTCGATGACGTTTTTAACCGTGTAGTCGCCCACGGGCCTGGTTGCAATGGATTTTCCATCCCGGAGGATTGTAATTTCATCCGCGATTTGAAAGATCTCCTCCATTTTGTGGGAAATATATATGATGCTGGCGCCGCGCGCCTTCAGCTCTTCAATTTTGCGAAATAGATGCGCCACTTCATTGGAGGTAATGGCGGAGGTGGGTTCGTCCATGATAATCACCTCCGCCTCTTCCGAGACGGCTTTGATGATCTCAATCATTTGTATATCGGAAATACTCAGGCTTCTCAGCTTTGTCTGTGGGAGATAGGGCAGCCCTTCCTTTTGCAAAAGCTCCGTGGTGCGCCGGCGAATTGTTTTCCAGTCCACACAGTTTCCTTTTTTTAAAGGCCACCGCCCCAGGAATATGTTTTCTTCCACGGTTAAGTCCGGTATGTAGGATAGCTCCTGGGTGATCATGGCGATGCCATGGCGGCGGGCGTCAACCGGACTGCGGATAATCGTCTTTTCCCCATTGATCACGATGTCGCCTGCATCCGGGCTGTATAAACCGTCTACGATTTTCATGAGTGTTGATTTACCGGCGCCGTTCTCACCGCACAAAACATGGGTGGTCCCCTTTTTCAGCTGGAAGTTGACCTGATCCAACGCGACCACACCCGGGAAATATTTTGAAATATTTCTCAGTTCCAGGACAACCGCATTCTGCATCACACGAAATCTCCTCCTTTTCAGTAAAATAAAATACTTTATTTAAACATTTTTATAAATGTATTGTACAACAATCGCCGCAACAAGTCAATAAAAAATTGGAAATATAATTAAAAATATTGTCAAAACCGAGGCCTGTGTGCACAGGTAAGTATAATACTGAACACTGACTAAAAAGCGACATAAATTGCGGTCTATTTTCCGCCCAGCGTTGTCATCCTCCTTGCCGGGCGACATGCCCCAATGCGACCGTAGGTCGCAATTGCGTCGTCTTCCTAGCTGGTCGAAAAATATCCTCGCAATTTATTAT
>Ga0153939_1000796_pt1 | contig 12309 bp, 9 predicted proteins | sample TSNJ023MetaG_FD_104734 | JGI IMG/M metagenome (GOLD analysis project Ga0153939, IMG submission 104734) | Attine ant fungus gardens microbial communities from New Jersey, USA - TSNJ023 MetaG | ecosystem: Host-associated > Fungi > Mycelium > Unclassified | place: USA: New Jersey, Brendan T. Byrne... | reverse complement strand
TGAAACAATTCATTATTATCCATTTTACCGCTTCTTTCATTTTGCTCTTAGCTTTATCTTATGACAGGACAAAATTGAGGTTTCATTCCTCTTCTATTTTTTTAATTCAGCCGCCTTCCCATTTGTCTTTCCTGGAGCTACTGTCCCCTTCAAACATACGCACCGCTGAATACAGACCGGTAGCCGGATGAGAGTAAAATTTTTGTGCAGTTAAGGAATTACTGTATCAGGAAGATACGAAAGGACAGTTTCTCGCTCTCTATCAGATTATCCAGAAATATAGTATTTACTTCAAGGCCGCCTTTCATTTTTCATTTATGGATGAGCACCTTTCCACGCTTACATTGTTGATACAAAAGCACATCCTGCGCAACCGCATTATCAACCAGCAACAGAAAAAAATTGTAATTATGACCAGCATCAACTTTGAACGGGTCAGCTTTTTTCTCGAACTGCTGGGCGAATATGTCGCATTCCAGTGGATCGAGTATTTCTGTCTGCCTTTTGTTTGTTCATTCAATACGAAGTAATAATGGCTGTTCAGTTAGCTATTCAACTGTTTCAATCGACTCCACAATGCTCATATCAGCAATCTTTTTTAACGGTATACAGGTTGCGATTAAACAGGCAAGAATAGATAGTATTGTCGCTTCTAAAATAGACATAATGGGAACAGCCGTAAGCGCTACAACATTCGTCGCGGCCGCGCTGACAAAAACCGTGCAGACATATCCGGCCAAACTTCCGATTACTGCGGCAATGATACCGTAATATGCCCCCTCCCATAAAAAGGTCTTGTACAGGCTTCCCGCGCTCATGCCGATTGCTCTTTGTACGCCTATCTCTGTTATCCGCGTGTGAGTGTTCGTGTAAACCGTGTTGATGATATTCAAAATGCCAATCAGCCCGATAAGCAGGATAAGCCCCCACGCAAGCAAACGTATCTGTTCGTAACTCTCTTTAAGCTGCCTATCTGTATTTTGATAGGATAGCCAACGACTGCCGCCTGTCTGTTCGCATAAAGCATTGATTGATTGCTCGATGATTTCTCTGTCCGCATCCTGTGACAATATAGGGTAAAGCTCCGTATAATTGCCTTGCCCGGTGATTTCATCATAGACCGTATCATAAACAATTACTTGAACGCCGTTTATAAAGCCCTCGTTGTCCGGCAAGACAGGGTTGCCAAACTCACCAATGACCGTCATGTCTTTCCCATTTACCGTAATCGTTTCGCCTGTTGAGATTGTTGTTGACGTAATAAGGGTGTCGCCAAAAGATATTTGCACGGGGTTCTTTATAAAACACGCCGTACCATCTTTCAATGCCTGTAAATCCGCGTCGGTAATATCCGGCATTTCGGCCTTTATCCTATGTTCGTCAATTCCGGCAATATGCAGGGTTTCACTCGCTTGCAAGTCAAAAGAGATGGCAATCCCGGCGTTTCCGTTTTCATCTTGCATATATAACTTGTGCTTTAGTGTCGATACCGAGCTTATACCGGGCGTGGTTTTTAATTTTTCCATACTTACAGGCGAAAAGCCCACCGTGTTGTTCGTTACGGAATAATCGCCAAGGTGCATTTGCTGAACGCTTGCAGAAGCATCTAACAGGCCGGAAAAGCTCTGTAAAGCGATGAATACGGTTATGCTCATAACGAGCGACAGTATAGTAATAGCCGTCCTGCCGGTATTCCGCTTCATATTCATTCGTGCGTAAAAGGCTTCAAAATTGCGGATACGCCCTGTTTTGCGGTTTCTGCGCTTCACATTTGCCGTCATTCCTGACATGGATACGGTCGGGGAAACCCTCGCCGCCCATCGTGCGGCGGGCATGGCGGCGATAAAAGCAAATAACAGGGTAATAACTGCGCTGATCACCAACGGAAATACCTTGCCCCCGCCGTTTGCGGCTATCAAGGACGCAACCTCGTTTTGTGAGCTTGCCATAAAGATGTCGGGCATAAATAAACCTACCGCCGCCGACAAAATGCCTTTTGCCGACAGAACGCCAAAGACAGCCCCTATTGGAATACCAATGCCGCAGAGGATAGCAAGCTGTAAGGCTACAAGCGTATATAGCTTGCTGCGCTCCGCGCCGATTGCCCGCAGTGTTCCATACTCCTTTACCCGTTTCGCAACCGCTATTTTCAATATGTTGTAAATAACAAGTCCAGCGGCAAGCAGAATGAGCGCGCTAATCAATACGCCCGTAACCGTCATAAGGGAAAAGCCGGAAGCGTTATCTGTTCCGCTTTTTGCTCTATAATCAATCCCAAGCGTGGCAAGCATAGTATCGTTGTATTGGATATAATATTCGGGGATTGAATACTCTCCGGCCAAGCTGTCAACCGTATCTTGAAATGCGCGTTTATCCGCTGTGCGTATATCAACGGAATAGACCTGATACTTTTCCGGCAAAACTTTTTCAGCCGTACCTGTTCCAACAATCCCCGTGACGGTTCCCGACACATAACCCATATAGTTTGCTTTCAAAATCCCGGTCAGAACAAAATCATATAAATACTCATATGGAATATCCGTGTCCCGTAAAAGAGAAATATGCACATTAAAAGCTATAATATCCCCAAGCCCACCCTTAAAGCCAAGCATGGTTAAAACGTCTTGCGGCAAGGCGATTTCCCCGGCGTTTGTCGGCAAACGCCCGCTTTCAAGCTGTGTCATGCTTTCGTAAGCGGACAGCGCGTTATCCTCATATTCCCGCAACTGTAATGATAGATTGCTGTTCACCATATCCGACGAGCCAATGTTAATCATTTTCCCGATATAGGAAAGGCGGCTGTCGCCCGCTAAACCGTTAGCCTGTTCGTCGGTAAGCTGGTGAAAGGTAGCGTAACGATTTCCGTTAAGATAGGCCGCCTGTTGCCCGCGCATGGCGTTTAAGATACCGATAGACTGGCCGACCACAGCGGTCATCATAGTGGATAGAATAATCGCAATCAGAATCAAAATGGACACTATTTTTTGTGCCCGCAGTTCTTTCCAAGCAAAAGCCCGATAGGTTTTCATCTTGCAGTCACCTCCGAAAGAATACCGTCCACAATGACAAACTGACGGTCTGCCATTTGCGCGATACGATTATCGTGGGTGATGATAACAAGAGCTTTTTTCATGTTGCGCCAAATATCCCGCAACATTTCCATGACCTCGCCGCCGCTTTTGCTGTCAAGGTTTCCTGTCGGCTCGTCGGCAAAGATAATATCCGGCTGTGCAATCATAGCGCGGGCGATTGTTACGCGCTGTTGTTGTCCCCCGGAAAGCTCGTTTGGTAAGTGTGTCAATCTGTCGCTGATACCCAATAAGTCTGTGAGCTTTTTCAAATACGTTTCGTCATGCCGTTTTTTATCAAGAAGCAGGGGCATGATGATATTTTCTTTTGCCGTAAGGACAGGGAGCAGATTAAATTGCTGAAAAATAAAGCCTATCCTTTGCCGACGGAAAGCCGAAAGTTCCTTATCGCTGCAACTGTAAATATCCTTTCCGTCATAGGTAAGATTGCCCGACGTTGGCCTGTCCAAGCCGGAAATCAAATGGAGCAGGGTACTTTTACCGCTTCCTGACGGCCCCATGATTGATATAAAATCGCCGGACACGATTTCTAAGTTGACGTTGTTTAGTGCGATAATTTTATTCTCGCCCTCGCCGTAGACCTTTGTAAGTCCTTTTGCCTCGATGTTCATAAAAAACACTCTCCTTAATTTGTGGTTTAAGGAGAGTGTATAGGGCAAATCTCAAAAATCTCTCAAGTTTTCAAAAATAAAATGTGGCGGTCACTTTCGCTCCGTCAGGCGTGTTTTCTAACATCAATGTCCCGCCGTGTTTTTCGCACAACAGGCGACATATATAAAGCCCCATGCCAAAATGCGTCTCTTGTTCTGCGGTATTGTTGTCACGCAAAAACGGCGCGACTTCCCTATTCAAAATGGTGGGAGAAAAGCCGGAGCCATCATCTGCAACGACGAGAACAACTTTACCATCATTGCAAGTCAAGTCTATTGCAACTTTATCCCGTGCGTAGCGTAGTGCGTTTCCAACTATATTTTCTGCTGTGTTCTCTATGATATATTTATCAACGCATATCTGTCTGTTATCTCCGCTATGGGTAAATTGAATTTCTTTACCTGCGCTTGCGCTTAAAATAGACAGGCTAGCATTCAATTCATTTGCCAATACAGACCAGTCAATGAATTGCGGTGTGCATTGTAGTTCTTCTAACTTCTGCGCACTTGTCATTGCTTCAATATAGGTTTCAATGCGCCCGGAGTATTGCGTAATCAAAGAAATTGTATCCCCAGCATTTTCTGCTGTCAACAAGCCTTTTTCAAGCCCCGTTTGCAATATCTTAGCGGAACCTTTCAAAACGGTAACAGGATTTCGCAGGTCGTGAGAAAACGCAGCGTTCAACCGTTTCCGTTCCTCCATCTGCCGCCACATTTCCCGGTTGTTTTTAAGCAATTCACTACGCATGGTTTCAAAGGCGGCGCAGAGTGCGCCGAGTTCATCATCAGCGTATTTTTCAACTGTAAAATCCAAGTCCTGCCGCTGTATCCGTTCCACGCCGCTTTGCAAAATGGCAAACGGTTTTTTTAGCTTCATCCGATAAAACACCATATCCGCAAGTAAAAGCGCAGTAATGACAAATAATATGGGTAAGGCAATCTGTAATATGTTTAAGAATTGTATGCGCCAATCCACTTCTATTTCGTCAGTTTGTACTGTAAAATCAGCCGACGACATACCATCATCATCTACTGTGAATTGAATGGAAGAAGCAATATTATGGTTCAATTTCATACAGCATATAAAAGAAACCGTACTGAGTGTAACCGCCGCTAATAAAAACAGCGTAATGATAGTGAAAAAGGATTTTTTCAGGCTCATGCTTTTTAGCCGTTCCATTTATAGCCCACCCCCCAAACGGTTTCAATATAGCTATGCAGGGATAGCCCCGCAAATTTCGCCCGTATTTTGCGAATATGCTCCATTATCGTGTCGCTGTTACCATCGCCATCCAACCCCCATACCGCGTCATAAATCCTTTCACGGTCAAATACCTGTCCGGCGTTCATGGAAAGCAACTCTACAATGTCAAACTCTTTTTTGGAAAGCGATACAGGAGCTTGTCCAATTGTGATTTCACGCTTTGAGTAATCAATCGCCATATCACCGAAAAAGCGAAGAATAGTTTGACCCTGTTTCCGATTTTCCCGGCGTAAATGCGCTTGCACTCTCGCGCCCAATTCGTCAATGTCAAAAGGCTTTACAATATAATCATCAGCCCCGGCGTCAAAACCTTTTATTTTATCGCCCGCTTCAATTCGGGCGGTTAAAAACAAAATTGGGCAGGTAATATACTCGCGGATACGCTGGCATACGGTCAAACCGTCCATTTCCAGCATGTTTATGTCAAGCAAGATTATATCCGGCTGACACGAAATTTTATTTAACGCTTCAACGCCGCTATAAGCGCCATACACTTGATAGCCCTGTGCTTCAAAATAGTTTTTCAGCATTATGACAATGCCTTTTTCATCATCTACGATGAGTATTTTATAACTCATTTGGTTCACCAACTTTCCGATAAGATAGATAATCCTATTGTCATATATAAATCTCAAAAATTTCTCAAGCTCATCGTTGTTTTTTACCATGCTTGCTTTTTCGCTCATCTTTAGGTTTTTTCGCGTCAGTGACTTTTCACGATCTTCGCCACCCGTATGTCAAGCCCGCGACAAAAAATATTTTATATCGTGCCGCAACAAAAGCCGATGTGGTAATAACACATCGGCTTTTGTCATGGCATGATTGCTCATGTGCTTTCAATAAAGCGTTGTAATATCTTCGCGGACGGATAGCTGGACATTGATGCTACTCCGTTGGCTAATTCTACAGGAAACAAAGCCCCCTCATGTCTCCTGCTGATAATTTCAGGGAGGGTTGCTATTATGCGCCCTAATCCAACAAGATCATCTGGTTTGGGGAATTGGGGATTCTCGCTATATGCTCCTGTTGGAATATTCAAAACAAGAGCAGTATCGGGATCCAGCTTAACATACACCTTTTCGCCCCAGTTAGTTCTTGAACCATAAGGATTAGCAAGATCCCCAGTTCGGTAGACTTCTTTTCGTACATATTCATGAGTGAGGACAGCTGCTGTGGGTGATTCGTCCAATTCTTTAGGAGGAATATATTTAAAAAGTGCGGCAAGATGGTCATGAAAAACGCCGCTTTTCTCTTGCCCGATAATATGTATGGGCCTTTGTTCTTGCTTCGTATATTCGATGAAATCGCGAATTAAAGGAACAAACTTTGCATACTGGCTACGCAATGTTAAGGGACCATCCTTAATAAAAAGCGTATCCGAGAAAACACTTTTATCTGTATGATGCCACATAAGTCGCACAATCGTAAACAGCATTAAATGCTCCATTAAGAGCATATAGGATGATACGATTTTTTCGGAAGCACTTTCTTCTTCCATATCGAGGTGAAAACCAATCATGTCGGTTAGCAACACTTCTTTGTTACAGTGCGGGCATTCACCTTTTGACGCATCATATGGCAATCCGGAAATTTCATTGGAGCAATGAGGGCAATCAAATTTAGGCGAGCAGCCTTTGCTATTTTCCCATTTTTTATACGAAAGCCATTTCAGTGTCTGAAAATACTGTCCATCTTCATCGACACGCATAGAGTCGTATATAATATGCCGAATTGCATCATAGTTGCTGCCTAAACTTGTTTTTACATTTTTCAATGGCAAAACAGTAGCATGGAACAATGCGCTACCGGCCATAATGTCTTGCAGCAAGAGAGGGTGTGGATTTTTCTTGTCGATCTTCTCCAGTTTCTTTTTATCTACAGAAAGTAAGGCGGTTTTTATAAAAGCGACTTCTTTCCCTGATGGTGGATTGGTTTTTACAGAAGCATAAGAGCCATCCACGGCCCAAATATACTTTAGTTTTTCAAACTGGCTGACATCGAAGTCATGCCATAAAGACATATCATGGTCTGGTTCCCGATATTGAGTATCTTCAAAATCTTCTATTAGCGATTGTACCCACTGGCTCTGAATAACCGACAAGTGACCTAATTTTGAGGCATGTTCATCGGGTAGCTTTCCAGTTGAAGAATACGCCATATTACCACCTCCAAGTTAGATCCCTTCGTACAGTTTGGCCTGAACCGGTACAACAAATCGGTTCGACATTGTGAGCATCCTCATAAACCCAGGTGTCTTTGCACGCAAGATGTCTTGCTCAATCCCGTCAAATGCAACCTGCAAACGTGCGAGTGCGTGTGCCTCATCCTGTGATGAAAGATGTCCCACAAAGAAGTTTTCAGTCTGCGCTAACAGTTCCTTGCTAATCGTTGAGGGTGATTGAGTGGAATATATCATTCCAATATGGAATTTGGCCCCTTCTTTCGCGAATCTTGAATAAATATCGGTTATGTTTGCCGATGAAACTGGGAACAAGTTATGTGCTTCTTCAAAATACAACTGAACGAAGTGACTATTCAATGTGTTACTGACAAATTTTTGCTCCTGATGTGCAAAAACTGCTGTCGAAAGTATATCAGAAAAGTATTGCCGTATTGTATCCTGTGCATTGCCAAGATCTAGGATAACAGTTTTTCCAGCATCTAAATATTCTAAAATATCAGCAGTAAAATCTGTCGCTTTTGCATCATGATAGTTCCGATAAGCCCTGAGAATAGCAGGGCCAGCGCCCGCTTTGGGGAACAAGAAATCAAGAAGAGCGCAATCATCTGCTTCAAATATTGGTTTTTTTGATGAAGATATCAGCTTTTTATCTTTAGGATTATTTAGCCGGAAAGTGTTTACTGCCTCTAGTTCAGTAAGCAGCGCATCTAAATAAGTAATACTTGGCAGATCTTCCTCATTATCTACGCCGTGCGCGGCCAAACGCAGCTCTTTCCCAAAACCGGGATTAAATCCACTCACACGCGTACATCTGATCATTGAGCGAAGTTTACCTTCATCCGCAGAATAACCTGCTTTTTTGAGTATCGCCCAATAATATAGTATTTTTCTGGCAGCTCTGTTCTTATCTCCTTCTTCCAATAAATCCAGTTCGTCGAAATCAACAATAGCGGAGTTGGTAAAACTGGTAATGTAGATAGAGTTTCTTTTATCAGTGCTTAATAACGATGCTAATATTTGAAGACCGGCAGAAGGATATTCGTAAAAATTCATGCGAAGTACTTCTGATGGTGTGCCTTCACGTGGAGTAAGCGCATACACAATGCACCGATCCTCATTAGACGAACGAAGCGATTTATTCCCATCCTGTGGATTGTCGTTGGCATACTCTCCGTTGATATCAAAAATCAGTTGTCCAACGGTTTGATCAGAGGGTAAACTATTCGTTGCGTTGATCATCCCTTGCGCAAGGAGTTTGACCACATTGGATTTACCCAACCTGGTTTTACCAAACATGGCAGTGCGGCGCCCTTTGAAGTCCTCCATGGAAACATAAACCGGGATATCACTTGACGGTGCATCGCCTTCAATAAGTCGGCATTCCATGGTACGTAAATCGCCCAATTCAAACCGAGATTTTTCTGGCACAATACCATTCACGATAACCTTCAACAGCTCATCGCTGGGAGCGTAGACTTCATATCTGTGGGCACTCACAATGTTATTAACATCGCCTGAAAACTCTAATTTGCTGGAAGCCTTTGGATTCGCGTAAAACATGCCTAAAACATCGCACTCCAAGGCACCCCATTGAAGTTCGTTTTGTGTCCATATATCAAGTTCTGGCATGGCTTTTTTATGTAGTTCAAAATAAGTTTGTTGCACTTGACTACTTAATGGCGTGGTTGAGACGCCTCTGACTCGGAGCAATGAAAAATGTGGAGGCGCACTTCCAAACTCGCTGGGAATCATGATCAAGAAGGAACCCCTTGGAACACCTCCAACAATTATTTTATATTGATCAGAGGTAATGATTTTCGCGCTGTCAAACCCCAATTCCAATACGTAGCCAATGAAGCGCATTTTTTCTACTTCGCGTGCATCTTTATGCCGTTTCTCCTGTTCGATAAAGGACATCAACGCAGAAATAGGGTTGTCCTGATAGATTGACCTGTCAATAAGTCCCGATAGCGTACTCATCGTCATTCCTCCTGTAAGTTGATTGGGTATGAAGATACCAGCAATTCTTCCTGTGTACCGCGACCATCGGCCAATCCAGATATTGAACTAAACCTATGCAATGCTTGCGTATAAAAATGGTTATCCTCATACATTTGTTGCAATGCTGGATAATAAGCATTGGTGGCCAATATAATTGCTCCGCGATCTCTGGCTCGAATAAGCGCATTCAATAAGCGTTTTTGATCTCTCCACGAAAATAGTTTCTCATTATACTTGATAAAAGCGTTTTGATTGTGAGCTATTGTGTAGGGCGGATCGGCAAAAACAAGATCTCCATTTGCCGCCCCGCGTATCGTATCAACAAAATCCTGTTTCCATATGTGAACATTGTGTAGCGCCTCTGAATATTCTTCAAAATGTGCCACATCATCAATGAACTGCTGTTTCGTACCAATTGGTACATTAAATTCCCCTAAACGATTGACGCGATACATACCATTGAAACATGTCCTATTCAAGTAAAGAAATCTGGCGGCTCGCTCAATGACATCATTAGGCACATTCGCTCTTACTGCATAATAATGAGCAACAGAATGGTGCTCCTGATGTTGAGTTAATTGCTCCCGCAGCTGTGCTGGATTTCTTGCCATAACTCGATATGTATTTACTAGTTCACCGTTGATATCGGATATAGTAGCTTGTTGTGGCATCAAGGCAAAAAAAGCGGATCCACCACCGAGAAACGGTTCAAAATAGTGATTATATGCGGCGGGGAAAATATGACGATAATTTGCAATCAACCATCTTTTTCCACCAGGCCATTTTAAAAATGGGTGCACGTCTCTCGATTCACATCCTCTCCGTTAGGATTATATGCCTTTTCTTCTAGCATCCGAGGGCTTTTTAGCATCTTTTGGTATTGCCCAAGATTTGCCCAAACGAGCGACATTTTCAATACGCCCTTGCTCACAAAGCACTTGAACTCTTCGTTCAGATATATTCCACTTCACAGCGGCTTCTTTTGCAGTCATATAGTCCATATACTTAACCTCGCAACTGGATAATTCTGCACATATACACATTATATGCGGAATTACGAATAAAAGCAAGGAAATTTGCGCAATTTCGTCAATCCTCTATTAAAGACTAGCGTGCAAATTTGACATCGACCCGTCCACCGGCAAATACAGATACATTCAGTAAGTAATCTGCAACTAATTGATCGATCTTTTGTTTGTCATTGAGCGCATCACGGAATAACAGGCATTGTTTATACTTCTGATTCAACGTTTCAATTTGATTGTTGATATCTTGAAGCTCCGCCTGAAGTGCCTCACGTTCTTTACGGCCATGTGCCAAATCATCTTTGTCGGCAATGCCCATAACGAAATCCTCATACCTGCTTCGGCTCATTTCTAGTTGTTCATTGATTCGATGCTCTAACTGTTTCGCGTTGGCCGCTATCGCAGCTTTTCGTTCAATATATGTGAGGGAAGCTACTTCATTGGCATGAATATAATTGTTAACCTCACGAAGGATTGCATCCATAATATCAGCTTCGCGGACGTACATCCCTGTACAATGCCCAGCACCCAACCGATTGTTGCTGATACAGGTAAAGAAATGCCAATCAGCCTTACCGCTACCTTTGCGCCGCTGCATCTTACCTCCACAACAACCACAGATAACCTTACCTCTCAAAATATTATCCGCACGGGGGACATTGGTAATGTTGGAGTTGCTATTTTTGTCGCTGGACAGTGATTCCTGTACTTTACTGAAAACGTCACGGTCTATGAGCGGCTCATGAGTATTTTCCGAAACATATCGGTCGTTGCCCTGTTTCAGATCCCCGATGTAAGCTCTGTTTGAAAGAATATCCTTTACAGTCCGGCTATTCCACAATCCATTGCCCCGATTGTAGCTTCCCTTTAAACCATTGGCTATGGCATAGCTGATGGGCGAGGGGATTTGTGCAGTATTGAGACACCGGACAATCTCATTGACCCCTGTTCTATTGGCAGCCATTGAGAATATCTTCCTTACAATAATAGCAGCTTCGTTATCGGGTATGAGCAGATGGCAGTCCTCGTTGGATTTCTTATATCCATACGGTGCACGGGGAGCTACATATTTTCCGTCTTTCATATAATTGTTAAGAACGGATTGCGTTTTATTGCTGATGTCAAGTGCGTATTGCTCATCCATAAGGGAGGCCAAAGGGATTCGCTCACCGGACAGTTTGCCGAACGTGATATTTGTCATTCCATCCAGCGTGTCAATTTTATTGCCTATTGAAATGAAGCGAACACCTTTGCTGGGAAACAGCATTTGAACAGAATATCCCACATCAATCATGTCACGCCCCAAGCGGGACAGGTCCTTCACTATCACACAATTGATTTTACCGGCTCGGATATCTTCCAGCATTTCGTTGAACGCAGGCCTATCAAAATCTCTGCCACTTGCTTTGTCATCGATATAGAACCGTTCCAATTGAAGATCCCAATTCGTTTCCGCGTAATCCTTGATTAGCTTTTTCTGATTTTCAATGGAGTCAGACGGGCGATCGGATTTATTAACCGAGAGCCGGATATATCCGGCAGCCTTTAGAAGATCGCATTTTACGACTCCATTATCCATAAGATTTTTTCTGCTTTTACGTGCCAACATTGAGCACCCCTCCTTAAATTATAAAGGACTATGGCGGCTAACCATAGTCCTTTTGATGGATTTACTTAGATTGGTGAAATCTGCAACTTATATAATGGCAAGCTCTAGCCCCTTGTTTTAGGCCATTTGGGCATACCTGTCCCAAATCCGCTTACACGGTCTTAGTCATCTTAGCGCATCTATAATGGCTCTGCTCCGGATACTGGACAAATACGCACAGGAACGCGGAGGATGGAAAACCGATCAGGTTATGAAACTATATATAGAACCGGCGGCCGATGAGATTAACCGGGGAAAATATCAGGCCTGGCTCACCTTGTTTGAAAAAGATGATAACAGGGAGTCAAAGAAAGCGTTCTTACAATTCATGCAACACGAAATGCAACACGAACTAAAAAAAGCGACGTAAAAACGTCGCTTTTGGAAAGCGCGAGACGGGACTCGAACCCGCGACCCCGACCTTGGCAAGGTCGTACTCCACCAACTGAG
>Ga0153939_1000792_pt1 | contig 12370 bp, 9 predicted proteins | sample TSNJ023MetaG_FD_104734 | JGI IMG/M metagenome (GOLD analysis project Ga0153939, IMG submission 104734) | Attine ant fungus gardens microbial communities from New Jersey, USA - TSNJ023 MetaG | ecosystem: Host-associated > Fungi > Mycelium > Unclassified | place: USA: New Jersey, Brendan T. Byrne... | reverse complement strand
TAATGGCATGTGATTTTATGTTGATTTCGAGTGTTTCTACGAAACTGGCAAAAAATACCTGTTCCCGAATTTGCTCACTCAATACAAACCGGAACTCCTGTACGCTATAACTGCGGTATTTATAAAATGCCGCTTCTTTTACCGGCAGTAATTTCATGGCACAGTAAGCCACATTGATTAAATTTATCATCATTTCTATGCCCTTCCGGCTACAGACCATGTAATTGCACAATAACCAGAATGTTTTCTGTTCATAATAGCTGATTTCAATTTTTTATACGAAAGTTCGTATAATCGATCGAGGTTTTTTCAAAACAGCAAAATCATTTTTGAAATTTGGTACCGAATTCCAAGGACGTAGTTATGACATGATGATCAGCCATACAACCATGGTATTTACCCGCTATATCATCCTGGAGTGGCACCGTAGGAACCATAATGACGAAAAAACACTGGGAGAATTATTTTTTGTGTTTAGTGATGATATCCAGGATATGGATTTTACAACAGCCCTACAAAGTTTGATGGGCTTATTTATAGAACAATTAGGTACTGTTTCTACAGAAGCAATGAAAACAGTAAAATGTCAACTACAGCAATGGATTGCCAGCCAAGCTATATTTATTCAGGCTTTATTCGATAATCTAAGTTGGAAAAGTTGAGTTTATAAAAGAAAAAATCCTGCAATAATGCAGGTTGTGGCGTTTCGCAAACGCCTAACAAGGGTTTTTTAGTGAAAGGATAGACGTATTTATTTTTGAATGATATAATTGAATTTCCAAGCGTAAGGTTCAATCCACCGCCTTTAGGAGGTCAAGCTTTAGCGGTACTTTAATTATCAATGAGAGCATGCTATAATTATCGGTGGAGGAAAAAGATTATGGCAGAATATAAGAGCGGGAGCCACACATTCTCTGATATAAAAATTCATTTTGTGTGGATAACGAAGTACAGGTATAAATAAAGGGTCAAGTGACAGTGAGACTTAGAGATTTGCTGAAGCAAGGATGTGATGCAAAAGGCCTAAAAGTAATAAAAGGAAATGTGGGAACGGATCATGTGCATATGTTGTTGTCATGCCCGACAAATTTATCCCCAAGCCAGATAATGCAATATCTGAAAGGAAGATCGTCCCATCTGATCTGGGAAGAATTTCCAGAAATTAAGAAAAGGTATTGGGGGCAACACATGTGGGCAAGGGGGTGTTTCTGCGGCACTGTAGGGCAAGTGGATCAGGAAACAATAAAGAGGTATATAGAGAATCAAGGGAAACAAGAAGAAGAAAATGATAATTTCACAATAACGGAAGAATAGCTACTTTAGTAGCGCTTTAAGCTGACTTTAGTCAGCTACAAGAGGAGGGTTTCAGTCCTAAAAGCGACTTTCAATTGCGGGGGTGGACTTTAGTCCACCAAACCCACCGGCTTTAGCCGGTGGATAGTTTAGTGTTATTCAGAGCTTTGTTTGATGCCGATTTCGTAGAATTTGATGAGGGTGATTTTTGCAGCTATTTGATGGTATGTCATCTATGTTTGGAAGTCAAGGCTTCCCTCAAACGGCTAAAGGACTTGACTTCCAAACATAGATGACATGAGAAATAGTCAAGCGGCAAAATAAATGGGTGTGCTTCGCCCTCCAAATAATTTTACGGAAAAAGCCCTTTTTCGGCCTTTTATAAAGTGCTGAATAACAGTTAGATAGTAAAAATGTGAATTTCCCAAGAACGTTAGAAGCGCAATTTTTGAAAATGTTGGAGATATGAAGTTTCTTCTAAATTACTTTTTACAATCAAGTTTGCAGGTTTGAAACTGGAGGGAATACCCCCAAGTGAATAAAGATATATGCAGGCTAAATATTTTTAAACTCATAAAAATTTGAAAAGGAGATCTAAAATGGGAAAGGAATTAAATTCGAAATTATTTAGCGCTGCCGATAATTTGCGAAGCAAGATGGATGCATCAGAATACAAAAATTATTTATTGGGACTTATTTTTTACAAATATTTGTCTGATAAATTATTAGTAAAGGTGGTTGAGCTTGCGGATGAATCGCCAGAAGAATACGTCACTCAGGAAAAACAAACAACACTATACCGTGAACTGTTGGCGGACGATGAGATGAAAAGCGATTTAATCGAAACGCTTGTTGATACATTAAGTTATGATATTGAACCGGACTATTTATTCAATGTGTTAACTGAGCGGGCGAAACGCAACGTATTTCAGTTAGATGACTTGAAGAAAGCCTTCTCTTATTTATCTGCGAAATATGATCAGTTTAACGGTTTATTTGATGATGTGGATTTGAGTTCCAAGAAACTTGGTGCGGATGATCAGCAACGAAATATTACGATTACGGAAGTATTGAAAAAGTTAAATGATGTTGATGTGTTAGGTCATAATGGTGACGTGATCGGCGATGCCTATGAATTCTTAATTAGCCAATTTGCTTCCGAAGCCGGAAAGAAAGCAGGAGAATTTTATACCCCTCATGAAGTTTCTGACATGATGGCACGGATTGCAGCAATTGGACAAGAGGATAAGAAATTATTCAGCGTATATGATCCGACAATGGGATCTGGTTCCTTAATGCTGAATATGCGAAATTATATAAATGATCCGGATAGTGTGAAGTATCATGGGCAAGAGTTGAATACGACTACATACAACCTTGCGAAGATGAATCTAATCCTGCACGGTATCGAAAAAGAAAATATGCGTTTGCGTAATGGAGATACGTTGAACAAAGACTGGCCTACAGATGAACCATATACATTTGACACCGTGCTGATGAATCCCCCATATTCAGCGAACTGGTCTGCGGATGAGACATTTCTGGATGATTCACGTTTTAACCGCTACGGTAAACTGGCACCAAAATCAAAAGCGGACTTTGCCTTTTTACAGCATGGTTTCTATCACTTAAAAGATTCCGGCACGATGGCAATCGTATTGCCTCATGGTGTTCTTTTTCGTGGAGCTGCGGAAGGTGTTATCCGTAAAAAATTGCTGGAAGATGGAAGTATCTATGCGGTTATTGGAATGCCGCCGAACCTGTTCTTTGGTACGTCAATTCCAACGACCGTTATCATCTTAAAGAAAAACCGTACTACCCGTGAGGTGCTGTTTATTGATGCCGGCAAAGAATTTGAAAAAGACAAGAATCAAAACAAACTAACAGAAGAAAACATTGTAAAGATTGTTGAAGCATATAAAAGGCGAGAAAATATTGAGAAATATGCACATATTGCTCTTTTTGATGAAATTAAAGAGAATGATTATAACTTAAATATTCCCCGATATGTTGACACATTTGAGGAAGAGGAATCCGTTGACATGGCAGATATTGGCTTATCGATACGTGAAATCAGGAGTGAGAAAGCAAAGCTTGAAGCCGGTCTGTTAGATATGATTTCTTCTCTGCAATATGATAAAGAGAATGAAGAATGGATCAAAGGTGCAATTGAGGTATTTAAACATGAAAAATAATAATATACCAGATATTCGTTTTCCTGGATTTACAGATGACTGGGAGCAGCGTAAGTTATCAAGTATATGTTCTATGCATGCTCGTATAGGTTGGCAAAATTTACGGACATCAGAGTTTCTGGATACCGGTGAATACTACTTGATTACTGGCACAGATTTTGATGATGGAAAAGTAAATTTGAGTACATGTCATTACGTAGCAAAGGAAAGATATGACCAAGATAAAAAAATCCAAATTAAGATTGGAAGTATTTTAATAACTAAGGACGGAACACTTGGAAAAGTAGCACTTGTAGAGGAATTGGATAAACCGGCAACTCTGAATGCAGGAGTTTTCAATGTAGAAATAGTTGCTGAAAATATTGATAATAAATATTTGTTCCAATACCTCAAAGCGCCATTTTTAATGGATTATGTTGATAGAAAAGCAACTGGCGGAACTATTAAACATTTGAACCAAAATATACTTGTTGATTTTCCTGTTTGGTTATCAGATTATGAAGAGCAGAAACGGGTGGGATTGTTCTTTCAACAACTCGACTGCCTTATCACCCTTCATCAGAATGAACTAGACGTCTTGAAGAAAACAAAAAAAGGATTTCTTCAAAAAATGTTTCCAAAAGAGGGCGAGATAGTTCCGGAAGTTCGTTTTCCCGGATTTACCGATGATTGGGAACAGCGTAAGTTGGGGGATTTAGGTTCAGTTGAAATGAACCGACGTATTTTCAAAGAGAACACGACTGATAGTGGGGAGATTCCGTTCTATAAAATCGGGACATTTGGGGGCAAGCCTGATGCATTTATTTCTCGTGAATTATTTGAAGATTTCAAGAAGAAGTACTCGTACCCTAAAATAGGAGATATACTAATCTCTGCTTCTGGAAGTATTGGAAGAACTGTCGAATATCAAGGGAAAGATGAGTATTTTCAGGACTCGAATATTGTTTGGTTAAAACATGATAATCGTTTGAGCAATTCTTTTTTAAAACAATTTTACTCAATTGTCAAATGGCATGGCTTAGAAGGAAGTACAATTAAACGGCTTTATAATAAAAATATTCTTGATACTAAAATAGCAATTCCTGCTCGTGATGAGCAAGATAAAATTGGTGCATTCTTCAAACAACTTGACGACGCTATCGTTCTTCATCAACGTGAATTAGATGTTCTAAAGAAAACAAAAAAAGCATTCCTACAAAAGATGTTTATAAATTCCTAAGAAAAGGGGATCTGATATGACTAAAATTCAACATAACGACGAGGCAGAAGTAGAACGACGTCTGATTGGAGTACTGGGTGAAGGTCATAACCAGTGGAACTATCGCCCAGATTTAAAATCAGAGGGAGATTTATGGGAAAATTTACGCCAAAAGATTACCCAGAACAACTTATCCGAAATAGGAGAGATTCCGATCACGGATGGCGAGTTTGAGCGCATAAAGATAGAATTACTGCAACGAACACGAACACCATTCTATGCTGCCAAATGGTTAAAAGGGGAGAATGGTGTTTCACGTATCACAGTTGACCGCACAAATGTTTCGTTAGGCTCAATGTCGCTAATCCTTTATTCCAATCAAGATATTGGTGGTGGGATATCTACATATGAAGTGGTTCATCAGATTGCCAAACAAAAAGCAGACATTGATGGTCGTGACCGCCGCTTTGATGTGACACTCCTAATCAATGGCTTGCCAATTGTTCAGATTGAGTTGAAACAAGTTAATGCTAAAGATGGAGTTTATCAAGCGTACAACCAAATTAAAAAATATGCGGAGGAAAACATGTTCCGCAACAACATCTTTTCTACCCTTCAGTTGTTTGTTATCTCGAATGAACAAACGACCCGTTACTTTGCCAATGCAATGCCAAAAGATATGGATAGAAAGTTTGTGTTTAGCTGGCGTACATCAGACAACCGTAAAGTAGAGAACTTGTATGAATTTGCCAAGCAGGTATTAAATATTCCCGACGCACACCGTTTAATTGCAAACTATACGATTGTAAGTGAGGATCAGGATAACAAAGTGTTAATGGTTCTGCATCCCTACCAAGTACACGCAATTGAAGCATTGTTTGCTGCAGCGATGAAGCATGAATCCGGTTATGTCTGGCACGCCACCGGTTCAGGCAAGACGCTGACAAGCTTTGTATCCACGAAGCTACTCGCACGTAAAGCAGGGATTGACCGCACAATCATGCTGATTGACCGCAAAGATCTGGATAATCAGACAACAAGCGAATTCACTAAATTTGCATCGGAGTTTAATACCGGTATTTCAACCGGCACAGCCGTATCAAACAGCTTAATCGTAGGTACAGGAAGTGCGCAGCAGTTGAGTCGTACACTATTATCGGATGCCAACTCCAATACAATCATTGTGACGACACGTCAGAAACTAGAAGCAGCGCTGCGCTATGCCGAAAAGAAAGAAAAACAAGATGGAACAAAACGCTTTGAAAAGCTGCTCGGTCAGCATCTTGTGTTTATCGTGGATGAATGCCATCGGGCTGTGAGTGCGGAGGGAATGGAAATAATCAAAGATTTTTTCCCGAATTCAACATGGTTTGGCTTTACCGGTACACCTATTTTCGAGATAAATAAGAAACAGGCAAAAGGTAAATTGGCACGGACAACCCATGATCAATATGGAGATGTGCTACATACTTATACAATTAAGAATGCGCTTGATGATGGTTCCGTTCTTGGTTTTCAGGTGGAACATGAAGATACGGTTGAACGCACATCATTGGACAATTACATTTTTGGTATCCTCCGCAATGATGAAAAATATGCAGATAAAAATGATAATGAAATCAATGATATCATTGATGCAATGGACGGTATAAAAAAGGAATCATATATTGGACGGGCTTTTTATGAAACGGATGATCATATGAAACAAGTCATACATAAGATTTTCAGACCTGACAATGCCTATACAAAGTTTGACTTCCAAAACGGCCGCCCTCAGAAATCCGCTATTCTTACGACAAGCTCAATTGAGATGGCGAAGCGTTATTATCAGGCAATTAAAGAAATGACCAGTGATCCGGATTGGCTAGCAAAAGAGTTCGATAGGCATCCAATACGGAAAGGACGTACCATGAATGACCCCGACTTCCCTCGTATTGCTATTACCTATTCACTACAGGAAAATGAAGAGAACGCCAAGGCGATTCAAGAAGAAATGTCACAGATCATTAAGGACTATAATCGTTATTACCATACTGCCTGGTCGCTGGAAGACATTGAGCGTTACAACGGGGATATCAATAACCGTCTGGCTCGCAAAAAGGGCGAATTTAAGGAATTTGGGAAGCAAATCGACCTTGTAATTGTTGTGGAACGTCTGCTGACTGGTTTTGATGCCCCGACCATTCAAACCTTGTTCGTTGACCGTGAAATGAGTTATGCAAACTTGATTCAGGCGTTTTCCCGGACAAACCGCACCTACCCAGGAAAGTCAAAAGGTCTTGTGGTAACGTTCCGCAAACCTCATACCATGGAGTTGAATGTACAGGAGGCAACTCGTTTGTATTCAAAGGCGCAGGAGGAAACAAATCTCGTATACCCGACCTATGAAGAATCAAAGAAACGATTCAAGAATGCGCATAAGGCGCTCAAATTGATTGTGCCTGATCCAATGGATATCAGCGAGCATTCGTCACTGGAAACTCGTATTGAGTTTGTGAAAGCATTTCAGGAGTTGAATAACTCGTTTGAAGCGTTAGTTACTTATGATGATTACAACAATGATATGGAAACGTCAAAATTGTTACAGGAACAGGTAAAGACGCTAGAGGACTATGTTGGTATTTATAGCACGATAAAAGGTTCCCTGACTGTTGACGGTGGTGATGGGAGCGGAGCGGACTTCTCTGATATTGAATTCTTTGGAGACAATGTGATTAAATCTTATGATATTGATGCAACCTATATTGATCAATTGCTGGGTACTTACTCAGCGAACAACAAAGATATCCGTGATGAAATCGAAAAGGCTCTGCAAAAGATGAAGAAGTCAGAAAACGTCAAGGAAGTGTATCGCACGATCCTGAATGCAATTGACAGGAAAGAAATTGATCCGGAAGAAGATATCCTTGTTGTGAAGCGCAGGTTCTTCAGCCAAGCACGAAATGAGGCGCTTCATGATTTCGCCAGTACTTGGCTTGTCTCGCTTGATGAACTGCATTCTTCCGCTATGCAGTATGTGATTGGTACAGAACCTATACCGAATATTGGCGGTATCATCAGCAGCGCCCGCTTTGATGAATATAAAGTGCTGCATCCGGATGTGAAGAAACTGAAATATAGTCCGGAAATGAAACGTCAATGGAAGAAGATACTTGATGAATTCGTCGTTCCGTTAGATGATGAATTAAGGTAGAAACAAACATAAAGGGAGAGGTATATGGGAAAGCTATATGCTAATCAAACAGAGATACAAGTTTATAAAGAGGTTAAATCAAATTGCAATACATCAAATGACAATATTGGTAAAAGATAAAAAACAGTATTTATGGTATGGCAGCAAAGCAATTGAAAACGGATGTCACGAAAAATAGGGTAGTACCGGTACATTCGACAAGCAGAAGTCACTAAGTTACAGAATTTAGACGAAAGACTTCCAGATACTCAAAGTGAATTTGTATTTCATTAAATAAGCAAAATGTCGAGTGCAAAAAACATATGCAGAAGCAGATTTATATACCCATAAATACATTATAGGAAGCAACGATTAAGTTACACACGCTACTGTAAATCGATCTGGGGGTATCTACATGGATAATTATTCTATGGGTTTAAGACATGAGTTTTCTAATTTGCTGTCGACTATTAAAGTGCCACAAAATACCACTGATGTACTTCAGCAATCTACATATAACAAAATAAGTCAGTTTATTGTGAATAATGTTCCGGCTGCGCTTTTTCGGTATAGAAAATTTGATGAGCAAGAGAATAATCTGAATGCGCTAAAAAATGATCAGCTTTGGATGGCTTTGCCAAAGGTAATGAATGATGTTTTTGATTCATTATTGTTTTTTGATAAAGACAGAATTAAAGAGGAATACTATACCGATACTCATAATTTGGATAAAATATGCGATCATTTATTTAATGGTGGAAATTTTTCTGCTGGAATACTGGAAATGTTCGATGAAAAGACCTTAAGTGAGTTACTCCCCATGATGAAAAATTTAAAAGGGAATATTGCTATTCGACCTTACTTGAAAAAAGTTGTAAATGATTACTTAAATCCACTATTTGAAAGTGTGTTGGAGTCATTACCTGACGATACTATATCTACCTTACAAGAAGCCAGACGTATTGCATGTTTTTCTGAGACAATTACGTCTAATAAAATGTGGGGACATTATGCAGATTATCATACTGGTTTCGCATTAGAATATGATTTTAGAGATAGTGAGCTTATTTGCAAAAAGCACCATTCAAATTGCGGAAATTTATGGTTAAATTATCCTTTGTTTCCTGTTGTTTATGGGGAAGAATTTGATGCAACAGAATACGTTACACATAAAATGATGGACAGAATGATTCAACAACTTACAAATGGAAGCGTAGTATTACCCTTTTATGACTGGTCATTTTTTACTAAAGGTTATTTATATAAATCTGATGATTGGAGCGAAGAGCAGGAATGGCGATTATTATCAAAAATAGAAAAACCTGATATAGAAATTGCAACATATAATTATATTAATTTTAAAGCAAAGGCAATATATTGCGGAATGAACATATCTAGTGAAAATAAAAAACTTTTACAGGATATTGCCGCAGACAAAGAAATACCGATATTTGAAATGAAAATAAACTCCCAAGATCGGTCTATATATCCTGTATTACAATCAGTAAATCTCCTATAGGTTTGCTGATTTTTTTATTCAAAATCAGAAAGAAAGTAAGCGTCAAAATATTCCAAGATGGTATTTCCCAGCATAAAATGTAATTGAATTTTATACACAGCCAAAAAACTTTTGCAAAAAAGAGAGATAGACGAAAACAGCATAAATAGTGTTATGAACTTTCAGTTGCTTGATTCTGGCACTAACCGAGGCGCGAAGAATGGAAATGATTGGATAAACAATTATATTGACCTCATGAAGAAAACAGACTACCTTAACTGTCACTTAATTTCATTAAACAAGAAAGCACGCAGGGGATGATCCTTTATGAATCTTGTTCTCGCTGTCTGCCATCTCGCATTATAATCACAGTCTGGTGAGATCGTCCTTTGATGAAGCGGTGCGTGTTCCTCAAAATAATAATTCCATCGGTATCGGTCAGTCTCGGACCTCGGAACCTGTGAAATGCTTGGTTGACCACATTGTACAACCTATGATAATCTATAAAGGAGTAGTCAAGCAGAAAATGAGTTAAAATTGGCTATATTAGCCACTGCACTGGTAACCAGAAAGGCTGCACTATTTTACGGAAACAGGTGCTCTGTATCAGCGAAAAGCATGCACTATTGAACCGGGATATTCACGCTTACCCTTGGCTTGGGATGAAATTAATGAAAAAATGTAGAGCAGAGTGGCTGCATGACAACATTGCCCATACCTGAGGAATATTAATCAAGCAGAATTAAGGCGGTTTCCGTCTACCAGTAGGCGGGTTTCCAATTAACCTGTATTACGATTTCTTGGCACAAGAATATTAATTTGGGCGTGGTATCAATGGGAAGGGAAACATAAACGACGTGATATGCGTGAAAGTGGTTATGTCAAACGTGGTGAAAAAATTGTACAATTAACAATAGAGATTACGATTAGAGAAAGAAGGGGAATTTGTATGGTGAATGTGAAATTCGAGGAGTGTTATTTAAAAAATAAAGAAGATTTTATTTCGGTAGAAGATTTATTTCAAATACATAACAAGGATGATGGAAGTTATGAAAAGTTTTATCTTGGAAATTTTTATTGCTCAGAATGCTTTTGTGCACAACTTTCCTTTCATCCAAATGCCCAGACACCACATTTTAGGTCAAATGGAATACATAATAAACATTGCTCGTATAACTTTATGCCTGCAAGCAAGAAGCAAATAGAGGAGTATTGCAACGATCAAACAAATCGTGATGCAATCAATAGAAAACTAAAAAGTTGTTTAGAACTGTTAAGGGAACAGGGTCAGCAAATTAATGAAATGCCAAAATCCAAACGCAACAAGAATCAATCAAAGAATGGAGAATATTATACAGTTGATACTGGAGCGACTAAAAGAACTATCCGTAGGAAGAAATTGACATCCCAATTTGTAGAGGATGATTATAATATTCCAATGATATTTTATGGTACGGTATTATTGGAGTGGGATTTAAGAAAAGATGCGATCAAATTTCTTAGAATTAGAAATACAAATAAATGTGCTCATATTTGTTCAATTTCTATCTCAAAGAATATTTATTCATATATGGATGAATCAATGAAATTTCAGGGGAAAAGATTTGGTAAAATTGCCTTTTTATCATATATGGAAAAGAAAGACCAGTTCAAAAACTGTAAAATTAAATATTCTACGGAATTAGTAATATATTTGGAAATATAGAATAGAGAAACACTACCAGTTTATTCCAACAGATTTATACAATTATGCTGTATCAGAAGGTAGATAGTAAAATCCACGGAAGATCGTACACCAGAAAATGTGAACTTCCTGAATTTTTTACCACTAAATAGGCGGATATTCAAAAGGTTTTATTGAGTGTTAATTATGACTAAAAACATATTTTGTGATTTATGATGATGAATTAGGCAAGAATTATGAGCAAATTGGTGGTGTAATTGAGATAAATCATTATCTTACGTTAGTTGAGATGAAGTGGGAAAAAGCACCCATTGGAAGCGATAAAGTAGGTAGATTTATTTCACGTCTATTGGTAAGAAAGAATATTGATGGAATTAATATTTCATACTCATCATATACAGAAACTGTAGTATTAACGGCTAAAGAGGCATTGGCCATATCAGTGCTTGCATTAGTTGATTTGCAGGACATTTTTGAAGTGTTAAATCAGGAAAAAGATTTGCCTACATATTTTTCACAACTAATTCAGGTGGTTAAATTATATAAAAATCAAAAGCCCATAATCAATATAGCGGAGCTCCCAAATATTGATTATAGGAAAATACATTAGCTAAGATAATAGGGGGTAAAATTTTAAACTTGTGTGGTTATCATATATATTTTTTGTATTCGTCTGTGCCACGTGCAGTGGGCGCATATAAGCGGATATCCCAATCAGGTTTAGTATAATATCCAACAGATCGCTTTAGCGAAACGTAGTGTGCCTTGGCCTTGGCTTTGTCAAATAATAGCTGAGTCAAACTTCAACGTGAAAGTAGGTCAATTTTACTTGATAATCAACAACGGGAATTATTGTGAGGAGCACGCACCGCTTCCTCAAAGGACGAGCGCAGCAGACTGTGGTTATAATGCGAGATGGCAGAAGGCGAGTGTAGCGGGAAAAAGATTCATAAAGGATCATCCCCTGTGTGCTGTTGCTTCTTGTTTAAAGGAATATCGCATGATAAAAGTCACCGTGGTTGACCACATTGTGCCCTACCGTGGTGACCCTGTTCTGTTTTGGAATGAAAGTAATTGGCTTCCGCTTTGTAAGCATTGCCATGATGTTAAGACGATGGAAAATGACAGATACAAGAGTATAGGTACTGAAAATCATTTCATTTTTTGTTTCGTGGAATAGTCAGCTAGTGCTTCGCAAGCCGCGGAAGGAATAGAAGTAATCTGGATGCAATTGTCTTCGTAGGATATCTGAATAGGATCTCCAATATGGAAGCCCAGTGATTCTAACCATTTGCCTTCCATACAGATTTTAGGGTTGCATTTGTGTCTG
>Ga0153939_1000791_pt1 | contig 12375 bp, 5 predicted proteins | sample TSNJ023MetaG_FD_104734 | JGI IMG/M metagenome (GOLD analysis project Ga0153939, IMG submission 104734) | Attine ant fungus gardens microbial communities from New Jersey, USA - TSNJ023 MetaG | ecosystem: Host-associated > Fungi > Mycelium > Unclassified | place: USA: New Jersey, Brendan T. Byrne... | reverse complement strand
TTTAATATTTTTATTAACATGGGGCTTCCATATTTTAGTTGCACCTTTTGTAACTTTTGTTATTTTTTAGTATTTTATTAATTTGTAAATTTTATTTTTTTATTTTTAATTTGTATTTTTTGTGTATAAGTAACTAATATTTAGTGTTAATGTTGAAAACTATAGATTGCTTATCCTTATTTTGGGTCTATAAAACTAACATAAATTTTAATTATAAGATTAATCTTAAGCTCGTTTTTAAATTAGCGCCTAAATAGGTGAACAAAATATCTCTATATCTCAATATATCAATAAAAGGCACTAAATAAAATATTAATATGGTAAAAGACTAAAGACTAAAGACTAAAGACTATTTTTAATAAAAAAATTTTAAAAACTAAATTTAAATGAAAGGGAAGCTTTTGCTAATATGTAACACGAATAGTTAGAAAAAATCTTTTTCAAATAAGGTAAGGTAGGGGAATGGAATGAAATGGAAATTACAAATAAAATATTTGAGTTTACGATTATGAAGTTTATTAAGTTAAGATCCAAGCAGGTCAGAAATAAAATCCAAAGTATGCTATTTAATTAGCTCAAGCCACGGATTAAATCCGGCTAAGGTAAAACTAAGTATAGTCATTAGGTCTTATATAGATATAATTAAAGAAAATTAATTAAATTTTATAACACTTTTTTTTCTACTTTAAATCATTATAAGTCCAATTTTGTTTTTTATTATTGTTCTATTTAATGAGCAAAAATAGAATTATTAAATTATTTAGTTAGAATCTCTCTTTTTTGTATAAAAGCCTAGTATATATTTTATATAAAGTACATTTCTTAGTTTATTTGAACTATTAAATAATAATAGACTAAAAATTTTTATTTATCTTATAACTAAGTCCTGCTAAGTCCTGCTGAGCACTTATTTTTACGCAGAGCAAACTTAATTAAGTAAATGTATCGAATATTATATTATAAAATTAGAAATATAATTTTTATACCTAAGTCAAAACAAAGTATTAACGCTCGTCTTTTAATTAAATATTAATTGCTTGTAATACTACTCTAATAAACATAAATGACTTATACCTAATTTACCTATTATATATAGCAAGAGCAATACTAAGACTTATAATTATACTTCGTATCTTTTTAATAACAGGACATGACAGGACTTATAATGTATAAACCTTTTTCTTAATTTATAGTAGTATTAAAAATAATTATAGCAATAAAACTTTATCTTTCACCCTTCCTAGGGGTTTAATCCAATTACCTAACTCAACTTAGTACCTTATTCGTATAAGTAAAATATATCTGAATCTAGCTCTAAGGCTAATCTTATTTCTATTTCTAGTAAGATTACAAAAAATCCTAGTCCAAGTTCAAGTCTAAATCCAAACTTTTTTATAGAAATATTAAAAACCAAATATATAATTATATATATAATGGGAAAATTAAAGAAGTGTTTACATTCTTATATCTGGTCTCATAATTCTTGAAGCATATGATACTTATACAACTCTTAGTTTCTAAGTCGTTCCAGTCTAAGTATTAAAACACATAACTAATTCATTCCTAACTCGTCTTAATAAATTACAACTTCAAAAAATATTTATGCAACTTCAAATATTTATGCAACTTCAAATTTTCCTTTAACTTTTGTATACTTTAACTAATCATGGAAAGTCCTCATATTTCTAATACTATAAATAATAAATCTATTTTAAGAACTCCTCATAATACCCTCTAGGCTAATAGCATTACCTAATTTATATCGCCATAGACGAGCAGAAGTTTTCAGAATCAATCTCTTAACAGAAGTCATCATATCAGACAAATTATAAGTTATAAGAATAAAGCCCAAAGGTAGTGTTAGGGTTATAACAATACTAAGACTTATTATCCAAAAATTTTAACAGAAAAGAGGTAATACACAAATAACTATCTATAGAAATCCTTAAGTCGTGTTGTTTTCGTAAGTCCATAAGTCGTGTTGTTTTCGTAGCTAATCTTTTTAGCTTTAACTTAGTACTTAAAATAAAAACTCATTACTATTGCTATTATTATTATTATTATTATTATTAATTAATCGATCTGTTGTTACTTAAGCTATCATTTCATTTTTTATTATTTAATTGTCACTTTGTTCTTTACTATTAAGCCCTTCATCTCTTTTAATTAATCATTACTAAGTAACTATCAAGTTAAGCTATCCTCTTATTATAATTATTAGTATTATTATCACTCATTTACTTTTACTTATTTTATCAATTTGATAAGTCGATCTGTTATCATTCAAGCTATCATTTCATTAATTATTATTGATCTCTTTTAAATAATAGTTTAATATCTAATTGTACTTACTTTGTTAATTTCTACTCAAGCTATCATTGCTCTCTCATTAATTTTCATCTTAGAACTAATAACTTCTGATTAAAGCCTTCATCATTGATTCTTATCATTAAACTTATTCTATCATTTCTCTCTGATTTTAATTTAATTCTTAATTATTAATTTGAACTTTGAGCTTATTACTTTTCATTTAAGCCCTCATCTTTCTTATTCTTTTTATTAAAATTCTAACTTTGTTAATTACTACTCAAGCTATCATTCTTCTTATCATTATTAACTTTTAATAAATTAAGAACTAATTACTTCTGATTAAAGCCCTCATCTTATCTTCTTTAATTATAACATAACTCGATTAATTATCATTCAAGCTATCATCTCTTTCTCACTCATTTTCATTTATTTAAAATTCATTCACTCGATTAGTTCTCATTCAAGCTATCATTTCTTTCTAATTCTTAGTCTCATTTTGCTCAATCACTTCTTACTTAAGCCCCCATTCCTACTTCTTGTTCTTATTTATTAAGTAACTACTAATAATCTTCTTCTATTATTACTTTTTCTCTTACTTTCTTCACATTAGTCTTATTTTTAATTCTTTCTTACTTATCTTACTACTTTTTAATTTTATTGTTCAAGGTTAGGGAAGAAACAAAGTGAGCTTTAAATTAAAGATTGCTATAGGAAAAGAACGAATTGTTTTTAATTTAGTGGTAAGAATGCGAACTTGATAAGTTTGTAACGATTGGTTCAAGTCCATCAAAACCAAGAGCAAAAAGTTATTGATTATTATTAGGGAAGTCAAGTTGAAAATAAGAAAATCTTAAAGATGAATGAAAAGAAAAAGATCTCATGATTAATAAGCTCAAATGCTGAGTTAAACAAGAACCCGCTTATTTTGATACAAATGAACGAATGCTTTAACAGGTAGTGGCCTAATGTGCATGGCGCCATCTTTGGGTGATGGAGATTAGTAGTTCAAATCTACTCTATCTGATTGTAAGATCAAAGAAGAAAAATAAGTCATTGGTATATCAATTCAAAGGAAATTAGCTTTGATAGTTTAATTGGTTAGAACAGTAATCTTCTTAATTTCTAATTTAGGTTCAACTCCTAATCTAAGCAAACTAACTGAAATTATAATTCTTCATTAAATGTGAGAGAAAAGAAGAAAGAAATAGAAATTAGTTCAATAGGTAGAGCGTTCGTCTTACACACGAAAGGTTATAGGTTAAACCCCTATATTTCTAGTGAGAAAAAAAGGCATAATGGTTAAAAGGTAAAAGTGCTAAATTGCAGATTTGGAGCTGTTGGTTCAATTCCAACTATGCCTTCACTAAGAATAATAATAATATCTCATTAAAACAATAGGAAAGATTAAAATGAAAGTTAAATAGAGAGAACTACTAACTGAAACCTTCATCTAAGAATAATAATCTTAAATACAGAACAGAGTCAATAACTAGTAACTGAAACTTTAATCATTATTAATTAATAACAAAATGAAGAGACAAGTGAACTAGTAACTGAGCCCTTGATACAATAATATTATTAAGAATAGAGTAGAGAACTACGAACTGAGTCCGTGATAAGGGATTAACTAATGAAACTGACTAATCTAATTGTTCTCTCTCACGAATCTCATTTAATTTAATTTTAATTTAATTTAATTTAATTTAATCAAAGAATGATAGCTTGAGTAGTAACTAATCGCTTAATTCAACTAAATTAAAGAATGAAAGTAATTCAAATCACAGAGTAAAGAACTAGTAACTGAATCCTTGATTAAAATAATAATTAATTAAGTCAGTAAAGATAGTGAAATAGATAAGTAATTGAAGCCCTCATGTTTGAAGAGAATTATTGTTTAATAATAATAGAGAGGGATAACTAGTGATTAAAGCGATAGTTAAGTGAGCTTAGAGATGGAATTGAACCATCATTACTTGCATATGAGACAAGAGTTTGAACCTATTAAACTATCAAAGCTCAGACTCGATATGATTCATTCAAGGATGAACGCTGAGACTTGAACTCAGAAGAAATGCACCACAAGCATGCATTTTACCTATTTAAATTACGATCATCTTATTCTAAGTTACTTAATAACTCAAATCATACCTAAGTAAAGTTAGATGAAAGAAAAGGATAGTTTGATTAGTAAGTAAGTAAGTAAGAATCTCAATTAAGTATAAGAAAGACTAGTGGTCTGAATGAATGAACGATGGCTTGTAACAACGAGTGAAGTTCTTCACTATGTGCAATGCTCTTTTGTTAATTTCAAAAATAAAACCGAAAACTCAGATAAAAATGAAAAGAAATAGTACTCAAACTCCATAGTGTTCTAATGAGCTTATTGCAGCACAATAAGGTAAAACAGTTGAAACCTCAAGATCAAACGGTAAGAAAAGAATAGCTATCAAAATGAAAGACACAGTGAATGCAATTCTTGACTGTTGGAAACTAGTGAACCCGCACTCAAATGGGCATGTTTTCTCAGCATACACGTCTCTTTTTCCTAAAAAATGTTAGTCACTAACAATAGGGAACATAAGCAAGGAACAATGATGAAATAAAGCTTAATGCTTAAAAAGAAAAACATTAGAGAGAAAGGTGAGAGAGAGCTCCAATTAGAGCATGTTGTACTAAGGAATCAAAGTAACCACCATTTAGTAATATTACTCATAAAATGAGAGATAAGAGATAAGTTACTGATTTACTTCAGATTGTTGCTTTATTACTTACTATTGAAGGCTCCGTCTCATTGATATTAAAACAGATCGTTCTAATCATATAGGAGTAATAGACGGTACTTATTAAACTACAAATAATTAGCATTAGGGATAGTCAAACTGACCCATTTGATAAAGATGCAATTAATATCGTTACTTTGCCTTAGTAGCCATCTAGAGGAGGAATGCCAATTAATGATAAGAGACAAATTACGAAAGCAATAGCTAAGAACCCATTGTGTTTGAGTAGATTTCTTAATTGAGAGACATATTCAATAGGTGAGTACTTACTCATAGCGGCGTTACAATTAGAATAAGAAATAACGTTAGAAGTAGTGGTATAACCGAATCATAGATTGAGAAAAAAGATTGCAACATGAGTGAGGGCATACTGATAAAAGAAAAAAAGATAAGCAGTTAACCTTTCAATTGAACGGGTTTCAATGAGCAATAAGAAATAACTGATATTCAATAGGCCACTAAAGGCAAAATGTTTTATTTTTAAAATGGAATAGGCCACCAATGCTACCTATTAACATTGATAGAGCTGAAGTTAAGGCTACTATGTCGGTTACTACTGACTCAACCCCTAGTTTTAATTTTAAATTAAAGATGAGAGTTAAGATACTAATCTTACCCATTAGGCTCACTCAAGCCGTAACATATGTTGGTACTATTGAATAGATATTAATTAGTCAGTTATGCATAGGAGCTGTTCCTATTTTAATTATTAGACCTAGTATCATACTACTAAAGCCTACATTAAGATTGGGTGAAAAGTTATCGTGATATAATAAGCTAAACAAACCATCGAAAGAAGTGAGACCAGTAGCTGAGTAGAGAGAAGCACAACCAAAAAGGATTATTATTGAGGCTAGACCACCGATTAAGAAGTAAGTTAGCCCCGCTCTACTTGAATAATATGATTCATTATTAAATGCAGTAATTAAATAAAAACTGTAAGATTGTAACTCTACTATCACAAACAATGAGATTAAATCATTTGTTAAGGGTAAGAATAATAGTCCTATCAAATTAAAGATAATTAAAATTGAATATTCTTTCATTGGAATCGTTATAGAATCCAAATATTTGATCCCTGTTACACTGGTTGCATTGAAGATTAATATCATTATTGTTATTGTTAGTATTAATAGTAAGATTCCCTCATTAAATGATGTTATTTTGAATTGTTTTTAAAAATTAAAACCAGTTAATTGTAAGGGGAACTGTAGAGAAATACTAAGAATAGAGATCAATAAAAGAGTAATAATAGTAATACGATGGTGTCACTTGAATGTTAAGTCAGAATTATCAGTAATTGTTGAAAACACTAATAAAATAAAATAGTTATTAGTAACATGAGGTTAGAGATGCTAATATGAATATTTAGTACTAATTTAATAGGTAATTCTTTATTTCAATATTTAGTTATTATTAATAGAGTAAGAAGACCATAGGTTGAGTAATAAGTAATCAAAAGAAAGTAATAATAGTTAAAGTATTAATATTAATTTAATTTTTAATTTTGAGTTTAATCTAGAAATGACAGCTTGAATTGTAACTTATCATCTTAGATAAGATTATTGTTAATTAAGAACTAATAATGATTGCTTCAGTAGTAATTAATCTTGTCTCTACTTAATATTATTATAATAAGAAATGAGATCATAGTTTGAGTAGTAACTAATAACATGAATGATTATTTAATTTTAATATTAATGAATTAAGGATGATAGCCTGAATAACAACTTATCACCTCTAATTCTTATTTTCTTATTTGCTTTCATTATTAAATAACTTAATTTCATTTTGATCTTTCTTATTAAACTGACTATTCTTATTTTATTCTTATTGATAGCTTGAATCGTTACTTATCACTCTATTAAATTAAATTCTTATTTTATTCTTATTGATAGCTTGAATCGTTACTTATCACTCTATTAAATTAAATAAAATTAAATTAAATTAAATTAAATTAAAAAGATAGATTGATAGCTTCAATAGTAAGAAGTCAAGTCAGATTCTTATTTTTGTAATCAAAGTTAAATCAAAGTTAAATCAAAGTTAAATCATAGCTTAAGTAATAATTAATCACTCTATTCCTTTAATAAAATAATAGTATCATTGCTTAAGTAGTTATCTTTCTTGTCTGCTCATTCTTAATAATCAAAATTAAATCATAGCTTGAATAGTAATTAATCACTCTCTTTCATTCAAAAATTAAAAATTCAGTCAGATTAATGTGATAAATAATAATAGAACTCAATTCAGTAATTAGCATTAATATTGCAATATTAAGTTATATCTTTCAAGTGTACCCTATTGTTCACTCTTTAATTTTAATTGATAGCTTGAATCGTTACTTATCATTCTGTATTTGATTAATTAAGTGATAATGATGGTTTCAATAGTAATGAATCAAGTCAGATCCTTTTCTTTTAATTTTAATTAAATTTTAATCATAGCTTGAGTCCTAACTTATCACTACTAAGTTATTAATCTTTTTTCATTAATTAAGAATCAATAATGATAGCTTGAATCGTAACTTATCATCTAAACTAATATTTAATTATAATTACAAAACTTAATCTCAATCTCTATAGTTAAACTGACTCATTATTATTATTCAAATGAACTAATGAAACTGACTGATAATATTAATATAGTATTAAAATAATAAGTTGATAGCTTGAATAGGTAGTTATCATTCTAAATTAAGAAAGAAAGGAATGAGGGCTTCAATAGTAATAAATCAAGTTAAATATGAAATAAAAAAATAAAATTGATAGCTTTAATCATAAGTTATTATATCAAATTAGAAAATCATTGCTTCAGTTATTAGTTATCTTAATTAAATTAGTTATTGATAGCTTGAATCATTAGTTATCTTGTCTATTCATATTATTAATTATTTAATCATTGCTTAAGTTAATAGTTCTCCATCTAAGAGTGTAAGAAAGAAATGATAGCTTAAGTAAGAAGTGAACGAGGATTAAGAACAAAAAATAGGTGAAGTATTAAATGAATGAACAGAAGGAGGTGTGTTAAGAGCTCACTCAAGTGATGCGGCTTTCACTGTGTTATTAAGGAATATTCTATTTGATTCTGTTAGATCGGGGCAAAAATTTGAGAGGTAAGTTATTGACTTACCATTTACTTTATTTTCTAATCCATTCATTAATTGATCATATATGATATATATGAATAGTGCTGAAGAGATAACTGATATGAGAGAACCTATAGAAGCAACATAATTTCATTCAAAGAACGCATCAGGATAATCGGGTACTCTTCGTGGAAGCCCTTGCAATCCTAAGAAATACATTACAAAGAAAGTGCAATTCACTCCTAAGAACAGGACTCAATACTGAATTTGAGCTAATAATTCATTATACGCTAATCCTAAGATTTTGGGACTTCAATAATAATAACCCGCAAACAATGAAAAGACTGCTCCCATTGATAAGACAAAGTGAAAGTGAGCAATAACAAAATAAGTATCGTGGAATGCAATGTCTAATACTGAATTAGCTAATAGTAATCCAGATAAGCCGCCAACTGTGTACAGGAATATGAATGCTAAGCCATACAGCATTGGAACTGTGAATTTAATCGATCCTCCGTAAATAGTCGCTAATCAACGCCCAGATCTTGACTCCTGTTGGAATTGCAATAATCATAGTAGCAGAAGTAAAGTAAGCTCTGGTTTCAGCATCTAACCCAACTACAGACATGTGGTGAGCTCACACTAGGAATCCAAGGAAACCAATTGAACCCATCGCATAAACCATGCTAATAGCCCCAAACACGGGTTTCTTACTGTAAGTACTAACAATATGAGAAACGATACCAAACCCTGGTAAGATTAAGATGTACACTTCGGGTTGACCAAAGAATCCTCTACTTAGCCCATCGTCTTGATTTAATAATAATATAGTGAGATAAGCTATAGCATTAAGTAAAAATGAAAAATAATAGTAGTCTCAGCTATCAAAGAGTCGACTGAACATTAATTGAACCATGAAGGCTTCAACCACTAGTGATCCAGTCAGTAATTTCTTTAAATTAAAATTGGTCTCTTTCCTATGCATTCAAACCGATTTGCACTAATGTTGACGAGATCTCTTTAATAACGTGATCAAAAATTAAAAATCAAAAAGATTCAATGATCTGACTAGGAGAATAACACATCTTGTGATATGTTTCGTTACAAGTCCATATTGTTGTAATTCTCACCTGCTTGGTTACGATTAATGCTATCGTTTCACATTTTTCTCCTGTATTCTAATTTTATCATCAAGTCGCTTAGCACTTTCAATAACAAGTGGTCGTGTAGAGGAGTGCAAATGATAACCTTTTTCTATCATCCCTAATGTTTCATTGAAGATTAATTGATACTTAGTTTTGATAGTAAGAGGGAACTTCTCATAATAGTTCATTACTAACATATTATTCTTTCGCCCGATTACTCTCATTTCTCACTTGCCTGTTACAAATTGTTGTTCATAACTTACTATTGATTTCCCTTTAGAACAGGAAGTTTTATTGAAATATTTTTCGTAATTTCGATAGGTTCTTGCGTCTTCAGCGAAAACTCAATCAGCTAACACGAATATCGCTCTGTAACTTAAGTTCGTTTCTGATAGTGAGATAGCAAATCGGGATCTAACATCAGTTCAACCACTGAATCATGCATCATTCAATGAGGGTACTACTATATGCTTTTTGAGAGGTATTTTTTTCTCCTTAGTTACGATAGAGTTGTATCAATTCAAAAAGGTCTTTAATTCCTGTTGTTTCTTAGAAATAGTTAAATTTCCATTCAAAAGAGTGAGAAAAAGGAATAATTCATTTGTGTTTGTTATCTTTAACAGAGTTAATCATTTTTGATTTCATTGTTTGATTATTGAACCTAATGATCATTTTGTTTGGAGCTCACTTATGATATGATACTCTTTTAATTCAAAATACATTCGGATTTCCTCATGTTTGAACGTACCTCCTGCTTCAAATACTCCAATTAATCATATGAGTTTATCTATAGCAGGAAGAGGAGTATTAGGTTTTAATTTAGTTAATCACTTTTTGGATAACTGGGTCCCCTCCCTGCAACCTCATAGAAGGAAGTATTAATGTTGCGATCTAACAATAACACCGTTATACCGGCAGTTAAGACTGGTATTGATAATAGTAGTAAGAAAGCAGTGAGAAATTGAGCTCAAACAAAAAGAGCTTTACTGTGCATCTTGATACCATTTGCTCTCATATTCAAAGTAGTAGTAATGAAATTGATTTAACTAATAGTGAACTAATACCTGAGAGATGTAATGAGAATATAGCGAGATCAAAAGAGGAACCGCTGTGGGCTTGAATAGAAGAGAGTGGTGGGTACACGCTTCATCCTGTTCATGCTCCCGCCTCAACTAATAATGAGGTTTTTTATAAAATAAGAGAAGGGGGTAACAGTCAGAATGAGATATTATTTAATCTAGCGAATGACATATCACTAGCACCTATCATTAAAGGCAGTAAGTAGTTACCTAATGAACCAGATACAACTAATCCGGGCATTACCATAAAAAAGATCATTAAAAAGGCATGGCCTGTGACTAATACGTTGAAGATTTGATTGTTACCACCCAACTATTGTGGCCCTGGAGCTCTCGTTTATAATCTAATGATCAATGAGGGTGAAGTACCTAGCCCAAAGATTGAGAAATTGAAGTATAATATCGCGATATCTTTTGCATTAGTAGAGAATAATCATCTATTGATCATCATTTTGTTTATTTTTTTAACCGTATTTACTCTTATTGCTAATTATCTCAGCTATCTCTCTTAATTAATTTATCATAATAGACTAATCTTCCTAATGATTAGGACTTGATTTTTTAATGAAATTTAATTATTTTGGTCGGAAGGACAAGTAATTATCTTGCTGAGAACAAGACGGCTCTATATAGTAAGAAGAACGCTAAGTAACTAAACATTTAGCAGTTTAGATTGCACTGAAATTGAACGAAGTAATCAAAAGATCTCTTTCAATTGATCACATTAAACTAAGTAATAAGATAAGAATTAATCATAATGTGCCATGTCTTCTTTGTAGTTACTTAATAGTTATGTATGTTTGAGGATCTGACCTGATTGAGAAGGAAGTTACCGGTTCTGTGTTAAAATAAATTGACCTTGATAGCTTAACTCGGTAGTACTAATTTATAGAATCAAATGAAATCTAATAAGAAAATAAAGTAATAATCATTGTTTGACTAGCTAGTAATCAACTCTTAGTTACTATTATTAAATTGAAATGAAAGAGGAAAGGACAGGTTCAATAGTAAGTTATTACCTCTAATTATTAATTAATTTGTTACTTTAATACTAATTGATAGCTTCAGTAGGTAGTTCTCTACTTATCATTTAAGAAATATATCTCCCCTAAGTAAACTAGTAATGATAGACTAACTACTAATTAATCACCTCTAAATTAATGATATAAATGTTAATAAGAATTAATTAATTAATTAATCAAGATTGATACCATGAGTAACTACTTATCAACTCAAATAACTCTATCTTAGATAAGTAATAGTAATAGTAATAGTAATGATAGGTTCAATAGGTAGTTATTTACTCTATTAATTCATTTAATAATTAAGTAATTGAAACCTTCACTAAATAGTAATCAAATCTAAGAAAGATAAAGTCATAATGATAGGTTAAGTAGTAATTAATCACCTCTTAGTTGATATTAATTTCCTCCATATTAACATTAATTAATCAAGAAATAATACCTTCACTAACTAGTTGTCATCTCTTAATTTTCTCTGAAAAGAATTCTATTTCTAATTGTAATCTATACCTTAAGTAGGTAGTAATCAACACTCTAATTAATCCACTAAGTATTAATAGTTACTTATTAAGAAAACTAATCATAGGCTCACTTACTAGTAATAACCTCTTAGTGATCTTTGATCTTTAATCTTTAATTCAAAGAGAATGCTAGCTTAACTAGAAAGTTATTGACACTTTAATTATTCAAATTGATTATTAAATATAATAATATTAATTATCATAGGCTTAGTTGCTACTTCTCTCTCTACTCAATATTATGATTAAAGCAATGATAGCTTCAGTAACTAGTTCTCTATTTTAATAATAATTAAATTATAAATGATACCTTCAGTACTCTATTCTACTGTACTTTACTCTATTCTATATTTTTTATTCCAGAGATTCTAAAAGTGTATTAAATAAATTAATATGTTAGACACTATCATTAACAGAAATTTTTAAAAAAAGT
>Ga0153939_1000789_pt1 | contig 12384 bp, 14 predicted proteins | sample TSNJ023MetaG_FD_104734 | JGI IMG/M metagenome (GOLD analysis project Ga0153939, IMG submission 104734) | Attine ant fungus gardens microbial communities from New Jersey, USA - TSNJ023 MetaG | ecosystem: Host-associated > Fungi > Mycelium > Unclassified | place: USA: New Jersey, Brendan T. Byrne... | reverse complement strand
TTTGTGATTGGTTGATTTGATAATCAAAGTGCTCAAAAAAGCAAAGTTAGACAAGCAGCAAAAGATGTTGTTAAGTCTGAGGTTTATTCTCAGACATATAGTTCTTAAATACATGATTGTAGTGGTCTGTGCACCAGAACAGCCTACTATATGATCACTACCTATTGTTCTACATATAGGAGTGCTATTGTTTTTGAAATAGAGACAACCTAACCATCTTAGAGCAGTCCTTTGTTCTATTCAAGGACAGATGATAATCTATGGGTAAAGATCAATGTCATATGCAAACATTGAGGACCTTGTATCTCCATGGGATCTTATCACCTCAGGATTTATTTATAGCTGAAAAAAGTGCATTGAAGAGAGCTTCACAATGGTTGTTGAAGCAAACAATTACATAAAGCGGTTCCTGAGATATTAGCAATTTAGTGTCTGGTGACTTGGTGATCACTGACTGATCTGCTAATAACTCAGTGAATACTGATTGCTTTGAGATGTTCTTGGTACAGTTTGAAAGGTCTTCTTAAGGGCTTTCAGTGGCCATTTAGATTGTTGAAATAGGTCAAGTATTCCTGGAGTTATGGTCCAAATGAAGTTTGTGACAGAGATGAGCAGAGAGAAATAAGAAGGATGTTTAAAATACTGAGAGAAGTATAGTTAAATGTTGGAGTAAAAAAGGTAGATATATACAAAGGAGTGTTGGTGAAAGCACTCTTGGATAGTGGCACAACAGAAATGTTTATGGATTGGAAGATGGCAGCAAAACATGGATTTAGACTACAAAAATTGAAGAGACCAATAGTAATCAGGAATGTTGATAGGACAAACAACAGTGCAGAAGCTATTACCCATCAAGTAAAAGTTAAGCTGGAATAGCTAGAAGTGCAAAGGACTGAAGAAGTAAAGGTAATCATAGAAGAAGTGGACCTACTAGAGAAGGTAAAGCAGTCGAGAGTAAAAGACGATGAAGTAATAAAGGCAGTTGAAGAAATAAAGCGAGCAGGGGTAAAGATGTTGAGAGATGAAGAGTGGAGAGAAGTAGATGGTATAATATATAAAGAGGGAAAAGTGTATGTGCCTAAAGACAATGTATTGAGAATGGAAATAATTAGGCTATACCATGATACACCAGTAGAAGGACATGAAGGACAATAGAAGACAGTAGAACTAGTCACTAGGAACTTCTGGTGGTCAGGAATAACAAAAGAGGTAAAAAAATATGTAGAAGAATACAATTTCTGCCAAAGGAACAAAAACTGTATAAAGCAGCTAGCTGGCAAATTAATGCCTAATTTTATCCTAGAAAAACCCTGGACACACATATCAGCAGATTTTATTACCAAACTGCCTTTAGCTTAGGGATATGACTCTATTCTAGTAGTAGTGGACCAACTAACAAAAATAGTATACTTTATACTGACTACAGAAAGAACATCAGCAAAAGAGTTAGCAAGGTTGTTTAGGGACAATATGTGAAAACTACATGGTCTACCTGAAAGCATCATATTGGACAGAGAACCCCAGTTTATGACAGGGTTAATGAAGGAGTTAAACAGGATGTTTGTTACCAAGGAACAGTGAATGTTCTTAGTGGTCACCCTAGATGGATGTTCAGGAAGAACTCGATAGAGTTCTTGTTGGATTGCAGCCCTACTTATACTATTACTACAGTGGCTGTACCCTAGAGTCCCATGGTCACATGTCCTTTTCCAGAATGTTCTATGGTCACCTGACCTTGTCACGTGACTTGGCTTACTAAGTCCCTATCCTGTTTATGTCTTTACTCCATTGTGTACTTGGAGGTTTTAGTTTGAGTGTTCGGATGCGTGGGAAACCTTTTCCTGCTCGAGGTTCTCACAACAAGAACCCTATTAAGTTCTTCTTGAACATCTACCTAGGGTGATCACTAAGGACATTCACTGTCTATCAGTAACATGTACTACCTTTTCCTTCCAGAGTTTCTGCCCTCTGTCCAGCCCTGCTTACTATAGTTCACACCTTTCCAACTTTTCCTATACTTGCTCCTCCTAAACCTCAACCTCAATCTTTGCCCCAATCTCTTGGAGTCTCTATGGATGTTGATGTGGCTCAAAAAATCAAACCTCTCCTCTTACATAGCTGCTACTGTTGTGGAGAGATTGGCCACCTTGTAAAGGACTGTCTGCATTGCCTCAATATATGACAGCTCATGGCAGAGCAGAGAGAAGAGTTGATTGAAGATTTGATGGCTTTCAAGAATACAGTTGTAGCAGAAGAATCAGAGCCTCCAGCCAAAGAGTATTTTGTATAGAGTGGCCAGCAAAACATGTACTCTGGTTGCTTCTAGTAAATAGGTTTACTGTACTCAAGATAAAAAGTGTTAATATAGACAATAGTGAACTCAAAGATGTATACCTCTCCTCCAATCCAGTTGACCACTCTCCTATCTGAAGACTAAAGTAGGAAAGATGATTGCCCAAAGAGCTCTCTGCCAATACCCTCAATACACACAGAATATCTCTAGTCCTTGCTGTGGAACTCAACACCACTGATACTAGCAAGCTCCACTTTGTCAATGTACTTTTGGACTATGAAGCCACCAGAAGCTTTACCAATTGCAACTTCATCTGCTCAAAGAGAATCAACACTCAGACTATTTTCTACCTCATACTAGTCTTCAATATTGACAGCTCTCCCAACAAAGCTGGTCAGATATTGGAAGTAGTGGATATAGTCCTCTGCTATTGAACATACTTAGAGCAGATGCTCTTCACTGTTTCCAGTTTAGGGAAGTAGAAATTAATCCTTGGCTATACTTGGCTTAAGAATTACAATTCTGAAGTTGACTAGAAGAAAGGAGAAGTCTATATAATGCAATGCCTGTTCCAATGTAAAGGATGTCACACCCTTCAGAGAGAACAGACCTTCAAGAAGAGACAAGAGGTCTGAGCTCTATAGCACTATTGGACTGGACCCCTTTCTCTTCTGGATAAAGAGGAGAAAGAACCTAAAATCCAGTATAGAACCAATGGACAAGAATAGAAGCCTAGAGACCAGCTATTTATCACTAGGCTACTCCCTGAGCCTTTCAAAGAAGTAATACAAGCCTCTGCTACTACTTCCCAATAGTTAGCAGAAGGAGTACAATGGAGCACAAAAATACAAGTAACCTCTACTTCCCTACTCTCTTATACTAGAGATTTTAAATCTGTATTTACCAAAGATGATTTTGATATCTTACTAGAGTACTGCCATTGGGACCATGCAATAGAGCTTATTCTAGGTTTTGAGCCCAAGTCCATAAAGGTCTACTCCCTCTTCCTCATTAAGTAGAAGGAGCTAGATGCCTTCTTACAGAAAAACCTGTGTACTGGATAGATATACCTATCCAAATCATTTATGGCTGTCCTAATGTCCTTTATCAAGAAGAAAGATAGTTCTCTTCAATTGGTACAAGACTACCAGGCTCTTAACTCTATGATGGTAAAGAACAAGTATCCCTTGCCCCTTATCTCTGAACTTGTATTACAACTCTGTGGAGCCAAATACATCACCAAACTGGATATCTGCTGGAGTTTCAACAACATGCACATCAAGCCTGAAGACAAGTGGAAGGTTACCTTCTATATCAATTATGGCCTGTTTGAGCCCTTGGTGATGTTCTTTGGAATAATTAATAGTCCAGCCACTTTCTAGATAATGATGAACTGTCACAAACTTCATTTTGACTATAACTCCAGGAATACTTGACCAATTTTGGCAATCTAAATGGCCACCAAAAGCACTTAAGAAGATCTTTCAAATGGTACCAAAAACATCTCAAAGTGATCAGTACTCACTAAGTTATCAGCAGATCAGTCAGCAATCACCAAGTCACCAGACACTAAATCACTGATATCTCAGGAACTGCTTGACATAATTGTTCACTTCAATGACCATCATGAAGCTCTCTTTAATATACTTCTTTCAGTTATAAATAGACCACAAGGCAATAAGATCCCATGGAGATACAAGGTCCTCAATGTTTGTACATAATACTGATCTTTATTCATAGATTATTATCTGTTCTTGAATAGAACAAAGGACTGCCCTAAGGTAGTTAGGTTACCTCTATTTCAAGAACAATAGTACTCCTATATATAGAACAATAGGTAGTGATCATGTGGTAGTCTGTCCTGGTACACAGACTACCACAATTATGTATTTAAGGACTGTATATTTGAGAATAAACCTTAGACTTAACAACATCTTTTGCTGCTTGTCTAACTTTGCTTTTTTGAGCACTTTGATTATTAAGTTAACCAATCACAAATCAGTAAGTGACCATTTGTGATAGTAGTATGGAGGTGGAGCAGGAGCATATGGTAGTAACAGGTTAGCATACCACTTCAGAAGGGGAAGTTAGGAAGGTCTACATGGCAAGGTTATATAAAGGAGTTGTCATAACTTGGCCAAATGGCTAAGTCATTATTTATATTTCTTTTCTTTTTCTTTTTATTTAATTAGGAAATCAATAGATGCATGAGAGGGAATGACTCAAAGGAGATACATGGGACTTTATAAATAGAATTCAATACAAAATGTGTATAAGTAGTATACAACAATCAAATGAGAACTCTATTGAGTTCTTCTTGTCAACTCAGACTAGGAGTAGTTCTAAGACGTCACAGTCTAAGTTCTTATACTAGAACTCAATAGTCTTATTGGCACCACTCATCATAAAGCCTTGCCAACTTATTCTCTTATCTTCCTCAATACCTAGGTGATACAACTCAGGACCACTATAACATAGCCAGGCCCTAGGCTTAAGAGGACTTTGCAGTCAGTTAGGGACTGTAGGTGAAAGTGTGGTACTAAGCTCAGGTATTGTCACTAAGACCTGACCTTACAATTGAGTGGGCTATGTAGTTACTTGTACTGCTTTCTTACTATAAACTTTGTGTTATAGGTACATTGTCATCTGTCTATGCAGAAGAGTAATACTGTATTCTTAAAAAGGCATTTAGGTTAGGGATCCCATCCATTGGGTGATAGTTTAACCCTAGTATTAAGGCAGTAGTTAGTAGGGCAGTAGAGCTCTGGCTGGGTGAAAATCTTGTGCCCCAGCAGACATAGTATAACTAGCGAGATCAATCATTTATTTTGTACCATCAGGGTGTCAACACAATGTTTTAATCCCAATACAATTCTCTCATGAGTGGTCTGTTCAACCAAAAGTGTACTCTTGCTGAACTGAGAGCAGAATTAGAAGGAAGAAGAAGGAGAATATGTTGATGTTGTAAGAAGTTTAGGCATCTGGCCTATAACTGCAGGAATAAAAAGGAGATAAAGAGAAAACCAATTTCCCAAAATAAATTTGAAGTGATAGCAAGTAGAGTGATACAGTGCAGAGTAAGGGAAGAAATAAAAGTGAGAAGGCAGGAGGTAGTGGAGGAAGTAAAATGTTTTAGATGTTGGAGAATAGAGCACTATAAGTGGAAGTATCCAAATATTGAGGTAGAAAGGAAGAGACAAAAAGAAGTAGTGGCACGTGTGGCAATGCCACAAAAGGTATAGTAGAAGAGAAGGCCAGTATATCCTATATGGAAAAAGATACAGGAGTACTGCAGGGAAGAGAGTATACCCCCAGAAGGTGCACTCCTACTGGAAAGGGAGTAGATCATGAGGGAGGTAGTAGTAACATACATAGACTATAGCAGATGTAAGAACAAGAGAGTACAAACTCACAAGAACTAAAGACAGAGTTTTCTCCTTAGAAGGTAGATAAGGAACATATGATGTAGTATATACCAAGAAGCATGGAACTGGAGAGAAGAAGAAGCAAGAAGAAAGAGGATGATGAGAGTAGAATACATAGAATGTAGAAGGAGGAATGCAATAGTATGAAAGGTATTAGAACAAGAAAGAAAAGGTATATTGTATTCAGAATATAGGGTAGAAAGGAAAAGAAAATGGTAGAACTGGAAAGAAGTGGTGTACCCTAGGCAGGAAAAAGCATAGCAGAGCGGCATATGAATAGAGGCTCTAAAAAGTGTAGCAAGAGAAGGAGAGAAGCAAAGAGAAGTGAGGAGAACATTCAAAATGCTAAGGAAAGTATAGCTAGATATAGGAGTGGAAAAGATAGATATACATAAAGGTGTAATAGTAAAAGTGCTCTTGGACAGTAGTACCACAGATATGTTTATAGATTGTAAAATGGCAGCAAAACATGGGTTTAGACTGTAGAAATTAGAAAGACCAGTAGTAGTTAGGAATGTCAATAGGACAAACAACAGTGCAGGAGCAATTATCCATCAAGTAGAAGTGAATGTATATTATAAGGGTTATATAGAAAGGATAAGGATGGATATATGCAATTTGGGGAAAACAAATGTTATACTAGGAATGCCATAGTTACAAGCATACAGTCCAGAGATAAATTGGAAGACAGGAGAAGTAAAAATGACAAGGTGCCTACTATTGTATAGAAGAAATAGAAAGTTGAAAAAAGAAGAGAAAGAAAAAAAGGAAAAGAGAGTGGTGACCCTAGAAGAAGAAAAAATTATAAGATGGGTAGTAGATGATAAAGAAGACTAGGGAAGAGAAGAAGAAGTAGAAGCAGACTATAGGAAAATTGAGGAAATAGTGCTGCAGAAATTTTTAAAATAGAGGAAGGTATTTGGAAAGGTGAAGTCAGAAAGGATACTAACAAGGAAAATTTGGAATCACACCATAGATCTCAAGGAGACATTCAAACCCAGAAAAGAAAGGATCTACCCTTTGTCCAAGAATAAGAGGGAAGAGGTCTAGAATTTTGTGGAAGATCAACTGAGGAAGAGGTATATCAGACCATCAAAGTCCCCCCAAATGTTACCAGTGTTCTTTGTGGGCAAGAAAGATAGGTGCAAGAGGATAGTTATAGACTACTATAGTCTAAACAAACAAACTATAAAGAACAATTACCCATTACTATTGATAACAGACTTAATTGATAATATGGGAAGTAAAAGGATATTTATGAAGATGGACTTACAGTGGGGCTTTAACAACATAAGGATAAAAGAAGAGAATGAGTAGAAGGGAGCATTTACAATACATATAGGATTGTTTGAACTGACTGTGAGGTTCTTTGGGATGACAAACTCACCAGCCACATTTCAAGCAATGATAAATAAAATCCTGAGGGACCTAATAAATAAGGACAAGGTTGTTGCATTTATAGATGATTTGTTGGTAGAAACTAAAACAGAGGAAGGATATGATGAGATTGTAGAGAAAGTACTGAAGAGGCTGGAGGAGAATGATCTTTATGTGAAGCCAGAAAAGTACATATAGAAGGTGAGAAAGATTGGGTTTCTTGGAGTTGTCATAGAACCCAATGGGATAGAGATGGAGAAGAAGAAAGTGGACAGAGTACTAAGTTGGCCAGAACCAAAAAATATGAAAGATGTCAGAAAGTTCTTAGACCTCACAAATTACTACAGGAGGTTTATCAAGGACTTTGCTCAAGTAGCAAGACCAATGAACATACTAACAAGAAAGGATATTAAGTAGCAATAGAGAAGCGAGTAGCAGCAAGCATCTGATAAGCTCAAAAAAATCTTCACAATGAGACCAGTATTGGCAGTCCTGGATTTGAACAAGAAATTTAGAGTAGAGGCAGACACTTCAAATTATACAACTGGAGGAGTACTCTTGATGAAGTGCTCAGACAATTTGTGAACACCAGTGGCTTTTATCTCAAAATCTCTAAATGACACCAAAAGGAACTATGAGATATACAATAAAGAAATGTTAGCTGTAGTCAGATGCTTGGAGGTATGGAGACACTTCCTAGAAGGAACTACAACTAAGTTCAAAATTTGGATAGATCACAAGAATCTTGAATACTTCATAAAGGCACAAAAGTTAAATAGAAGACAAACTAGATAGACTCTATATTTGTCAAGATTTGATTTTATGCTAAAGCATGTTCCAGGGAATAAGATAGAAAAAGTAGATAGTTTGAGTAGGAGGCCAGACTAGGAGGTAGGAGTAGAGAAGGATAATGAAAATGAGACATTGGTAAAACCAGAGTAGCTAGAAGTCAAAAAGACAAAAAAGACAGAAGTAATAGTAGAAGAAGTGGATTTACTAGAAAAGATAAAACAGTCAAAGGTGAAAAATAACAAAGTGATCAAAGTAGTGGAAAAAATAAAATGAACAGGAGTAAAAATATTAAGAGACAAGGAGTGGAGAGAGGTTGATGGCATCATATATAAAGAAGGAAAGGTATACATACCAAGAGACAAAAAACTGAGAGTGGAAATCATTTAGTTATATTATAACATACCAGTAGGAAAACATAGGGGACAATGGAAGATAGTAGAGTTGGTCACTAGAAACATTTGGTGGCCAGGAGTTACAAAAGAAGTAAAGTGATATGTGGAAGGGTGCAACACTTGCCAGTATAATAAAAACCACACAGAACAGCTGGTAGAGAGGTTAATGCCAAACTCAATTCCAGAAAAACCTTGGGTACACATCTCAGTGGATTTCATCACTAAGCTGCCACTAGCACAAGGATATGATTCAATCCTAGTAGTAATCAATAGGTTAACAAAAATAGTGTATTTCATTTCTACTATGAAAAAGACATTGGCAGAAAGATTAGCTAGGCTATTTAGAAACAACATGTGGAAATTACATGGGTTATCTGAAAGTATCATTTTAGATAGGGGACCCCAATTCACAGCAGGAATAATGTAGGAGTTAAACAAGATGTTGGAGATTGAAAGTAAATTGTTGACAGCATTCTACCCTTAGACAGATAGACAAACAGAGAGGGTTAATCAGGAACTAGAACAGTACTTAAGTACTTAAGGATGTTTATTGACCATAGGCAGGAACAGTGGCCAGATTGGTTAGGGATAGTAGAGTTTGCCTACAACAATAAGGTGCACTTGAGTACTAAAACATCACCTTTTAAGGCAAATTACAAACAAGATCCTAGAATGGGGCTTGAAGTAAGAAGGAAAGGGAAGTACAAAGGGGCAGAGAAATTTGTGACAAAAATGAAGAAGGTCCAAGAGGAGACAAAAGCAGTACTAGGAAAAGTGCAAGAAGAGATAAAAAGGTATGTAGATAGAAAGAGAGCAGAGGTCAATGAGTATAGAATAGGGGACTTGGTGATGTTCAGCACCAAGGATTTGAAATACCAAATGGTCAGTAGAAGGACAGAGAAGTTGATGGAGAAGTTTGTAGAGCCTTACAAGATAAAGAAAGTTATATCATTGAATGCAATAGAATTAGAACTATCTAGTATAGTAAAAATACACTCAGTAGTTAATGTCAGTAGAATACAAAAATACATAGGACAAGTAGAGGGGCAGAGAAAGGAGCAATCAGCTCCAGTTTTAATTGAGGAAGAGGAAGAATAGGAGATTGAGAGAATTTTGAACATACAATAAATAAAAGGGAAGGATAAATACTTGGTATAGTGGAAAGGGTTCATAGTGGAATTCAATACTTGGAAAGGGGAGGAAAACTTGGAGAATGCAAAGGAAGCAGTTGAAGAATTCAAGAAAGAATATCAATGAGATATAGAAGATGTTAGAAAATAGAAAAGAGAAGAGGGAACATTTAGGAGAGAGGAACTGCCAGGGCAATTTACAGCAAGAAAGCTATTTAGTTGGTTAGACAAAAGGTATGACAAGGAATATTGGGCAAGGTTAGAAAGGAATTGGAAACAATGGAAAGAAGAAAAAGCAAAAGGACAAAGAACAATAGAAACAATAAAAGAGAAGAAAGAAGAAATTGAGCAAGAAAATTCAAGACTCAGAGAATGGACAAAAGAAGAAGATGATGAAATAGGGAACATTTGTGATCTCTATTATGAGTTATAAAAATCCTTGGGATGAGGAACCTTGAAAAGGAGGTAGTGTCATGACTTGGCCAAATAGCTAAGTCATTATTTATATTTTTTTCTTTTTCTTTTCATTTAATTAGGAAATCAATAGATGCATGAGAGAGAATGACTCAAAGGAGATGCATGGGACTTTATAAATAGAATTCAATACAAAATGTATATGAGTAGTATATAACAATCAAATGAGAACTCTATTGAGTTCTTCTTGTCAACTTGGACTAGAAGTAGTTCTAAGGCATTACAGTCTAAGTTCTTACAGGAGTGGTAAGGGAGAATTGGTACCAAGTTTTCTTTTTATGTCAATTGAATTTCAACATTTGTAATCTCTAATATACTTCTTAGAGTAGAGAGTAAAAGGCAATGCTTTCTTGGCCCTTGCCTTTATCTTAGAAGCTCTTGAGGTTGTCAGATGCAATTCTTTTGAGTGTGTAAGAGGTGATCTTGGTAGGAGGTTAAGTTGGTAAATGAGTTTCATATCTATACCCTACTCTTTCTAGAGACAAGGCATAGTGGTTGCTCAGATAACCTTCTATAAGGTAGCAGGCTTGGAAAGCCTGGCTAGTTATTGACTCATATTGTATTACATCCATAAGATTTGGTGTTAGGGATGTGGATGAGGGCTTGACTGAGTGTAGTAAGGCCCAGGAGTAATTTACTGACTACTTTGATAATAAGCTTGTTTTGGTATGTAAAGGTTGGCACCTTAGGGATACCATGTAAGGTGGATCTAGATTGATCTTACAATCATTTTGACTATTTTTACATTATAGATAAACTACACTTTCTCTCTTTAATTTCTTTCTGATATCCCTACTACCTATTCATCCCCACAAACCCTTTAGCATGCAATTGAGGACTGTTACCACCTTTTTCCCTACTTGCTTGTTATAGTAAAAACCTCTTTTGCCTCTTTTACTGGCCTCCTCTCTTCCTGCTGTGCCTTTTGTGGCTTCACTATATATACCACTTTTTTCTCTTGTTGTCTCCTTTCTATCTCTATATTAGGACATTCCCATTTATAATATTCTATTCCCCAACATCTGAAGCACTTCACTTCCTCTTCTACTGTCTTTTGTCTTTTCACTTACTTTCTCTCTTACTCCACATTGCATCACCCTATTTGCTATCATCTTAAATTTATTCTGGAGAATTGGTTTCCTCTTTATCTCTTCTCTCTTATTTCTGTAGTTATAGGCCAGATGCCCAAACCTTTTACAGTATTGACATATCCTTTTTCTTCTTCCTTCTAGTTCTGCTCTTAGTTTAATGAGAGTGTGCTTTTGGTTGAGCAGACTGCTCATGAAAGAGTTATACTAGGATTGAGACATTGTGTTGATGCCTTACTAGTATGGAATGAATGGTTGATCTTACTAGCTATACTATGTCTACTGGGGTACAAGATCTTTACCCAGCCAGAGTTCTACTGCCCTACTAACTACTACTCTAATAGTATAGTTAGACTATTACCCAACAGATAGGATCCCTAATCTAGACAATCTCCTAAAGAGTAATCATCATTTCCCTGCATAAACAGATGACAATATATCTGTAGCACAAAGTTTATACTAAGAAAGTAGTACAAGTAACTATACAGCCCACTTGATTGTGAGATCAGGTCTCAGTAGTAATACTAGAGCTTGGTACCACACTTCCATCTGTAGTCCCTAACTAACTGCAAAGTTCTCTTAAGCCAAGGGCCTAGCTATATATAGAGGTGACTAGTGATTGTGGTGACCACCAGTCAAGAGTCAATGAGATTATGAGAGTAAAGATGAGCAAAGTCCAAGATGGACAGTGCTCTAAATATAAAATTGAGTTCTAGTATAGTGACTTAGCCTGAGACAACTTAATCACACTCCAAGTCTGAGTTGACAAGAAAAACTTAATGGAGTTCCTATTGAATTCTGTATACTACTTATACAACTACTACATGGTCTGTGCACTACTCTCCCACACTCATTATATGACTTTATTGTTATGAGAGCCCAAAACAGGAAAAGGTTTCCCATGCATTTGAACACTTAATCCAAAACCCTACAAGCATACAACAGAGTAAGGATATAAATAGGGTGGAGACAGTAAGTCAAATCACGTGACAGGGTCAGGTGATCATAGAACATTCTGGAAAGAGCATATGATTGTGGGGCTTTAGGGTACAGCCACTGTAGTAGTAGTATAAGTAGGGCTGCAATCCAATGAAGAACTCCATTGAGTTCTTCTTGAACATCCACCTAGGGTGATCACTAAGGGCATTCACTGCCTATTGATAACACAAGAACTCGATACCACATCCGAGCACTGTTCACCTCAAACCCTGCTCAAAATCACTTAAAGGCGCAGTTGGCTTTATACTGGCCCTGCGAGTGATTTCCCCCATCACACTTACTCTACACCCTTCCTTGCTAGAGAGTACAGCACTCTCAAGCCTCTTGGATAGCGGGCCCTAGCTGTAAAGGGGACTTCACTGTCAGTTAGGGACAGTGGGTAGACGGCCTGGACAAAGCTCGTGTCCCTGCCTG
>Ga0153939_1000783_pt1 | contig 12407 bp, 9 predicted proteins | sample TSNJ023MetaG_FD_104734 | JGI IMG/M metagenome (GOLD analysis project Ga0153939, IMG submission 104734) | Attine ant fungus gardens microbial communities from New Jersey, USA - TSNJ023 MetaG | ecosystem: Host-associated > Fungi > Mycelium > Unclassified | place: USA: New Jersey, Brendan T. Byrne... | reverse complement strand
TCAGGCGCCGGGGCCGATGAGCAATCGCACAAGCCCGATAATGCCCAGATGCAGCGGATAAATCCCGTAAAAGAAATACTTGTTAACTTTTGGGTGCACATTGGTGTGCAGATAGATGAACGGCAGGGCAAAAATGGTGGTGACGCCCATATTGAAGCCCACGCTGCCAATGGTAAAATATGCCCCGCCCCAAAGGTTTGCGGTGACGCTGGGCAAAAGCATGACCACAAGGATGATCCAAAAGCCCAGCTTGGGACAGCGGCGGCAGCAATAAAATATCAGCATATAGATTAAACCGGTTATGTTGTAATCAAAATTCCAAAAGCTCAGCACCAATATCATCAGGGCGAAGAGTAACAGCCCCCACCCCTTTTTGTAAAATCCCCAGATTCCAATGAGACTGAAAAACAGCGTAAAGAAAATATTCCAATTGGTGAGGTTTCCCCAAAAATCGTTTTGGTTGAATGCAAACACATAAAAGGGCTGGGATAGTATCGCAAAGAGTCCCACTCGGAATACATACCTTTTAATATCCCGCGTATACAGCATGCCCACCGTCATACAATAGCAGAACAGCGGGAACGCAAGCCTTCCAATCAGCCGCCACCCTATCTCATCGGGGTAAAACTCTGTGCCGACGTGATCGATGATCATTGTGACAACGGCGATGAGCTTTAAGAAATTGGTGTCCAAATTGGTTTTAAACAACGGGGCCTCCTGCCCTTGCATGGCGATACCTCCCAGCGCCCAATGGTATTTCCGGATACCGGGCTATTTTTAGGACATGAAGCAGTATGAGTATTTGCTTTGTTTTTTTATACTGAACACTGATTAAAAAGTGTTTAGTATTATATGCGCCCGCTTTCTTTATTATACTATAGCGATTTCAACTTTCAATTCCAAAACAGGTCCCCTGCCGGTGGCAGGGGACCTGTTTATTGCGTATTATATCGCTAAATTAGGAATTGACGGCGATGACAACGCCGGAGCCAACGGTGCGGCCGCCCTCGCGGATAGCGAAGCGCAGGCCCTCTTCGATGGCGATGGGGGTGATGAGGTCAACATCCATCTCCACGTTGTCGCCGGGCATGCACATCTCAATGCCCTCGGGCAGCTTGATAATGCCGGTGACGTCGGTGGTGCGGAAATAGAACTGAGGACGGTAGTTGTCGAAGAAGGGAGTGTGGCGGCCGCCCTCGCTCTGCTTCAAAACATACACCTGTCCGCGGAATTTGGTGTGGGGTTTGATGGAGCCGGGTTTGCACAGAACCTGACCGCGCTGGATCTCGGTTCTCTGCACGCCGCGGAGCAGCGCGCCCACATTGTCGCCCGCCTCGGCGTAGTCTAGGATTTTGCGGAACATCTCAATACCGGTGACAACAACTTTGCGGGACTCGTCATGGAGACCGACCATCTCGACCTCGTCGCCGGTTTTTATCTGGCCTCTCTCCACTCTGCCGGTGGCGACTGTGCCGCGGCCGGTGATGGTGAAGACGTCCTCAACAGGCATGAGGAAGGGCAGGTCGGATTTTCTCTCCGGGGTGGGGATATAGCTGTCAACCGCTTCCATTAGCTTTATGATGGACTCATAATTTGGATCGCTGAGGTCGGCGGGGGCTTCCAGAGCCTTCAGTGCGGAACCGATGATGATGGGAATATCGTCGCCGGGGAACTGATACTCGCTGAGCAACTCGCGGACTTCCATCTCAACCAGCTCCAGCAGCTCGGGGTCGTCCACCTGGTCGGCCTTATTCATATACACAACAATATATGGCACGCCCACCTGACGGGCGAGGAGGATATGCTCACGGGTTTGGGGCATGGGGCCGTCGGCGGCGGATACAACCAAAATCGCTCCATCCATCTGCGCGGCGCCGGTGATCATGTTCTTCACGTAGTCGGCGTGTCCGGGGCAGTCCACGTGGGCGTAGTGGCGGACTTCGGTTTCATACTCAACATGGGCTGTATTGATGGTGATGCCGCGCTCTCTCTCCTCTGGAGCCTTGTCTATCATATCATAGGCAACAAACTCAGCGCCGCCCTTCATACCAAGGGTTTTGGTGATTGCAGCAGTCAGTGTGGTCTTACCATGGTCAACGTGACCAACGGTGCCAATGTTTACATGGGGTTTGGTGCGCTCAAATTTTTGCTTAGCCATTAATAATTTCCTCCCTTTTCAGGATGATATTCTTTCTGTGCGTGTTTGTCCGCTTTATATGCTATTGTAGCAATTGAACTGGTAAAAAGCAAGTATCTTCTGGAAGAAACTCAGCTATTTTTCCCTCTTTGGTTAATAATACCCTCCGAGATGGATTTCGGCACCTCAATATAGTGGCTGGGCTCCATGGTATACTGACCGCGGCCCTGTGTTTTGCTGCGCAAATCCGTGGCGTAGCCAAACATTTCGCTAAGGGGGACAAAGGCGTCGATTTGCTGTGCGCCGTTGCGCGCTTCCATACCCTGAATCTGCCCGCGGCGGGAGTTGAGGTCCCCCATGACGTCGCCCATATAATCCTCGGGCACGGTGGCGGAGACCTTCATGATGGGCTCCAGTATGCAGGGATCCGCTTTGCGCATCGCCTCTTTATAGGCCATGGAAGCAGCGATTTTAAAGGCCATTTCCGAGGAGTCCACCTCGTGGTAGGAACCGTCGTAGAGCTCTACGATGACGTCCACCACCTGGTAGCCGGCCACAACGCCGCTTTGCATGGCTCCCTGAATGCCCTGGTCAACCGCGCCGATATATTCCTTGGGGATGGCGCCGCCGACGACAACATTCTTGAACTCATAGCCCTTGCCGCTTTCGTTGGGCTTCACACGGATCTTGACGTGGCCGTACTGGCCGCGTCCGCCGGACTGGCGGGAGTATTTGTGATCCACATCGGCTTCCTTGCGGATGGTCTCTTTGTAAGCCACCTGGGGCTTGCCCACGTTGGCTTCCACCTTGAACTCGCGCAGCAGCCGGTCCACGATGATCTCCAAATGGAGCTCGCCCATACCGGCGATAATGGTCTGCCCGGTCTCTTCGTCGCTGTTGACGCGGAAGGTGGGATCCTCCTCGGTCAGCTTTGAGAGGGCAATGCCCATTTTTTCCTGACCGGCCTTTGTCTTGGGTTCAATGGCCACGCGGATAACCGGCTCGGGGAATTCCATGGACTCCAGAATAACCGGGTGCTTAGCGTCGCAGATGGTGTCGCCGGTGGTGGTATTTTTCAGTCCCACGGCGGCTGCGATGTCCCCGGCGTAGCAGGTCTCCAGATCCTGACGGTGGTTGGCGTGCATCTGCACAATTCTGCCCAGCCGCTCGTTGTTGCCCTTAACGGAATTGAATACCTGGCTGCCCGCGTTTACGGTGCCGGAATACATGCGGAAGAAGCACAGCTTGCCCACAAAGGGGTCGGTGGCGATTTTAAAGGCCAGCGCCGCAAAGGGCTCGCTGTCGGAGGAGGGGCGTTCCTCTTCCTCCCCGGTATCGGGATTTACGCCTGTGATAGGGGGCACATCAATGGGTGAGGGCATGTAGTCCACAACCGCGTCCAGCAGCTTTTGCACGCCTTTGTTTTTGTAGCTTGTTCCGCAGCACACGGGTACCATGTGGTTGCAAAGAGTGGCCTTGCGGATACAGATTTTGATGTCGTCAATGGGCATCTCTTCCCCGTTGAGGAATTTCTCCATAAGGGAGTCGTCCTGCTCCGAAACGGATTCCATGAGCTTTTCATGGTATTCCGCGCACAGCTCCTTCATGTTTTCGGGAATGTCCTCCACCCGGATATCGGTGCCCAGGTCATCGCAGTAAACATAAGCCTTCATCTCCACCAAATCCACAATGCCCTTGAAATCGGCCTCTGCGCCGATGGGCAGTTGGATGGGAACGGCGTTGCATTTCAAGCGATCATGCATCATATGCACCACGTTGTAGAAATCGGCGCCCATGATGTCCATTTTGTTGATGTACGCCATCCTGGGCACCTGGTATTTGTCCGCCTGACGCCATACGGTTTCAGACTGGGGCTCCACCCCGCCCTTGGCGCAAAAAACGGTGACCGAACCGTCCAGCACACGCAGCGACCGCTCCACCTCCACAGTGAAATCCACGTGTCCGGGGGTGTCGATAATGTTGATACGATGGCCATTCCAGAATGCAGTGGTGGCAGCGGAGGTAATGGTGATACCCCTCTCCTGTTCCTGCTCCATCCAGTCCATTGTCGCAGCGCCTTCGTGAACCTCGCCGATCTTATGGGTTCGGCCAGTGTAGTACAGGATACGCTCCGTGGTGGTTGTTTTACCAGCATCAATGTGGGCCATTATGCCTATATTACGGGTTAATTCCAGTGGGATCTCTCTTGGCATAGTGTCCTCCTTGCAGAAATCACCCCGGCGCTTTACGCCGGCGGCTTTGAATAATCGAGGATGCTTTTTTGCATGAGGCCGCGGGCATCAAATAGCCGATTACCACCGATAGTGGGCAAACGCCTTATTGGCCTCCGCCATCTTGTGGGTGTCGTCGCGCTTTTTGCATGCTCCGCCCGTACCGTTGAGAGCGTCCATAATCTCACCGGCCAGCCGCTCGCGCATGGTCTTTTCGTTGCGGTTGCGGGCATAGTTTGTCAGCCAGCGCAGACCCAGAGTCTGCTTGCGGTCGGCGCGTACCTCCATAGGCACCTGGTAGGTGGCGCCGCCCACACGGCGGGCCTTGACCTCCAGCTCGGGCATAATATTGCCCAACGCGGTTTCAAAGGCTTCCAGTGGTTCCTTGCCTGTCTTTTCCTTGACAATATCGAATGCGCCGTACACGATTTTCTGGGAGACGCCTTTTTTGCCATCATACATAATGGAATTGATAAGACGTGTGACCAGCTTGGAATTATACAGCGGATCGGGCAAAACATCTCGTTTTGCAATTGTACCTCTTCTTGGCACTTCGCTTCCCTCCTTCATAAAGATGAATTCGTCGGTACTCGAAAGTGACAAAACTCTCGTCGGCGCCAATGGAGGCTATCGTGAATCAACTTTACGTTGATTCCCATTCGGTAATTCAATTTCAAAACAAACTATTTTGAGGTTGAATTACTATATATGGAAAGCCGCCTATTGGCAGTGTTGTTCTCATTTTTAAACAACCAGAGCTTTATTACTTCGCCGCACCAGCCTTTGGACGTTTCGTCCCGTACTTGGATCTGCTCTGTCTGCGGTTGGCAACGCCCTGGGCGTCCAAAGTACCGCGGATAATGTGGTAACGGCAACCGGGCAAATCCTTGATACGTCCGCCGCGAATGAGCACAACGCTGTGTTCCTGCAAATTGTGTCCCTCGCCGGGGATGTACGCTGTTGCTTCGATCTGGTTGGAAAGCCGGACTCTGGCTACTTTGCGAAGCGCGGAGTTGGGCTTCTTGGGGGTAGCGGTTCGGATCGCCGTGCAAACGCCTCTCTTTTGAGGAGAATTGTGGTCGGTGAGCGTTCTCTTCTTGGAATTGAGGCTTTTGAGCAGTGCGGGGGCGGTGGATTTTCTCACACTGACCTCCCGACCTTTGCGTACCAACTGGTTAAATGTGGGCATGTGGCACCTCCTTTTCTTTTTTTGTTAAAAAATATATTGCAGCAGCAAAAACGACGTTTTTGCGCACAACCGATTTGTCACCCAAATAAAGATTTTAGCATTATTGGGGGTCATTTGTCAATGGGTTCCACCGCCAATAATTTTACGGCAATTTAAAGATACGCATTATTTCTCTTACGAAACATATCATTATAGGTTAGTTTTCATCTTTTTTCTCTGTATTGTCTTTCTGCGGTGTCTCCGGCTTTTCCACAAGAATTTTTTTTAAATATTTCCAAACGGCGGCCAGAACAAAGGCTCCAAAAGCTGTCAGCGATAAAACAGCAATAATGATCACATAGGTAATTGTTGACCACTCCAGCGCGTTCCAGAGTTTGCGCGGGACACCGGCTTCGCTGCCCTCATAAAGTGAGTAATTGATGGTGCACAGGGCGTTGTCGTCACTGTATTCGCCGAGGCCAATGAGCTGTTGCTGAATTTGGGCTTCCACCTCAATAATTTTGTCCTCAATCTGGAGCATTTCGGAAATGCTTCCTCCACGTTTTTTTAGTTCCTCATAGCTTACCCGTCTGCTTTCCAGCGTTTGCTTTTCGGCCAGCATTTTCCGATATTCGTAGGTTTTATCCGTTTTCGTTGTGGTGGATGAAGAGATACGTCCAATCCCCGAAACCGCTGCTTGCATAGCGTCGAAATTTTCAGGACGTACACCGATCACCAAATCCATACGGCGGCTTCCGGCAAGGCCACGGCTGTTTTCCATCTGCACAACCGCCTTATTTTCCTCCACAATTGCGTTGAACCGTTCCAGATCCGCGTCATAATTCACGGTCTTGGAGACAATGCTGGCAATCCTCTCGTATTTCTGATCCAGAACGGATGTAGCCGCACCCTCCATAGGATACTCCATGCGCTGAGAGGCATAGTTTTTAATGGAGTAGATATCCTCTTTCTCGCCATTGTAGTAAATATTGTAGTTGTCTGTAATGTCGGTGTCCTGAAATGTGATTAGGTCATAGACCGCCCGTGCCGCAAAAATGATAAAATAAAGCGCTATAAATCCAAGGAAAATCCGTCTGAATGCTTTTTTACTCATGTTGTCCCCTGCCTAAGATGTCGGGGCGGGGAATGAAGCCCGCCGTGTCATTCAAATTTTGGGTGGGCTGACCCCGCCCCTACAATCGAACACGCCTGTTTGCTTACCAATTATTCATTCATGCGTTTGTCGTGCATTTTAAACACACTAATGGAAGTTTTTCCATTTCCAGAGCGGTTATTCCGACACGCGTTGTTTCCGCAAAAACAGTCTCCGACGGGGTTAAGATGCGCGTTGTTTCTGCGGAAACAACAATAGCTCGCTAACGCTCGCGCGCATCTCGCGGGGGAACTATGTTCCCCCACGTGCCCCCTCCTAGATGCGCGTTATTTCTGCGGAAATAACAGGTTCGCTACGCTCACGGCGCATCTCGCGGGGGGACTAAGTCCCCCCACGTGCCCCCTCCAGTCTCCGACGGGGTCGTATCCGCAAAAATAGCACAAAAACGGAACAGAACGCCATAGCCAAAAAGGCAGAAGCCGCGCTTGATTCGGCTTCGTGCGGTTGGCACAAAGTCATCCCGCGAAGAGCGGGACTGCCGTGTACATTGTCCTTGTCCTGCGGGGGGTACCAGGGGGCGCAGCCCCATGGCGTCTTTTGGTTACTTTTCGACGTCGAAAAGTAACGCCCGCCCCGGCAGGGGCAACCCTCCCCATTGCATGGGGAAAACAGTCATGCGGCTGCACTGCCGCAAAAAGGCCCTGCGCCCAGCACCCCCCTGGTACGAGGGGACTTATTTCGCTTTGACGCGAATCTCCTCTATCGCCATGGCGACAAACTGTTCCACCGGCATGGCGCCCTTGTCCCCCTCTGTGCGGGAGCGCACCGCCACCGCGTTTTGCTCCACCTCTTTGTCACCGATGACCAGCATATAGGGCACCTTTTCCATCTGTGCCCCGCGGATTTTGTAGCCGATTTTCTCGTTGCGCGCGTCCATCTCCACACGCAGGCCGCTTTGGCGCAGCGTTTGCGCCACATCCCGGGCGTATTGCTCCTGGCGGTCGCTGATGGGCATCACGCGGATCTGCTCGGGGCTCAGCCACAGCGGCAGCGCGCCCGCGTATTTTTCCAGCAGCAGCGCGATGGTGCGCTCGTAACAGCCGATGGAGCTGCGGTGGATAATATAGGGGCGTTTGCGCTGGTTGTCGGCGTCCATATACTCCATATCGAAGAGCTCCGCCTGATACGGGTCGATCTGTATGGTGATAAGGGTGTCCTCCTTGCCGTGGACATTGCGGATCTGAATATCCAGCTTGGGGCCGTAAAAGGCCGCCTCCCCTTCCGCCTCCACATAATCCAACTGCAAATGATTCAGGATATTGCGCATAAGATTCTGGCATTTCTCCCAGGTGTCCTCGTCGCCGATGTATTTTTCCCGGTCGTTGGGATCCCACTTGGAAAAGCGGAAGGTCAAATCCTCCCAAAGGCCCAAGTCGGTCATCATAGTGCGGATGAGGTCCAGCACATCCCGGAATTCATCCTCCAACTGCTCCGGCGTTACCACCAGGTGCCCTTCGGAAAGGGTAAACTGCCGCACGCGGATGAGGCCGTGCATCTCGCCGCTGGCCTCCTTGCGGAATAATGTGGAGGTCTCCCCCATGCGCACCGGCAGATCCCGGTAGGAGTGAAGCTGATTGTTGTAGATAATATATTGGAAGGGGCAGGTCATGGGCCGCAGCGCCATCACATCTTTGTCGTTTTCCACATCGCCGACAATAAACATGCCGTCGCGGTAATGGTCCCAGTGGCCGGAGATTTTATACAAATCGCTTTTGGCCATGAAGGGCGTTTTGGTGAGCACATAGCCCCTCTGCTCCTCCAGGTCCTCCACATAGCGCTGCAGAATCTGCATGAGCTTGGCGCCCTTGTGCATCAGCAGCGGCAGGCCCTGGCCCACCACCTCCGAGGTGGTGAAGTAGCCGAGCTGGCGGCCGATGAGGTTGTGGTCCCGGCGCTTGGCCTCCTCCATCAGCTCCAGGTATTCGGTGAGCTGGCCCGCCTTTGGAAAGGCCGTGCCATAAACGCGGCACAGCATCTTGTTCTTCTCGTCCCCCCGCCAGTAGGCGCCGGTGGTAGAGGTCAGCTTAAACGCCTTTACCCGGCTGGTGTCGGGTAGATGGGGGCCCGCGCAGAGCTCCACCCAGTTCCCCTGGCGGTAAAAGCTAATTTCCTCACCCTTCCCCGCGTGCTCCTCCAGCAGCTCCCGCTTGTAGGGCTCGTCGGCCATCAGCTCCCCGGCCTCGCCGGCGGTGGCCGAAAACCGTTCCAGGGGCAGCGCCTCCTTGACGATCTTCGCCATCTCCCCCTCAATTTTTTCCAGGTCCTCCTGGGTGAAGGGCTTCTCCACGTCAAAATCGTAATAAAAGCCGTTGTCCACAGCGGGACCGATAGCCAGCTTGGCACAGGGATACAGCCGCTTCACCGCCTGGGCCATAATGTGGCTGGCGGTGTGCCAAAAGGCCTTTTTGCCCTCCACATCGTCAAAGGTGAGGATTTGCAGCACGCAGTCCTCGTCCAGGGGGGTGCACAAATCACAGACCCTTCCGTTCACGCTGCCCGCGCAGGCAGCCTTGTACAGCCCGGCGCCCAGAGCCTTTGCCACGCCGCCCACCGTCGTTCCCTTGGGGAATTCCCTGACTACGTCCCCTTTTAATGTTACCTGTACCATCTCACACATCTCCTTTGCGATTCCTGATCTAAAATGGCCTCATAAACAAAAAAAGCCCCGCCCCCGCATGGGGCGAAGCAATACTCCGCGGTTCCACCCAAATTGCGCCGCGCGGCGCCAGCTTTGCACCCTTAACGCGGGCGTTACGTAGCGCTTTTGCCGAAATTGGCCTCACGCTCTCTCAAAGGTGGTATGCAAAAGCCATTTCATGGGCACACTCTCAGCAGGCTATGGGCCCTCTCTGCATGAAAAATCACTGCCTTTGCGGATCCTCGTCGACGATTTTTGCCGGTTGTTACAAATCATGATACCACCATGGAAAGTGGGTGTCAACCGTTATTTTGTGCAAAAGACGGGATTTTAGTCAAAAGCCAGTGGATTATCAACAATTTATCTTGACATCATGCATGGATCGTTATACAATAGAGTCGTGTATCTTTGTAATATTTATGCGTCTTTTTGGGCGTATTGATAGTACTTTGACAATTTCATAGTAAAGGAGGTCAGAACATAAATGCCAACGATTATTACCGGTATCCTTGCATTTGTTGTTGGAGCTGCTATCGCCTTTTTTTTAGGTGTTAATTATAGAAAAAAAGTAGCGGAGGTGGAATTGGGTTCCGCTGAAGACGAAGCGAAACGCATCGTTAGTGATGCTATTAAGAACGCCGAAAGTAAAAAGAAAGAAGCATTGGTAGAGGCCAAGGACGAAATCCACAAGATGCGCAACGACTCCGAAAAAGAGCTGAAGGACCGACGCAATGAAGTGCAGCGCATGGAGCGACGCGTGCAGCAAAAGGAAGAATCACTGGATAAAAAATCTGACAAGCTGGAAAAAAAGGAAGAGGACCTACAGAATAAGCTGAAGGACGCGGAGAAAAAACTGCAAGAGGCGGAGCTTGTAAAAAACCACCAGTTTGAAATGCTGGAAAAAATTTCGGGCTTTTCCTCTGATCAAGCCAAGGAATACCTTCTGGCAAACCTGGACGATGAGCTCGTTCACGAAAAGGCCCTGCGTATCTCCAATATGGAGACCCGATACCGCGAGGAATCGGATCTAAAGGCCCGCAACATCATCTCCCAGGCCATTCAGCGGTGTGCTTCCGACCACGTGGCGGAGGTCACGGTGAGCGTGGTACAACTCCCCAACGACGAGATGAAGGGCCGCATTATCGGCCGGGAGGGCCGCAACATCCGCACGCTGGAGACTCTCACCGGCGTGGATCTCATCATCGACGACACACCCGAAACCATCACGCTGTCCAGCCACGACCCCGTCAAGCGCGAAGTGGCGCGTATTGCGCTGGAAAAGCTCATTCAGGACGGGCGCATTCACCCCTCCCGCATTGAGGAGATGGTGGAAAAGGCCAAAAAAGAGGTGGACGTCAAAATCAAACAGGACGGCGACCGCGCCGTTATGGAGACGGGCGTTCACAACATTCACCCCGAGCTTGTTAAGCTGCTGGGACGGATGCGCTACCGGACCAGCTATGGTCAAAATGTATTGGAGCACTCCATTGAGGTTGCAAATCTGTCGGGCGTCATGGCGGCGGAAATTGGCGCCGAGGTGAACCTTGCCAAGCGCGCGGGTCTGCTCCACGACATCGGAAAGGCGCTCACCCACAAGATGGAGGGTTCCCACGTACAAATCGGCGTGGAAGCCGCAAAGAAACACAAAGAGAGCGAAGCTATTGTGCACGCTATTGAGGCCCATCACGGCGACGTGGAGCCAAAAACGATAGTCGCCTGTCTGGTACAGGCAGCCGACGCAATCTCAGCCGCGCGCCCGGGAGCAAGGCGCGAAAACATTGAAAACTATATCAAGCGGCTGGAAAAACTGGAGGAAATCACCAATTCCTTCGATGGGGTTGAAAAATCCTATGCCATCCAGGCCGGGCGCGAGGTGCGTGTCATGCTTCGGCCGGATATTATCGGTGATGATCAGATGACCATTACCGCCCGCGATATCTGCAAAAAAATTGAGGCGGAGCTGGATTATCCGGGCCAAATCAAGGTCCATTGCATCCGGGAAAGCCGAGCGATTGAATATGCGAAATAACAACGGGGGGCTGTTGCAAAATGCATGGATTTGCATTTTGCGACAGCCCCTTCGGGCATTTCGCTGTATTTTTATCCTTTTGCAACAGCTCCATGTTTTATTATTATTTTCCACTTGCAGTGTGAGGGAATTTGATGTACAATGGAAGCATCTTAATCAGGAAAGGAGGGGGTCATCATTAGTAAGCCTAGTGACATGCCTCTCCAGGAGGTCGCCCTATAACCCGACGGTGAGGCGTGCCGCAGCATACACAGGGAAGAAAAACTCTTCCCTGTGTATTTTTTCATCTTGTCTTTTTTAAACAATATCACGCAAGCCTTCCATAATATCACGTAAGCCTTCTTCGATATCGCGAATTCCTTCATTGATGTCCCTGATGCCCCGGGGGATGTTGCCTCTGTGGATATCATTCAGACCCTCGTCAATATCCTGCAGACCCTCGCAGATATCCCTTACGCCTTCTTGGATATCTCTTATGCCCTCACGGTTTCCATTATTTCGGATATCTCTTAAGCCTTCACAAATATCGCCCAGACCTTCTTCGATATCGCGAATTCCTTCATTAATTAACCGTATACCCTCAAAAATATTGTTTCTGAGAATGGCATTTCGGCCTCGAATAATATCTCCTAAGCCCTCGCGGATATCCCTTATGCCTTCCCGAATATCATTGATACCTTCGCGGTTCGAACAATTACAGCGCAAATTAAAATTATTCATATAGAACTCCTTGATAGTAGTAATGCACAACTCACCCAGCATACGAATAGGTGTACTGTATTATACTCAAGAAGGTTGGAAAGTGATATTAATAGAACAGTAATTGCTATGACACGCAACACCATAATCAAGAACGGCAAGGAAACATCTGAGACCCGGTATTTTATCAGCAGCCTTCCATTGGATGTCATACTAAACACTGACTAAAAAGCGACATAACTTGCGGTCTATTTTCCGCCCAGCGTTGTCATCCTCCTTGCCGGGCGACAGCCCGCCTGCGTCGTCTTCCTAGCTGGTCGAAAAATATCCT
>Ga0153939_1000782_pt1 | contig 12412 bp, 11 predicted proteins | sample TSNJ023MetaG_FD_104734 | JGI IMG/M metagenome (GOLD analysis project Ga0153939, IMG submission 104734) | Attine ant fungus gardens microbial communities from New Jersey, USA - TSNJ023 MetaG | ecosystem: Host-associated > Fungi > Mycelium > Unclassified | place: USA: New Jersey, Brendan T. Byrne... | reverse complement strand
AACAGTAAACGGTCGTCATGATTGCCAGGTACAATATATACCGGCGCGGGAAGCTGTACCAATTTTTCGCGAAGCTTTTGGTACGCGGCTACATTGCCATTATCGGCTAAGTCCCCGGTGACAATGTATAAATCCGGCTGCTGTTCCATCTTGGAGAAGTAATTCATAGCGTCGTTCATGGCTTTTACGGTATCCGCTACCTGGAAGGAGAGAAGACCGTCTCCCCGCAAATGGGTATCGGATAATTGTAAGATTTTCATACTGTTACCTCCACATTTTTCCAAAATCACTTTTCATCAAAAGCAAAGAAAGCTAGCTTACCCCTTGGGGGTAAGCTAGCTTTCTCACACTCTTGCAGCTTATTACATAGTATACCAGCTACAACAAATTATGTCAATTATATAATTTATATAAATAAAAATAAATAAGTTTGATTATATTTTTTAAATAATAAATAAATCAAATGCATTGACTTCGTGTGTACAATATGGTAAGGTAATTACACAATTTAAGATCACAAATAATGTTTCTGAGAATTTGAGTGAAACAGATGCAGACGGAAGTGCTGTATTTGTTTTGCTTTTTTTATTGTCTATAACTACGCAGAGGAGGAAATACGCATGTACGATGTAGCAATCGTAGGATGTGGAATTGTGGGGGCGGCAGCGGCTTGGGAGTTATCTCAATATCGATTGGCCGTTGCGATTCTGGAACGGGAAAATGATGTAGCCGTTGGCACCACAAAAGCAAACAGCGCCATTATCCATGCGGGGTATGATCCGAAGCCCCACACAAAAATGGCCGTGCTTAATATCGAGGGCGTACACCTTGCAAAAGAATTGTGTCAGCGCTTGGATGTCCCATACCGCCAATGCGGTTCTCTTGTTGTGGCATTTTCGCCGGATGAAATCCCCATTTTGCAGGAGCTCTGCGAAAGGGGCAAGATCAACGGTGTGCAGGATTTGCAGCTCCTTGACCGGCAGCAGCTTCACCAAGTAGAACCCAATCTTTCGGAGTCGGCAGAAGGCGCCCTGTACGCTCCAACCGCAGCCATCGTCAGCCCGTGGGAATATGCGCTGGCACTTGCCGAAACCGCTGTACAAAACGGCGTAAATCTATTTTTAAACAGTGAGGTAATCAGCATAAGAAAAGAGGAAGAAGGCTTTTGCCTGACGATACCGGGGGGAGAAATCAGGGCGCGAACCATCCTCAATGCAGCCGGTGTTTGCGCGGATATTGTACACAACCTCATCGCTTCACCCGCCTACCGCATCCAACCGAGCCGGGGTGAGTATTATCTGCTTGATAAGGCAGAGGGCAGTCGTGCTCAACACGTCATTTTTCAATGCCCTGTACCAGAGGGAAAAGGTGTATTGGTATCGCCCACAGTACACGGAAATCTGATTGTAGGCCCCAATTCCCAAAACGTTAATATCGCGCAAGGCACTGCCACAACCCGTTCCGGCTTGGAATTTGTGATGAAGCAGGCACAAAAATCGCTGCCTTCCATAGAGTTTGGACAGTCCATTCGAAATTTCGCCGGTATACGGGCCAACACTGAAATTGATGATTTTATTATTGAAGAGGCTGCCGATACGCCGGGTTTTTTTGACCTTGCAGGCATTAAGTCCCCCGGGTTGACAGCCGCTCCAGCCATTGCCAAACTGGTGGTCCGTATGTTGCGGGAAAAAGGTCTTGTGATGGAGGAGAAGGAACATATTGTCAACACTCGTAAAAGAATACGGTTTAAGGAGTGCGGCCAGTCGCAAAAGGAGGCGTTGGCACGCAGCAATCCCGCCTACGGCCGTATGATATGCCGCTGTGAGAGCATTACGGAAGGAGAAATTTTAGACACACTGCACACACCCATACCGCCGGTGTCGTTGGATGGCGTGAAACGCCGCTGCGGAGCCGGAATGGGACGCTGTCAGGGCGGATTTTGCGGCCCTCGGGTCCTGGAGATCATCGCGCGCGAAAACAAATGCAGCCCTTGTCAGGTTTTACAGGAAAAGGCCGGAACGTATATCCTCACAGGTTCTACAAAGGGGAGTATAAATTGATATGTATGATTTAATTGTTATCGGTGGCGGCCCGGCAGGCCTTGCCGCCGCTTGTAAGGCATACGCAGACGGTTTGCGCAGCATCCTCGTCATTGAGCGGGACAAAGAATTGGGTGGCATACTCAACCAGTGTATCCACAACGGGTTTGGATTGCATTATTTTAAGGAGGAACTGACCGGCCCCGAATACGCGCAGAGATTTGTCACAATGCTCGGCGAAACTTCCGCCAAGGTACTGCTGGACACCATGGTGTTGGATTTCACGCCGGATCGCGAAGTACACATTCTGAATAAAATCGACGGTTATCAGATCCTGCAGGCCAAAAGTATCGTGCTGTCCATGGGCTGCCGGGAACGTACCCGCGGCGCCGTGATGATTCCCGGACAGCGTCCGTCAGGAGTATTTACTGCGGGTACCGCCCAGCGTTATGTAAACATGGAGGGTTACATGGTGGGGCGGCGAATTGTCATACTTGGTTCAGGCGATATTGGATTGATTATGGCTCGCCGTATGTCGCTTGAGGGTGCGCGGGTGTTGGCCTGCATCGAATTAATGCCCTATTCAACCGGCCTGAACCGTAATATTGTTCAATGCTTGCACGACTATAACATTCCCCTATACCTCTCCCATACAATTGTAGACATTAAAGGAGATGCCAGAGTGGAGCAGGTAGTTGTGGCCAAGGTGGATGAAAACCGCACCCCCATTCAGGGTGCGGAATTTTCGCTTGATTGCGATACCATACTGCTGTCGGTGGGGCTTATTGCGGAAAATGAACTCACACGGCAGGCGGGAATTGAAATCGACAGCCGTACCAATGGCGCGATTGTATTCGAGAACATGGAAACCTCGCGTTCGGGAGTCTTTGCCTGCGGAAATGTTGTGCATGTCCACGATCTGGTAGACTTTGTAACGGCGGAGGGGGAACGTGCGGGAAGGGCGGCAGCCCGCCATGCAAAGGGAGAAACAGCCAAGGATGGCACCGTATTCGAGTTGCAAGCCGATAACGGTGTAACGTATGTAGTCCCCCAAAAACTGCGTGTGGATACTCCGGGAAAATATGTCGATGTGGCTTTTCGGACAAACAAAGTAAGTGAAAACAGCAACATACGGGTGTGGTCAGGGCGGAAGCCAATTGCCTGCTACCACCGGGAGTATCTGGCCCCAGGAGAGATGCAGCGAATTGCACTGCCACTCAAGCTATTGGAAAAAGCGGAGGGTTCGGTCATTAAAGTAAGCATAGAGGAGGCGGAGGATCAGTGACGGAATTGGTTTGTATCGCTTGCCCCAAAGGCTGCCGTCTAAGGGTGGATGAGCAAAACGGATACACAGTAACAGGGCACGGCTGTCCCAAAGGGGAAACCTATGGAAAGGAGGAGCTAATCAATCCCCTGCGGGTAATCACTTCCACCGTTCGCATTACCGGGGGACTGCATCCGCGTTGTCCGGTTAAAACAACTGGCGGTATTCTTAAAAACATGGTACTTCAAGTGGTTGGCGAGCTGAATAATGTATGTCTACAGGCCCCGGTACAGCTTGGACAGGTAGTGGTAAAAAATATATGTGGTACAGGCATAGACATTGTAACAACCCGTACGATAGAATCGACTGTTTTTTCGCCCAATTCAATGATACAAACTGAAAGGCACAACTGCGCTGGCTAAATCTTCACTTTTACTGTATACTAAATTAAACTAGAGGTTTTCGCTATGAACATAAACATCAATCAGGATTCGCAACAGTACATGAAAAATGTCCGCTGTTTCGCACTGGATATGGATGGAACCTTTTATTTAGGGAACCGTCTGTTAGGCGGTTCCCTCGCATTTATAGAACGGCTCAAGGAAACAGGCAGAAAATTTGTGTTCTTGACAAATAATTCTTCTAAAAGCGGCATAGTATACATAAAGCGGCTGGCAGATATGGGGCTGACGATTACCGCGCAAGAGCTGGTCACCTCAGGTCAGGCGACAATTTATTATCTGAAAAAAAAGCATCAGGGGAAATCGGTGTTTCTATTGGGCAACTCCCTGCTGGAGACCGAATTTGCGGCGGCGGGTATCCGGTTGGAAAAATACAATCCCGACATGGTAGTCACTGCATACGACACCACCTTGGATTATGCCAAGCTATGCGCTGTGTGCGACTTTGTGCGCAGAGGCCTGCCTTATATCGCTACACACCCCGACTTTAACTGCCCCGTGGAAACAGGCTGCGTACCTGATATCGGAGCAATTCACGCATTTATACACGCATCCACCGGCCGTATGCCGGATCGGATTATAGGCAAGCCTTATCGCGAGGGCATTGAATATGCCCTCTTGCAGATGAATTGCAAGGCAGAGGAAACCGCTATGGTAGGCGACCGATTGTATACCGACATTGCCGCCGCTCAAAATGTGCCGGGACTTACGGGGATTCTTGTACTTAGCGGCGAGACAAAGCTATCCGATCTGGAACACTCCGAAATTCAACCTCACTTAGTATTTGACTCATTGGAGAAAATAACACCTCTATTATAAATAATAGGAATTGGGAGAAAACAGCATATGACTAAGGTGAAAATGATGAGATTGCTGAAAACATCACCAGTGATAGCGGCCGTGAAAACCTGGGAAGGATTGCAGCAGTGTTTGCAGGCAGACAATTTGGTGTGTTTTGTGGTTTTTGGAGATGTATGTAGTATTGAGGAGATTGTCGATCAAATTAAAGAAGCCGGGAAAATGGTCATCGTTCATCTTGATTTGATAGACGGTCTCGCCGCCTCTGATAAAGCGGTGGATTTTATCGCCTCCCGTACCAAGGCCGACGGCATCATTTCTACTCGTCCGCAGCTAATCCGATATGCCAATACAAAGGGATTAATCACGATTCAGCGGCTTTTTATACTGGATTCTATAGCATTGCAGAAAATCAGCAAACAAAAGCATCAGCAATTCCCTGATTTTTATGAGATTCTTCCCGGGTTGATGCCCAAGGTGATCCGTGAAATTAGCGATACCACCCAAAAACCCATTATCGCCGGTGGACTCATCATCGAAAAAGACGACATCTTAGCAGCGTTGAATGCAGGAGCAGTAGCTGTTTCGTCTACCAACCCGCAAACATGGTGTCATTAAGTAAGCGCCAAATAGCCACTTGTATAATACTGAACACTGATTAAAACAAAAATCAGCACCCGCCAAATCGGTGGGTGCTTTTCTGTTGCCGGGAAAAGCAAGTAGAAAGCCAAAGTCAAAAACTAAATTTCCGTGGCTTCCGGAGCTTCTCGTTCCATTTTAACTCGTGGATATTGAACAGCTGGGTTCTGGATGCATTGGAATAGTCCGTTACATGGCGCCCGGTCAGCTCCCATATCACCCAACTGTCCATGGTTCCGAACAGCAACGGGCCGTCCCTTTTACAGTTTTCCCTGATCCAGCAGGCTTTAGCGGCGGAAAAGTAAGGGGAAAGCTGCGCCTTTGGCGGTTTTCGATGTATAATGATGTGGCATATAGGGCGCGTGTTTTCGTATATTTATAATAATACTACAAAAATAATAAATGTCAATTAATATTTTTGATATTTTTAAATATTACGAAAGTTAATTTATGCCAAGAAGTATTTTACGCGCGAAAAATACTTCTTTTACTTTCGAATAAACAAAAGACATTGACTAAAGAGCCGGGTGTGATATAATAAAATACGTATAAAAAATAACATTGCAAGTCAGGTATTGATTATGTATAAAGCAGAAAGATTGGACATCATCAGAAAGCATTTGCTTGAAAATAAGCAGACCGATATCAAGGCGCTGGAATCCATGTTTGACGTGTCCGCGGTCACCATCCGATCCGACCTCGATGACCTACAGGCCGAGGGGTTTGCCGTTCGCACGCACGGGGGGGCGATTTTGAGCGATTCGGTACTGATTGAAGAGCAGGCAAAAGGGTTTTTCGTGGGCAACAATGTGGCTTATGAGAAATCAAAGGAAATTGTGGGGGAAATTGCCGCGGGTATTATCTCCGGCAACGAATGGATTTTCCTAGGCAGCGGAACAACCTCTTATTATATTGCGCGCGCGCTTGTGAAACGGCCGGATTTGAACGTGCTGACAAACAACCTCATGGTTGCGTATGAGCTCACCAAGAACATCAGCGCGAACGTGATCATGACCGGAGGTACTCTTTCCCACAATACCTATAATCTCGGCGGTGAAATATTTGCGGCTTATCTGCAGGATATCACGATTTCCAAAGCCTTCATCAGTATCGCAGGCGTTGATATCGACAGGGGCTACACGGTGACAACCGCGGGTGAGTGCAACGTATTCAAAGTCATACGCGATATTTCAAACGAAATGTTTATTGTGGCGGACGACAGCAAGTTTAATTTAAAAAAATTCATCCGCGTCGGCGAATTGGATGTCGCGGACGCGCTCATTACAAACAAGGCCATTTCCAGCCCCTACCGAGAGTATTATGCCGAACACGGGATCCGCGTCATAACCCCGGAAGCATAAGAATGAATGTTGATGTACAAAGAAACCTGCTGTATACAGCACAGCCGCGAGGTGACCCATGCGATTGCTACATACGTCCGACTGGCATCTGGGCAAAAATCTGTTCTCCTTTTCAATGCTGGAGGATCAGCACTTGATTGTCCGGCAGATTTTGGAGCTCATTGAAGAAAAACAAATTGACGCCGTCGTCATTGCGGGGGATGTCTACGACCGGCCGGTGCCGCCGGTGGGAGCCATGGAGCTTTACGACTTCTTTCTCACCCGGGCGGTGCTGGAGCTGGGCGTTCCGGTGCTGAGCATCGCGGGCAACCACGACAGCGCCGGAAGGCTGGAATTCGGCAGCGGGCTGTACCGGGGCAGCGGCTACCATGTGGCGGGCCGCGTGGCAATGCCCGCGCACAAAATCACGCTCACCGACGCTTACGGCCCCGTGCACTTCCACCTGCTGCCCTACCTGCACCCGGCGGATGTGCGCGCCATATACCCGGAGGCGGGGGCGCGCACCTTTGACGACGCCTGGCGGGCGCTGCTGTCCACGATCCGGCTGAACCCGGAGGAGCGCAATGTGGCGGTGGCCCACGGCTTTTTTGCGGCATTGGCCCCTGATGCGGCGGCGCGGGCGATTTTGACCAGCGACTCCGAGGTGAGCGTAGGGGGCATGGACATCGCCGACAGCGCGCTCTTCGCCGCCTTTGACTACACGGCGCTGGGCCATCTCCACGCGCCGCAGCGGGCGGGGGGGGACACCGTGCGCTACAGCGGCACACCGCTGAAATATTCCCTGTCGGAGCGGGAGCAGCAAAAATCGGTGACGGTGGTGGAGCTGGGTGAAAAGGGGCAGGTTTCGGCACAGGCTGTCCCCCTGACCCCGCGGCGGGATGTGCGCGTGGTGTCCGGCTCGCTGGACTTTCTGCTGGAACCCGCCAACCACCAAAACAAACACTTTGACGACTACGTCTTCGCGGAGCTGGAAGATGAAAGCGTCTTGTACCCCATGGAAAAACTGCGCACGCTGCTGCCCAATCTGCTGGGGCTGCGCCTGCATGCCCGGGAGGAAACAGCTGCGGCCCTGCCCACCGGCCCCGGCACCCGCAAGCGCCTCACGGAAGAGGATCTGTTCCGCCGCTTTTACTTGGAGATAAAGGGGGAGGACATCCCGCCCCGGGCGCTGGAAATTTTTAAGGAAGCAAAGACCCAGTCCCGGCAAGAAGAGGAGGTGAACCCGTGAAGCCCCTGTATCTCACCCTCAACGCCTTCGGCCCCTTTGCGGCCACACAGGACATCGATTTCGGACAGCTGGGCGAACAGCGAATCTTCCTCATCACCGGGGAGACAGGGGCGGGCAAAACCACCCTCTTCGACGCTATCGCCTTTGCCCTCTACGGCAACGCCAGCGGCGAGAGCCGCCGCTCCCAGACCTTTAAGAGCCATCACGCCGCCCTGGAGGAGCTGTGCTGGGTGCGCTTTGCCTTCTCCCTCCACGGCACACGCTACGAGATCTACCGCGCGCCCTATCAGCAGGGACGCAAGCGGGACGGCGCCATCAAGGACATCGGCGAGCAGGCCGCCCTCACCTTCCCCGACGGGCGCACCATCTCCAAAAAGCGGGAGGTGGACGCCGCCATCGCCCAGCTGCTGGGCCTGAGCTACGGGCAGTTTAAGCAGACAATTATGCTGGCCCAGGGGGAATTCCGCAGTCTCATCGAGGCCAACAGCTCGGATAAACAGAAGATCTTTTCCCGCATTTTCGGCACCGACGCCTACGGGCGCATCACCGAGGCGCTCACCGCCCGGGCAGGGCTGCTGGGCATTCGGGTAAAGGAGTCACAGTCCGCCATCGCCCATTGCGTGGCGGAGCTGGCGGGGCTGGGATACCCGCAGCTGGCGGGCGAGTCCGCCGCGTTTCGAACCTTTGAGGCTGTACGGCAGGCCGTGGCGGAGGGAATGGCGCGCCGGACCGCACAGGCGGAGCTGCTGGACGACCAAATTGCGGAGCTGACGCGGCAGCGCCAGGGCATGGATCTGGAGACCGCCCGGCGGCGCAACGAAACGCTGGACCGCCGCGCGGACATGGAGCGGCGGCTGGCGGAGCTGAAGGCCCAAGCCCCCCGCATGGCGGAGCTGTGCCAACGCCTGGAGCTGTTGGAACGCGCCCGGGAGCTGCGGGAGCAGGAGCGCATCATTCTCTCCACCAAAAGCGCGGCGGAAAAATCCGGGCGGCGGGTGGCGGAGCTGGAGCCCCTTGTCCGGGACCAGGGGGAACAGCGCGTCCGGGCCCAGGCGGAGTACGACCACCTGCCCGCGCTGGAGGAGGAGGCCCGCCAAATGGACGCCCAACTGACGGCGCTGCGCGAACAGGAAGCCCGCCGCCGCCGGCAAGCGGTGGCCAGACGGGAGTTGGACGCCGCCCGAAAAGAGCTTGCGCGCCACCTGCGCGCGTTGGAAGCCCTTGCGGCCACGGGGCGGTACCTGGAGCACAGCGCGGCGGCGGCGGGGCACGCCCGCCGCCAAAAACTGCTGGAGGAACTGGCGGGGCATATCGCCCAAAGCGCGGCGCTGAAGGCGCGCATAGACGCCGCCCAGGGGGAATACAACCAGGCGTACCGCCGCTTTTTGGGCGGACAGGCCATCCTGCTGGCAGAAAAGCTCACCCGGGGCGAGCCCTGCCCCGTGTGCGGCGCCACCCACCACCCGCACCCCGCCCACAGCGACGAGGCCGTGCCGGCAGAGGCCGTGGTGCGGGAACTGAAGCAGCGGCAGGACCAGCTGCTGGCAAAGCGGCAGGACCTCGCGCTCCAGTGCGGCAATCTGTGCCGGACACTGGCGGAGGAGGGTGTCGCCGTGCCGGACCCCGCCGCGGTGATGGAGGGGGAGGAGCTTGTCCGGGAGCTGTGCCGGAAGGAGCGGGTGAAGGCGGAGGAGCACACGGGCTTGGCCAAGGCGTTGCTGAAAACAGCTCCCGCCCCCGACCCCCTGCTGGACGAGGCGGGCCTTGCGGAGCAAAGGTCGCGGGAGCAGACATTGTGCGCCGCCCTGCGGGAGCGGACCGCCGCCCTGGAGGGCGCGCTGACTGCGGAGTCCGGTGCGCTGTCCGCGAAAAGCCTCACGGAACAAATCCCCGCGCTGAAGCGGGAGCTGGAGCAAAAAAAAGAGGCGGCGGCGAGGTGCCGCAGCCGGTATCTCCAAGTGGTGTCCAGCCACGACAAGCTCTCGGCAGAGCTGGCCGCAACGCGGGAACACCACGGGGTTTTGCAGGCGCAATTCACCCGCCTGCGCCAGGACTTTAAAACGGGACTTCAGCAAAAGGGCTTTGCCGGGTACAGGGAGTACGAGGGGTACGCCAAGGAGCTGGAGGAAATTCCCACGCTGCAGGAGCAGACCCGTGCGCACACCCGGTCCCTGAACGAGCTCAGGACACTGTATACCGCGCAAAAGCCCGACACCGAAGGCCTGGAGCGGGTGGATCTCAACGCTCTGGAGCAGTCGATTCAGGATTGTGAGCGGCAGCTGCGCGCCCTGCGGGAAACCCGGGCGGAGCTGAGCGCCCACCTGGGCGAGGCGCACCGCCGCCTGGAGCGGCTGGAGGAGCTCCACGCCGTGGCCGGGGAACAGGGCCGGGAATACGCCGCCGTCAACGACCTGGCTACCCTGGCCCGGGGCAGCCAGCCGCCCTACATCTCCTTTGAGCGGTATATCCTCGCCTCCTACTTCGACGACATCATCCGCATCGCCAACATCCACTTTCAACGCATGTCCGCTTCCCGCTACCGCCTGCGCCGCCGGGAGGAAACGGGCGGCCGCACGGCGGGGTTGGATATCGAGATCGTCGACAATTACACCGGCACCCGCCGGGGGGTGGATACCCTCAGTGGCGGCGAGGGCTTTCAGGCGTCGCTGGCGTTGGCGCTGGGCCTCAGCGACGTGGTGCAAATGTACGCGGGTGGGGTGTCCATCGAGACCATGTTTATCGATGAGGGCTTCGGCTCTCTGGACGATCAAGCGCTGGACAGCGCCATGCGGACCCTGCTCTCGCTGGAGAGCAGCGGACGCACTGTGGGCATCATCTCCCACGTGCCCGGACTGCGCGGCTATATCCCGGCAAAGCTGGTGGTTAAGGGTTCGCCCACAGGCTCCACAGCGCGCTTTGCGGTGTAGCCGCTACAGCTCCGTCTCCCGGGTCACCCTTGTGATCACGCCGCAGCCGATGCGGGCCCCCGCGTTTCCAGCGGGCTGGGTGTGGTAATCGTCGGCGTTGGCGTGGATGATCACGGTGCGCCCCACAACCTCCTCGGGGGTGAATTTGTCGGTGAAAAAGGACATGTAGGCGTAGCCCCGGCTGCCCAGCAGCGAGGGCATATCCCCCATGTGCATAGGGTGGGGCACGTTTTGGGGATTAAGGTGACCCCCTGCCGCTGAAAAGGCGTTTGGCGGAGATCCTGAGCCGCATTCCCTCCCCTCGTGGATGTGGAATCCGTAAAAGGGGCCCACCGGGCGGCTGTCGCCCTCTTCGCTTTTCACCGTGTAGGGCAGGTTGAAGATCTCGGCCACCACAAGGCAGCCGCCGGCGGCTTGGTAAAAGAGAACGGTTCCGCTGAGCAGCGGATGCTCTGAGCCGCCGCGCACATGGGCGATGGCGTTAGGCCTGTCGGCGATGACCAGTTGGGAAAAGGCAGTAATATTTAAGTAATCCATATGGGGTCCTCCTTCTATGTCGCAGGCGTAGATGTAATATACTCCCTCCAGCTTATGTAGCGCTCTCTCTGTTTGTGAAGGGTTCGTGAATTTTATAATCAGGGTTTATTTATTAGGATATGATTCAAATGACTTATCCTCAAATAAAGGGCTTAAGGCATTGATGCAAGATTGTTTTAGATCATCTACAGTATAGCCTTGATTAGCAATATCAAGCAACATATTTGCAATCTTACTCATTTATCAGTATCCTCCTTATCAACACCCAATAAAACACAGCATACTATTTGTAATTGTAAGCATCAAAACCCGGCAGGTACAGGGTTCACAAGGCCATGCGGAAAGTTACCACGACAAGATTTTCCAGAATTCGTGAAAAGACTTGAAATTCCCAAAAGATAGCGCTATAATATTTATGGACAATAAAAAACGCAAGGCAGGAACAAGGTGTGTCACCACCTTGCCCCCTGACACGGAAGAAAGGACCTTCCATGCCAACGGCTTTACAGCCGTACACTTGCAAACATATTATAACCCGAATTTTGCCGCTTGGCAAGGTGTCGGGGGACATGTTTTATGCATTGCAGCAGTGTGGGTATGGGATAATACTCCATATTCACGCTGTTTTTTTGTTGTTTTCGCGGTATAGATGCGCGGGAGCGAAACAGAACAAGACTGCTCCCGCTCTTCTAACCGCAATGAACAAATTAGAAGGGAAAGTGCAAAACTATGAACACAGTCACAAGGAAAATTGACGATTTGAACCGTGTAGTTCTCCCCTCGCAAGTAAAGTCTTTTGGATGGACTGAGAAAACGCCGCTTGACATTACGGTACTTGAGGATGATAGCGTAATGATACGAGCACACAATCCCCTTTGTAAGCTGTGCGGGGGTGCGGATGTGGAACTTATTAAAATAGAAAATGGCTCAATATGTAATAATTGCCTGCAAATCGCATTGGAAAGTAAAAACATACTCTAAATTAGAACATGGGCTTCCATATGGAAGCCTCGTTTTTTTGTATTTACCTTTTAATCAGTGTTTAGTATTAGTCCACAATGCAAGATAGGTATCGGTATCCACTATCCGCTTCTTGTACGATTAGCATGCCTGTTTGCCCAATATCTCCGTTCGAATCAACAAATTGAAATTTGATTT
>Ga0153939_1000779_pt1 | contig 12413 bp, 5 predicted proteins | sample TSNJ023MetaG_FD_104734 | JGI IMG/M metagenome (GOLD analysis project Ga0153939, IMG submission 104734) | Attine ant fungus gardens microbial communities from New Jersey, USA - TSNJ023 MetaG | ecosystem: Host-associated > Fungi > Mycelium > Unclassified | place: USA: New Jersey, Brendan T. Byrne... | reverse complement strand
CTATTCATGTTCCGGTGAATATCAACGAGCTGTACCACTGCCTTATCCGACAATTCCCGTAGCCTGGAGTCATCCTCTTTTAAATTGTGAAACAGATAATTGATGTTGGAATCCTTTATAATGTCAAAGGCGCGCTCAACTGGAATTGTAGGATCAATCGGCATGTAAGCACAGCCACTGCTGATTACGGCAATGATCATCGCCACCATTTCAATGGAGCGCTCCAGATACAATCCGATCACATAATTACCGTTCATATCTAACGACATGATATTGTCTCTTAAGCGGTTCACCAAATCATTTAGTGCGGAGTAGGTAATATTCTGCCCTTTAAAAACAAGTGCGGTTTTATCTGGTGTCAGATGAACGGTTTCATGAAAACCGGCGAATATATCATAGCTTTTGTACTCGTCCGAAATAACCGGCCGCAATACGCCGTCAATCTGGTATGGTGGCAGCGCAAATTGTGCCACAGATTTACCGGAATTGGCACACTCGTCAAAAAGTGTATGGAAATGAGATAACAAAAGATCTATGGTTTCATCATAAAACAGTTCGCTGTTGTAAAACAGATAGACCGTATATGCTTCGTCTTTTTCCCATATATGAATTTCCAAATCCATGCGCGAAGTATTATTATAGTACTCGCTCAAATATTCCGATTGGCTGCCATTAAACTGTGGTGTTGAGAGACCCATGTTCTGAAAAACGAATAGGATTTGAAAGAGCATATTTTTGCTCAAATCTCTTTCCAGGTTTAAGCATTCCACTATTTTAACAAAAGGGATTTGATTCATTTGGTTTTCCAACACAGTTCTTTGAACTGATTTTGCACATTCAATAAAGCTCATACTAGGGTCATTGATATTCAATCGTATCGGAATGGAGTTTAAAAAGGTGCCAATCGTTTTTTCAAATTCCATAGAGAGACGATTTGCATACGCCGTACCCACTACAACATCATTTTGCTTCGTATATTTTGTGAGGAGAATATAGAACACAGTCAATAGCCCGGAGAATGTTGTCAATCGATTCTTTTTACACAACCGGCTGAATTGACTGTACAGCTCCCCTTCTATTTGCAATTCTTTTTTCTTGCCTATATAAGCGTTCTTTTTCGGGCGTGATTTATCCAACGGAAACTCAAAGTCGGTATAATCGGATAGTTCCTCTTTCCAATACTGAATTCGGGTGTCGCCACTTGCAAGTAAATCTTCGCGCTCATATTTGACAAACTCTGAAAAATGATCATCAATAACATAGTCTTTTTGTTCTATACGCCCATGATTTGATAATATGGTGTAGTACCTGGAGAGCGCTGCAAAAAATAGTCCCAAAGACCATCCATCCAGAATGATATGATGAAAATTGAATACTAAATAATGATCATTATCATGCTTATATACTTTAATCCGGTACAGCCCGGTTTTATCCAGGTCGATCCGTTCACTGATATCTTGTTGGATGGCATACTCCAGTTGGTCGAGACTTTGGTTTGAGAAATCCTTTCTATCGACCACAGGCCTGTAATCTCTTGTTTCGGCAAAAAAAGGCTTGCCGGATACGCTAATAATTTTAGAACGCAATAAAACACTTTGCGCTACTATAGAATGGATTGCTTCGAGTAAAATACTATAGTTGATCTCGCCTACCCGAAAAACTGCAAAATTATTATAAAAGGAACTTTCACTCTCAAGTATCTGAAGAAACCATAATCTTTCCTGGGCACTAGATAGGTTAACAAGGGAGGTTTTCTCATTTAAAATAGCTTTTAGTTCTTCTTTTTTTGATTGACTCACGACTTAACCATCCTTTCCAATGTACCGAAAGGGATAGATGGGATCCCCTCCCCACTATCGCCACTTGAGATTTTTCCACATTTTAGAGCATTGTGCTCATCACGGGTCATCATCTTCAGTGCATTGCGGCAGTTTAAACTGCACCAACTCGTTTGCTTTATCAGATCAACAGACTGTGTGGCGGTCTTTCCATCTAATCGCGCCAACCACTATCGAACTATGCAGTTGTCAACGCCTTAATCCGAATATGAGGTGTTCAAGGCTCTGCTTATTCATAGCACTGCCTGAGCTTATTCAAATTCGGCAACCTGTTATAGATTGTCTTTTTGTCGACCCCAAAATCGATCAAACAGGCGATTTCATCTACACCCATAACGGCAAATTGGGTTACATACCCTTTTACCTGTTCAAAGGAACCGATTAATGATTGACCATTGAAGTATTTTTTTATGCCCATGCTGATAAGCATATCAATATCTTCTTCCGATAACATATCAGGATCAAACCCAATATTGCTTTTATTGGCTTTTGCATACTTGTAGAAAAATTTCAGATGATTGAGCAAAAACTTTTTAAACGGCGCTTCGACAACATCGATAATGTTTTCGTCCGGGTCCCCCACAAATGTATGTAGCAACAGCGTTACCGTGTGGCACTCGGGATTGTGCCCGTGTTCCTGTAGAGTTTGCCTATAAAGTGCAATCCCTTTTTTCAGTTCCGACTTGCTTTGAACCAATAAATCAGTAAATACGTTCAGTCCAAGCTTTCCGGCATCGCTCCAGGTATTATCATTTGCCATAACGGTTGTCAGCCATTGTGGCATACCGTCGCTTTGGGGTTGAGGATATACTTTTACGTTAACACAGTCGCCGTTTCCATTGATTCCCGAATGCTCCCCATTCATCCAAAGCCGATTAAACGTATTCATATACTCGTGTAAAATATCGGTTTTATTTTTGAAATTTTCCGGCGCCAGAACATAATCTTTTACATGCCAGCCACTTGAAAAAGCAATACCGACTCTTTGCTTTGACAGTATATCCAGCATAGCCCAATCTTCAGCCACTTTAATAGGATTATGCAGCGGAAGAAGCAGGCCGCCGCAGTGCAGCCTGATCTCTTCTGTAATACTGCTGATCGCAGCCAGCAGTATTGCTGGATTTGGGTAACTTGCACCAAATTCATCAAAATGGCGCTCTGGAATCCAAATGGTTTTAAATTTGTTCTGATCGGCATAGGTTGCCGCATCCAGAATGAATTTATATCCATCCCTGCTTTTCTGAAAATCATTATCATTATGGAAATACAAGCTGAAATTCATACTATATTCCTTTCCACAACACTGTTCTTAACTTTCGCCCAGTTTTTTCAGCAGCTCACTTACTTCTCCATCAGAAAGTTGGTCAACGATTTGATCTGCATTTGTGCTCACCGGCTGACTATTTGCAGCATCATTCACGCCGTCCCCTGGGGTTGCCCCCTGTTCGCCTTCCTTATCTACAACTAGTTGGGCAAGTTCATTAATTGTGGGGGCGGAGAAAAGCTCTTTTAGGGAAATAGTTGTATCAAATTCTTGCGTTACCCTGTACAGCAATTGAGTTGCAAGCAAAGAATTGATCTCCAAATCAAAAAAATTGTCATCGTAATCAATTTTATCAATTCCCAACAAGTCGCTGAAGATTTCTACGATATCGCTCTTGATTGTTTCAATGTTTCTCATTTCTTTCTCTCCTCTTTTATCATATGAATGATTGCATCAATAGACTCAGCATCTTCGATTGCATATTCTTCTAATGCTATGCTGAAAATGTCATTCACCCGTGTGGTAAACTGGACACATTGCAGCGAAGACATTCCCAGTGTGGTAACGTCTATTTGTAAATCATTTGCCTTACATCCGGTAATCTCTTCAATCAGGTCAACAACAACTTCCTCGACATTTAAATATCCCTTCAAGTTGTTCTCCAGAGATACATTGGAGGCCTTTGTTTGAGGGGACGGTGCGTTTTTAAAGGCGGGTTTATTACTGAATCTCATTTCAGCTTTTTCAAATGGGTAGGTGGGCAACGAAATTCTATGGTATACATGGCCGCTGTGATATTGATCCCATTTGACAGTACCACCGGCCTCCCAAATTCCACCCAGGAATTGGCCCAGGGTTTCTGCAGCGGTAATACCAGCCCCTTTGTCACTATCAAAAACAGTGTGCGCAACCAGTCCGTGTTCATTTAGGGCAGCGGCATGTGTCGCACCAATTTCGGCAAACAAATACTGTTGAATGTTGCCCAAAATATCATCGGATAGTTTGACTGCATCCGGTTGCTTATCTGAAATGACGCCGATATCCTCGCCGCTTTGTAAGCGCGATAGTGTTTTCGACATCTGTGATGCGTCTGCTAAGCATTCTTCCAACAACGCTCCCATACCGGACCCCAATACTGTCTCCGGCATTAAACCAATACTTGAAAAATATTGGATGAGGGCATAGCTGAATAGGAATACCAGACATGTTTTCATCTCATCGCCTTGGATGTCGCAAGCTTGTCCTGATAGAAGTTTCTCCAGCACTATTGTTGTTTCAGCAGCCAGCATTGGCTTTAAGCGGTCGATAGCTTCATGAAATTGCTGCAGATCAGCATACATTTCACGCATAAAGCGGAGAGGTGCCGTATCATGCGGGGAAACGAGGACAATTAGTTTCTTCTGTGCGGTGAGTTTCTGTACATCCGGCAACTCGTTTTCCAACTTGTTTCGCAGTTCATCTTTATCCCTGCATACATATGCCTTGCGATATTCAAACTCCTTGCGTCCCAAATGCAGTGTATATTCGATATCGTTTAAACTGACAGATGCGTTTTGATTGATAAAATCGCGTAGGTTGGACTGCATTGCTCTCAAGCTATTGTTGCTTCTGGCAGACAGACAAATAATCTTTGTGCCTTTTACCTCTTCACGCACTTCGGGATAGACCGGAGGTTCTTCTAAGATGATATTGGCATTATGTCCCCCCATTCCCAATGAGTTAACGCTTGCCCTAAGCGGGTATCCCTTAACCTCCCACTTTTGCGCTTTATTGATAAAAGAGAAGTTCGTTTCATCAATATTGATATTGCTGTTCAATCGACTGAAATTGACAAGCGGCGGCAATACTTTGTTTTGCAAGCATAGTGCTGTTTTTATAATCCCTGCGATACCCGCTGCTGCATCACAGTGGCCTATATTGGGTTTTACGGTACCAATGACACATTTATGTGAGAGATCCGACGGAACATTGGACATCATAAAAGCCGTTCGAAAGCCTTCCACTTCGATGGGATCGCCCATGATGGTTCCCGATCCATGCGCCTCAATGTATGAGATGCTTTCCATGGGCACCTCAGCCATTTCCACAGCTTCTATAAAAGTTGTCGCCTGACGCAGTACATTTGGTGCAGTGAAGCTTGATTTGCCTCCGCCGTCGTTGTTAATGGCACTGCCTTTAATAATTGCATAAATATGGTCTTTGTCTCTCATTGCTTTTTCTACGGGTTTGAGGACAACGGCGCCCGCGCCATAACCCGGCAGACTTCCCTGGGCGTTTGCATCAAATGAGTAGATATGTCCATCTTTGGAAAAAGTGCCGCCTTCCTTATAGAAGTACCCCACTTTATGGGGGAATCTGATCGATGATCCACCCGCAATAGCCATATCACAAGCACCATTATTGATCTGCTCACATGCTAAATGGATCGCATATAATGAAGTGGCGCAGGCAGCCTGAATATTAACACTGGGACCGTCTAAGTTCAGCTTGAATGAAACGCGAGTTGTAATATAGTCTTTGTCATTGCCGATCATAATTTGTTGGTCGCCGTATTTATCGCCCAGGATATCCAACGTCGTCCCATCCAGTATGTTTGCTAACAGGTATGTATTTAAATTACATCCGCCATAAACGCCAACCCTGCTATCACATTTCTCTCTTACATAGCCGGCATCTTCCATTGCCTTCCAACAGCATTCCAAAAATATTCTTTGCTGCGGGTCAATTAATTGGGCTTCTCTCGGCAGATATCCAAAGAATTTGTTGTCAAATTTGGTTGCATCCTCTAAATAGGTACCCGCTTTGATATAATACGGATTTGCAAGCGTTTCCTCGCTTACTCCCGACTGCCTTAGCTCATCATCTGTAAAGCGGGCTATTTTCTCCTCTCCATTTTGAACGGCTTGCCAGAATTCGCCTGTATCGGCAATTTGAGGCAGCTGGCAATCCATACCAATAATTGCGATATCAAAAGGACTATAACTCATTTTTAACTCCATTCCGCCACGTATATGGTGGCATAGATAGTATCCAAGGCTGAGACAAAAGCTATATTCGGATGCCTTTGCGTCTGCTGATACGGCCTGTTTTATCACCGAACCATACAACCCATGCGGCTTCCCGGTCTATTTCGATCCCGTAGGTTCTTTTGTTATCCCCCTCTTGTGCGCTTCCAGTTTTGCTCCCTCAACTGTTTTCGGTTGCGAATTTGTTGATCATACTCCCCGGGAACTGTAATGCCCTCATCGCCAGAAGCCACATTACTGATATACTCTGCCAACAGGTTAATTGTTGGGAGTTCGAACAGCTTTGAAAAAGGAATTTTATTACCGAAGTGCGTTTCCAGTTGCTTATGTATATCAATAATTTGTAGAGAATGGCCTCCGATATCGAAGAAATTATCATCATAGGAAAAACGGTCGTCTTGTAATGCCGCCTTCCAAATGGTAAAGATGATTTTTTTGGTTTCATTGTCTTCCGCATATTTCTTTGGTGTATGTACGCGTTCAAGTTTGCTTGTCTTTATGTTCTTCAGCTTGCTATAGTCAAGTTTTCCATTACCGGACAGCGGAATACTGTCAATCAGGTAAAACTCACCTGGTATCATATAATACGGTAGTTGGTCTTCAAGATAGCTGCGCTGTTGATCGGATGAAGCCAGCGATTGGCTATCTGTAACAAGATAGGCCGTTATCATCTGCTCCGTGCCTTTCCCTTCCACATCAACCACTGCATCTTTAATGGATGGGTGTTTCTTAAGCGCATTTGTAATTTCATTCAGTTCGATGCGGAAGCCCCTAATCTTCACCTGGGAATCATCCCTGCCGAGAAATTCATATTGCCCAGGTGAAATTTCACAAGCTTTATCGCCGGTTAGATACATGCGCTTGCTGCCAAAATAGTTTGTTCCAAAAACAGAATCAAGGGTTGGAAATTTTTCTGAGGTTAATTCGGGATTATTGATGTAACCGTCAGATACACAGGTTCCACAGATACATAATTCACCGACGATCCCTGGTGTTACAAGCCTGTGTTTTTTGTCTACCACAATTAATTTTGCTGTACCGGTGCTGGAGCCAACAGGTATGCTATGGCCAGGCAATGCATCAAGGTTTACCCCCCGGTGCACATCAAACATAAGACAGTTAATACTCGCTTCCGTCGGCCCATACCCATTGGTAATGATGCACTCTTCATCCAGAATGCCTCTCAGAGCTTTTGTCAATTCTATGGAAAGCATCTCCCCACCAAGCAATATACGCCTTACATGGTTGAGGCGTTTGCCATGCTTTACAATATTGCTGGCCATTGATGGAGTCATATAAAATATGTTGATGTAGAATTTATCATTGTACAGTGCAAATTCTTCGGGATTCAGCGGTACATACGGCTCTACAAAGTACAAACGGCATCCATAGAATATCGTAGCAATAATTTCTTGTATTCCAAAATCAAATCCCAACGACAGACACTGGATTAACCGGGTATCCCTTGCCATATTATGATACGTTTCCTGCCATTCAAATAGAGGAATAATGTTTCTTTCCCGAATACTGACACCCTTTGGCATTCCTGTGGAGCCAGAAGTAAAAACAGTATAGACATAGTTATCCAAGGACTTTGTTGGAATAATTTCGTTATCGCATTCAAGTTCGGGATTGTAATACACTTCGTCACATACAAGGTAACTTCCAGAATGATTAGACAGCAACGCTTCCACACGTGGAACGTATTCCCGCTCAACAATAAATTGGTCTATGTTGCACTCGTTGACAATGTGCTGTTGCCGGTTTAAGGGCATATCCGGATCAATCGGAACGATTCCTTTTCCTTTTTTTAATGCAGCCAGCAAACTGGCAGGGTAATATACATTTCTTCCCACCATTACACCAACAGATTCTGAGTGGGTTTTCATTCTATTTGCCAGCCGATTGGACAACACATTCATTGCAGCATAGCTTATATGATTCTCCCTATCAATAACAGCAACCGCATCCGGACTGTGATTGACAATTCTGCCGAATTTGGATAAGAGGCCGTCTGATACCTGGTAATTGCCCTGATAGCTTTGGTTGATCTCAGCAAATACAGTCTCCTTTTGGCAAGCATCCAATAAATCCAGATCTGTTATATTGGCATTGCAGTCCTCAATTACCTTTTCAAGCAACAGCTTATAATGCGATACCATTGTTTGAATCGTTTTGTTGTCGATTAAGTCTGCATTATATACCACATCACCTTCAATAAACGTTCCGTTGAACACCATTTGAAAGTCGATATCAAACAAAGTATATCTTTTCGCAAGGTCTATAAATTCCAACTCAAAATCATAGAGTGTAATACTTTCGGATTTGGATAGTGCAACACTGGCGTAATTATGATTGTTTAAACGTATGGTATTTTGAAAGCTAAAAACAACATTAAAAACGGAATAATTATTGGCTTTTTCAGTCAGGTGCAGATTTCTCACCAGTTCAGATAAATGGATATTTGAATACCGCAAATGCCCCATGATTTTATCTTTGACACGCTGCAGGAACTGTTTGACGGTCACTATCTGATTAAGATCTTCCGTTTGGACCGGAAATAAATTCGTGAAAAAACCAAAGGTAGAACTATAATCCTTTTTATCTCGCCCGGCATATGTTGAGCCAATAATGACCTCATCCTGTCCCGTGTATAAGTGCATTAACAGTTCGAATACAGCGAATAGGAAGGTGTATTGGGTAAGCTGGTTCTCCTGGCAGCACCGATGAATCCTATCAGAAACTACCGGCGACAATGTAATCCTCTCACTATTCCCTGTGTAAGTATCATTGATGTGATCTTTTTTATAGAGAAAATCGATGTCTGCAAGAGCCCACTTGTCCTGAATGAAAGCTCTAAACCCTTCCATCTTATCCGCATACTGGTTACTTTCCAATAACCTGTTTGTCTTAGCCACATAATGCCTGTACTCCAGCCCTATATTCGCTGCTATGTGTATTTGTGGTTCTTTTAAAAGAGAGAAAAATGCATCCATAAATAAAGTGAGCGACCACAGGTCAGCAATGATGTGGTGGAAAGAGAACGAAAGGAATGTATATCCGGTTTCATCATAAGCGATATGGATTCGAAATAAATGCTGGTTCATCAGGTCAAAGGGGCGATAAAATTCATCGGTGAGACGATCTGCTATACTATAGACAGGCCGTGTATCATCCTGCAGGATAGAAACATCCTGATCGAAATCACGATCAAATGTGAATATCAGTTCACTTCCGCTGAATACCATTTTTGCGGATAGCAGTTCAAAGCAGTTTGCCAGTTTATTTAAAATCTCTAGAATATCAGACTTCCTGACTTGTCCTTTTAGTTTTATGATTCTGCCGATATTTAATAAACCGTGCTCCGGCTGTGAATTTTGAATAACAACCAACGATTTCTGGCCGATCGATATAGGGAAGAAATTGTCCCTCGGTCCATCCCTGAGTTCCGGTTCATCGCTGCGCATATCATTTGCTTCGGTTTTTGAGCGGATATCGCGTGCCAACTGCAAGATATTTCTGCCATCCAAAAAATCTTCCAGGGCATAATCAAGATGGTACTTGTCATTAATCTTGTGTGCGATTTGGATTAATTGAATGGAGTCAACCCCTAATTCCAAAAAACTTTTTTCAAGGTCTGCAGAATAAGAAACCTGCTCATCGGCGCTGATGATTTGGTCAAGCACGATTTCAATACTGTCAATGAGGTCGCGGTTTGCATCCCGTTGATACGTTTTCTGAAACAGCACCTTCATCTGCTTATCGACATACATTGTTTTGCATCGGGATCTTTGGATTTTCCCACTCGATGTTTTGGGCAAACTGTAGGTGCGGATAAATGAGACAACATTCAGTTCGATTAAGTGCTCCGCCACAATACGCCGGTGGATTTCATCAGCCAATGCATCATAGTCCACATTCTTGTAGTGATGCTTCAGCTCAATAGCGGCGACTATTTCGTGATCCGCATTGTCGGTAGCGAATACTGCAATCCCGCTGGCTTCGATGGAGGGATGGACTTCTCCAATCGTGAATTCAATATCCTGTGGGTATATGTTCTTTCCATTTGTAATAAAAATATCTTTTGAACGCCCGGTAATAAAAAGCTGCCCTTCCCTAATAAATCCCAGGTCCCCTGTCTTTAAGTATGGGCCGTCATTATTAATATAGTGATTATAAGCCTGCTCGGTTTCAACTGCATTATTCCAGTAGCCAGGCGTTACGCTGTCACCTTTGATATAGATTTCTCCAATTTGATTTTCTTCACATTGCTTATTCTCGGATGCGAGTACTACAACATCACAGTATTTTCTATTGATCTCGCCACAACTGACAATCGCATGCTTATATTCACAATCAGGTTCGTCCAGTGAAATCAAAACATTATTTTCAAGTGTGTCGTTATAAGCAATTACTTTTGAGACATCTTCCCTGGTCTTGCCTGTCACAAGCAGGGTTGCCTCAGCCAACCCGTACACGGTGTACAAGGCATTAACCTTTAACCCCACTTTTGAAAATTTTTTGTAAAATTGCGATATGGTTTTGTATCGGATTGGCTCTGCACCGTTATATAGAACTGAAATACATGACAAATCCAGACGATCTGTCACGACAGTATCATCTAAGCATTTCTCAAATAAAAAATTAGGCGCTCCACTAAGATTAATCCGATATTTTGACATAAAATACAACCAAAGCTGCGGCTTGATAAACAGCTCTTGTGTTGATATGATAAAACACTGAGTACCCATATATAGATGCTTGAGCAACCCCTCAATCAAGCCCATGTCATGGAAATTGGGCAGCCAGGTTATTGATTTATCAGTGTCCTGCACTTTCTGATAATAGTCAATGAATTCACACATGCTGCTGATATTTTTGCGAGTTACAATAACTCCTTTCGGATCGGAAGTAGATCCGGATGTATACTGCAAAAGTGCTATGTCATCCCCGTTTATTTCAGTGCATTTCAGTGAGCAAGCAGTTTGTTCAGAAGGCAAATCCATGTGTTCACCAGTTATTTTAACAAGCGGGATCTCCTTCATGGTTCGGGCTAAAAAATGATAATACTGCTCATTTGTTAATATCCCGCTTGGTTTACAGTTTTCAATAATCGCATGTACCTTGTCTCCCGTTCTTTTCGGATTTGGCTTATGGCAGGGCACGGCGATTACGCCTGTGTAAAAACAGGCTAGTATGGCGACGACAAAATCAATACCGGATGGGTATATCAATAATACCCGATCACCTTTATTATATTTTTCAGATAAAAGCAACGCCGTGTTTTTAATTTTGCTCAACAGTTGATCATACGTAACATCAACCTGCGCGTTACTAATGTTGTTTCCCTCTATATTGATATCTGTGATGTGGCTAAATGCAACTGCACTACCTTTTGTTGTGCAGTGTTCCTGTAATCTTTGGATTATATCCTTCATTCAAAACTCCACCCTATCAACTGTGTCCTAATCCCCAATTATGTCCTGTAAAACATAGCGTTGAGATGATTGATGCAATTCTCTGTATGGTTTTTACATTTGCAGGCATGTATTGCATCAACCATCTGTGAAATGACTATGTTCTTGATTGCTCGCCAATGAGCTGAAGGAATATAAGCACTTTAAACCTGCACATGATGTGCCAACGATGTTGCACACCATATGTAGTGAGCATATTCTTGTAAATTCGTCCTAAATGTTCTAAACCCGATGGTGAATGCACATCAAAGCAAGATGGCCCGTTACCATGGCTGATGAGGCGGGTTTGCGGTTCATCTACGCGCAACACTTCCCGCACCCATGCAGCCGTTTGCCGTTAACAGCACCTGGCTTTCAATGTATGGAAAATTCGTTCCGGCCGCGTTGTCCTTGTATAGCTATGTACTGTTAAACTATCGTTTAAAATAATTTGTCCCCATCATAACCCTTGGGAAACCATTGATAATACTCTCTGGGGAAAGCTTTTCTCAACCCTTCATAGTTGGCTTTTACCATGCTGGCGGCACCCTTTTCCGATTTATATACATAGACCAGCTGCATTTCATCCAACTCTTTGACAGCTTGGATAATTGCGGCTTTTTTGCCATTGGTACAAGCCATCAGATCATTTATAGTCATACACAGACCCGGGTTACATCTATAATCATCCGCCAACACTTTTAAGATGTTTTCGGCATTGATTTCGATATCCCGGAATTGAGATTCTTTCGCGCTCTGCACAGGTATATTCATCTCAGGATCCATTACAATGCGATATGGATATTTATAATTTTTCCTGTTTGCCATG
>Ga0153939_1000778_pt1 | contig 12425 bp, 8 predicted proteins | sample TSNJ023MetaG_FD_104734 | JGI IMG/M metagenome (GOLD analysis project Ga0153939, IMG submission 104734) | Attine ant fungus gardens microbial communities from New Jersey, USA - TSNJ023 MetaG | ecosystem: Host-associated > Fungi > Mycelium > Unclassified | place: USA: New Jersey, Brendan T. Byrne... | reverse complement strand
TTATTCCCACACAGTTTTCCTGCAAACGGCTTCCGGAATTCTTCTATTCGCTGTTGACCACTGCACTGCGTTTTGTACATCTTACGTACCCCTTTTTCCCGCTTTTTTGATCATCCCTCCTCCTTATAATACCACTTTTCCGCACGTTTTTCCAGTCGTTATGCCATTCTTGAAACTTTCAGCAGACCCTAATTATATTACGCTATTTGCCACTGGCGCTTCCATATTTGAGTGCCGCCTGGGCTGCGGCCAGCCGCGCGATCGGCACGCGGAACGGCGAGCAGGAAACATACTGCAAGCCCACCTTGTGGAAAAACTCGATGGAGCTCGGGTCCCCGCCGTGCTCGCCGCAAACGCCCAGTTTCAGGTCTTTCTTGGTGGACTGCCCCAGCTTGACAGCGGTTTCCACCAGCTTGCCGATGCCCTCCTGGTCCAGCCTTGCGAAAGGATCGGACTCGTAGATCTTCTTGTCGTAGTAGTGGCCCAGGAACGTGCCGGCGTCGTCGCGGCTGAAGCCGAAGCCCATCTGGGTCAGATCGTTGGTGCCAAAGCTGAAGAAGTCGGCATCCTTGGCGATCTCATCAGCGGTTACGCAGGCACGCGGGATCTCGATCATGGTGCCCACCATGTAGCTCAGCTTCACACCGCTCTTTGCAATGATTTCGTCGGCAGTCCTTACAACGATTTCCTTGACGAACCGCAGCTCCGCCCGGTCGCCCACCAGCGGAATCATGATCTCGGTGAAGTTGTCCCAGTCGGGGTGCTTTTTCTTCACGTTGATAGCGGCCTCGATCACGGCACGGGTCTGCATCTCGGCGATCTCCGGGTAAGCGACGGTCAGACGGCAGCCGCGGAAGCCCATCATGGGGTTAAACTCGTGCAGGCTGGCGATTACCTCGTGAATCTTCTCCACGCTGATCCGCATATCCTTGGCCAGGGCGGCGATATCGCCCGCGTCGGTGGGCAGGAACTCGTGCAGCGGCGGGTCCAGATAGCGCACGGTCACCGGGTTGCCCTGCATGGCCTCGTAAATGCCCTCAAAGTCGGCGCGCTGGATCGGCAGCAGCTTGTCGAGGGCGGTGCGGCGCTGGGTCTCGTCGGAGGCGATGATCATTTCGCGCATGGCCTTGATGCGGTCGGCCTCGAAAAACATGTGCTCGGTGCGGCAAAGGCCGATGCCCTGGGCGCCGAAGCGGATGCCCTGGGCGGCATCGCGGGGGGTGTCGGCGTTTGTGCGGATCTTCAGCTGCCGGATGCTGTCCGCCCAGCCCATGATGCGCTCGAAGTCGCCGCTGATCTCGGCCTCAACAGTGGGGATGGCGGTGGCGTAGATGTTGCCGGTGGAGCCGTCCAGGGAGATGTAGTCGCCCTCCTTGATGGTCTTTCCGCCCAGCAAGAATGTTCTGGCCGCTTCGTTCATGTTGATGTCGCCGCAGCCGGCCACACAGCAGCGGCCCATGCCGCGGGCAACGACCGCCGCGTGGGAGGTCATGCCGCCGCGCACGGTCAAAATGCCGCTGGCCAGGTTCATGCCCTCAATGTCCTCGGGGCTGGTCTCCAGGCGGCACAGAATCACTTTCTCGCCCTTGTTGTACCAGGTCACCGCGTCCTCGGCTGTGAACACGGCGCGGCCGCAGACGGCCCCGGGGGAGGCCGGCAGGCCTGTGCCGATCACTTCGGCATTCTTCAGGGCCTTTTGGTCAAACTGGGGGTGCAGCAGCGCGTCCAGGGATTTGGGGTCGATCATCCCGACAGCCTCTTCCTTGGTGCGCAGGCCCTCGTCCACCAGGTCGCAGGCAACTTTCAGCGCGGCGGCGGCGGTGCGCTTGCCGTTTCTGGTTTGCAGCATGTACAGCTTGCCCTTTTCGATGGTGAACTCCATGTCCTGCATATCGCGGTAGTGGTTTTCCAGCTTTTTGGCTGTGGAGGCAAACTGCTCGTACACCTGGGGATTTGTGGTCTTCATCTCGTCCATGGGCAGCGGCGTGCGGATACCCGCCACCACGTCCTCGCCCTGGGCGTTCATCAAAAACTCGCCGTAAAGCTTGTTCTCACCGGTGGAGGGGTTGCGGCTGAACGCAACGCCGGTGCCCGAGTCGTCGCCCATGTTGCCGAACACCATCAGCTGCACATTCACGGCGGTGCCCCAGGAGTAGGGAATGTCGTTCATGCGGCGGTAGTAGTTGGCGCGGGGGTTATCCCAGGAGCGGAACACGGCGGTCACGGCCTCGATCAGCTGATCCTTTGGCTCCTGCGGGAAGTCGATGCCCTTTTCTTTCTTGAAGTGAGCTTTGAACTTCACGGTCATTTCCTTCAGGTCCCCGGCGGTGAACTCGGTGTCCTGCTTAATTCCTTTCGCTTCTTTCATCTCGTCGATGATCTTCTCGAAGCTTGACTTGGGAACCTCCATCACAACGTCGGCAAACATCTGGATGAAGCGGCGGTAGCTGTCGTAAGCAAAGCGGGGGTTGTTTGTGAGCGCGGAAAAGCCCTCCACTGCGGTGTCGTTGAGTCCCAGGTTCAGGATAGTGTCCATCATGCCGGGCATGGAGGCCCGGGCGCCCGAGCGCACCGAAACCAGCATGGGGTTCGCGTTGTCGCCAAATTTTTTGCCGGACATCTCCTCCAGCTTTGCAATATAGGCAAAGATTTCGTCAATAATCTCCTGGGAGATTTTCTTCCCGTCGTCGTAGTAACGGGTGCAGGCTTCGGTGGTCACGGTAAACCCCTGGGGAACCGGCATGCCCAGCCCTGTCATCTCGGCCAGGTTTGCGCCCTTTCCGCCCAGCAGCTCGCGCATGGATGCATTGCCCTCGGAAAACAGGTACACATACTTTTTGCTCACTATTTTCTACCTCCTGATGTTATTGCCCGGGTTTTCCGGGAATATTTCACAATTTTCTCAAGTCAGCATATAGTATACCACAGATTCCGGGGGGTTATCTACCTGCCGATACAAAATTTTCTAAATTTGAAAATATTCTGGCGATTGCGCCAAAAGTGACCTTTGCTACTTGCAAATACTAATAAAAATTGTAATAATAGAATATGGTAAAATAAATGTAAAATTCGCATCAACAGGCGGGTGCACCGGCTCAAAGCGCAGCCGGCTTTCCGCGTTATGATAAGGGAGTGTGGCAAGTTGAAAAATGTGTGCGCTGTAATTTTGGCCGCCGGTGATGGCAAGCGCATGAAGTCTGTCGGACCAAAGGTCTTGTGCGAGGTGCTGTTTAAGCCCATGATCCACTGGGTGGCCGACGCCTGCGCCGGCGCGGGACTAGATAAGCTCTGCGTGGTGCTGGGACCGGGGGGGGACGCCGTGCGCGAAATCCTGCCCAGCAGGATGTTCGCGGTGGACCAGCAGGAGCGCAAGGGCACCGGACACGCCGTGATGATGGCGGCGGACTATATCCGAAATGGAGGCTTCGAGGACGTTGTGGTGCTGTGCGGCGACGCGCCGTTTATCACACCGCAAGACATCGCCGGATCCTACCGGGAGCACAAGGAGCAGGAAAACGCGGTCACGGTGCTCTCCGCCAAGGTGCGGGATCCCTACGGCTACGGCCGGGTGGTGCGCGCGGGCCGGGGCATTGTCTCCATTGTGGAGGAAAAGGACGCCGACGCCGTAATCGGCAAGCTGGGCGAGATCAACTCGGGGGCTTTCTGGTTCAACGCTGTGTTCCTGTTGAAAGCCCTGGAGGAGCTCACCTGCGACAACACCCAGTCCGAATACTACCTGACCGACACCGTGGCCATCGCAAACCGAAGCGAGCTGCGGGCCGGGGCTTTTCTGCTCCCACACCCAAACGCGGTGCTGGGCGCCAACGACCGTCACGGGCTTCAGATGCTCAACACCGTGGCGCGCAGAAGCGTGCTGGATCGCCTGTTGGAAAGCGGCGTGAATATCCCGTTTGAGGACGGCGTGATCGTCAGCGCGGACGCCGGCATCGCCGCCGGTACCACGCTGCTGCCCGGCACCATCGTCAAGGGCAGCGCGATCATCGGCAAGAACTGCACCATCGGTCCCAACAGCTTTGTGGAGGACGCCCGCATCGGCGACGAATGCCTGGTGATCTCCAGCTATATCACCCGGTCCACGCTGGAATCCGGTGTCAAGATTGGGCCCATGTCCAATGTGCGCCCGGGCTGCCATATCAAAACGGGCGCCAAGATCGGCGATTTTGTGGAGCTCAAGAACTCGGTGGTGGGCGAGCACACGGCCGTGGCCCACCTGACCTACGTGGGGGATTCGGACGTGGGCGCCCGTTGCAACTTTGGTTGCGGCGTGGTCACCGTCAACTACGACGGCGCCCAAAAGCACCGCACCACCATCGGGGACGACGCGTTCGTCGGCTGCAACACCAACCTGGTGGCGCCGGTGCGCATGGGGAACCGCTCCTACAGCGCGGCGGGCACCACAGTGACCGAAGACGTGCCGGACGATTCGCTGGTGATCGGCCGGGCAAAGCAGACCATAAAGAAAAGCTGGAACAAGGGCGACGGCAGGTACAAAAAGCAATAACGGCGGCGGACGGTCCCGCCGCGGAGCCCTGCAAGGGGATGGGCTCCGAAGCCATCTGGCTGCGGGCCGCGAGCTGCGGGGATGAATAACTCAAAGAACTTGTTTAAAGGCCATAGCACCACACGCACTTCCGGATTCTAAACAGGTTCTAACGGGAAAATGGGAGAATGGGAAATGAATCTTCATGGCAAGGATATCAAAATTTTTACCGCGAACTCCAACCCGCCTGTGGCGGCCGCCATGGCCCGCGCGCTGGGCTTGCCGTTGGGCAAAAGCACGGTGAACAGCTTTTCGGACGGTGAAATCGCGGTTTCCATCGGGGAATCAGTGCGGGGGTCGGATGTGTTTGTGGTGCAGTCCACCGCCAAGCCGGTCAACAACCACCTGATGGAGCTGTTGATCATGATCGACGCCTTTAAGCGCGCCAGCGCCGGCCGCATCACGGCGGTAATCCCCTACTTCGGTTATGCAAGGCAGGACCGCAAGGCCAAGGCCCGGGACCCTATCTCGGCCAAGCTGGTGGCCGATCTGATCAGCGCGGCGGGCGCCGACCGGGTGCTGACCATGGATCTGCACGCGGCACAGATTCAGGGCTTTTTCAACATCCCGGTGGACCATTTGTTGGGCGCCCCGTTGCTTGTGCCCCACTTCTGCAAAAAGTTCGCGGGGGAGGACCGTTCCGATATTGTGGTGGTCTCGCCCGACCTGGGCTCGGTCACCAGGGCCCGCAAATTTGCCGAGAAGTTCGACGCCGCCCTGGCCATCGTCGACAAGCGCCGCCCCAAGGCCAACGTGTCGGAGGTCATGAACATCATCGGGGATGTAAAGGGCAGGCGTGTGATTTTGGTGGACGACATGATCGACACGGCCGGCACGCTCTGCCAGGCCGCCAGGGCCCTGCGGGAGGTGGGCGGCGCCACCGAGATCTATGCCTGCGCCACCCACGCGGTCCTCTCGCCGCCCGCCATCCAGCGCGTCACCGAAAGCGACATCAAGGAGCTGATTCTGCTGGACACCATCGTGCTCACCCCCGAGGCCGCCGCCTGCCCCAAGATCCAGCAGATTTCGGTGGCGCCCGTGTTCGCCGAGGCCATCGAGCGCATCTACCAGGACAAACCCGTCTCCCCGCTGTTTGTTTAGATGTCCATAATACGTGCAATTGCTGCAAGAGAATTCTTCGGGGGGTACACGGCCACGGGAAGCATCGAAATCATCATAGCCGGGCTGGGGAACCCTGGCAGGCAGTACGAGCAGAGCCGCCACAACGCGGGCTTTCTGGCGGTGGACTACCTGGCCGAAAAGCTGGGGCTCCGGGTGGGCAGGCTCAAGTTCCAGTCCCTTTGCGGCGACGGCCCGGTGGGCGGCGCGCGCGCGCTGCTTTTAAAGCCCCAGACCTTTATGAACCGATCCGGCGAAGCTGTGCGGAACGCCATGACCTTTTACAAGCTCCCGCCGGAAAAGACGATCATTTTAGTAGACGATTCCACCCTGCCGGTGGGCACCATGCGCATCCGGCGCTCAGGCTCCAGCGGCGGGCAGAAAGGGGTGGAAAGCATCCTGTACCTGACCGGCTCGGACCGGTTTCCCCGTGTTAAAATCGGCATCGGCCACAAGCCCCACCCCGAGATGGACATGGCCGACTGGGTGCTCAGCCGCTTCACGGCCGCCGACCTGAAAGCCCTGGACACCCTGTTCCCGGACATTTTGGACGCGGTGGAGCTGATGGCAAGGGGGGACATCGAAACGGCCATGAACAGGTATAATATACGGGGGCAGGGGAAGTAGCCCGCGGCGAACAACAGCCCCCGTGCCTGCCAGCGCAAAAAGAAAGGCTGCGAATGAAGAGTTTCAGCGCATTACTGGAGTCCCAGCCCGAGTTCCGGCAGCTGTTGGCCGCCGCCAAGGGCAGTGCCCGGCCCACCTGGCTGGCCACGGGGCTTTCCCATATCCACAAGGCCCATTACATCTACTCGCTGTGTGCCCAAAGCGGCAAAACGGCGCTTGTTGTTACGCCCGGCGAATCCGCGGCGCTGAAGCTCTGCGAGGACCTGAACGCCCTGTTCGGCGCCGGCGCCGCCCTGTTTTATCCGTCCCGGGAGCTCACGTTCCGGGAAGTGGAGGGCGCGTCCCACGAATACGAGCACGCCCGGCTGGAAGTGCTGGGCCGCCTGGCGGCCGGCGAGTGCAAAATCGCGGTGGCCGCCGCCGAGGGGGCCGTGCAGCTTACAATCCCGCCCGAGGTGCTGCGCGCCCGCACCCGCGTGCTGCGCCCCGGCGAAAGCTACGCCGAAAGCGCACTGCCGGAGCTGCTGCTGTCGGCCGGTTACACCCGCGCCGAACAGGTGGAGGGCGTCACCCAGTTCGCGGTGCGCGGCGGCATCCTGGACTTTTTCCCGCCCGAAAGCCCACACCCTTTCCGCGTGGAGCTGTGGGGGGACGAGATCGACACCATCGCCGCATTTGACCCGGCCACCCAGCGCCGCCTGGACCAGGTGGAGCAGGCGCTGATCACCCCGGCCAGAGAGGCGCTGTCCCCCGGCGCCGACAAATTCGCCGCGCTGCTGCGGGCCCAGAAAAAAAACCTGCGCGGCAAGTACGGCAAGCTGGCGTCGGAGCAGCTGGACGCCGACATCCACCGCCTGGAGCAGGGGCTTAGCCTGCCCCACGCCGACCGCTACCTGCCGCTGCTTTATGAATGCCCCGCCACCTTGTTCGACCACTGCGCGGGCTCCCTGCTTTTTTTATGTGAGCCGGTTTCGGTCAAGGAAACGCTGGGGAACGCCCGCTGGCAGAAAGACGAGGACGTGAAGCTGCTGCTGAGCCAAGGGGTGCTTTCGGCGGGCTGCGACACTTTTTCGGTGGACTTTGTGGAGATTGCCCGCGCGCTCGACCGGGAAACCTCCTTTGTGCTGGACACGTTCAAGCGCTCGGCGCCCGAGATTACGGCCCAGGGCCTGGTCGAAATAAACGCGGTGCAGCTTTCTGTGTGGAGCGGGGACTACGCTTTCCTGAAAGAGGAGCTGGACACCTACCTGGACCGGGGCTGCTGCGTCGTCATCTTCGCGGGCACCCAACGCGCCTGCGCGGCGCTGGAGGGCGACCTGCGCCGGGACGGCGTGCCGGCCTCCGCCGTGGAGGATCTGGCCAAGATCACACCGGGCAGGGTGTGGCTGCTGGAGGGCACCCTTTCGGCGGGCATGGAGTACCCCAGGCTGAACCTGGTGCTCGTCACCCACATCAAAACCGTGCAGGTGCGCGCCAAAAAGCGCGCCCGGGGCAAGGATGAAAAGAGGATCAAGGCCCTCTCGGACCTGACCGTGGGGGATTTTGTGGTGCACTCGGGCCACGGCATCGGCGTGTTCGAGGGCATTGTAAAGCGGGATATGCACGGCGTTACCAAGGACTACATCAAAATCCGCTACGCCGGCACCGACATGCTGTTTGTGCCGGTGACCCAGCTGGACCTGGTCAGCCGTTACATCGGCGCGGCCGAGGGCAAGGGCGTGCGGCTCAACAAGCTCAACTCGGTGGAGTGGCAGAAGACCCGCCAGCGGGTCAAGGGCGCGGTCAAGGATATGGCCAAGGAGCTCACGGCCCTGTACGCGGCCCGCATGAACGCGCCGGGCCACGCGTTTTCCCCCGACAACGACTGGCAGCGGGAGTTCGAGGAGCGCTTCCCCTACGAGGAGACCGACGACCAGCTGCGCTGCGCCGAGGAGATCAAGGCGGATATGCAGCGCACCGCCCCCATGGACCGGCTGCTCTGCGGCGACGTGGGCTTCGGCAAAACCGAGGTGGCGCTGCGGGCCGTGTTCAAGTGCGCGCTGGACAGCAAGCAGTGCGTGGTGCTGGTGCCCACCACGATCCTGGCCTGGCAGCATTACCAAACGTTCACCCAGCGGCTGGAAGGCTACCCCGTCGCGGTGGAGCTGCTCTCCCGCTTCAAGAGCCCAGCTGAGCAGAAAGAGATTGTAGGGCGGCTGGCAAGGGGCCAGGTGGACGTGGTGATCGGCACCCACCGGGTGGTGCAAAAGGACATCCGCTTCAAGGACCTGGGCCTTTGCATCGTGGACGAGGAGCAGCGCTTCGGCGTGGCCCACAAGGAGCGCTTCAAGGAGATGCGCCGGAATATCGACGTGCTCACCCTTTCGGCCACGCCGATCCCCCGCACGCTGAACATGGCCATGAGCGGCATCCGGGACATGTCCATCATCGAGGAGGCCCCCCAGGACCGCCACCCGGTGCAGACCTATGTGCTGGAGCACGACGTCGGGGTGCTGGAGCAGGCCATCCGCAAGGAGCTGCGCCGGGGCGGGCAGGTGTTTTACCTGCACAACCGGGTGGAGTCCATCGATTCCTGCGCGGCAAGGCTGATGGAGCTCTGCCCCGAAGCCCGTGTCGTAACCGCCCACGGCAAGATGAGCGAGGATAAGCTCAGCCGGGTGTGGCAGCAGTTGGTGGAGCACGAGATCGATATTCTGGTATGCACAACCATTATCGAAACCGGCGTGGATGTGCCCAACTGCAACACGCTGATTATCGAGGACGCCGACCGCATGGGCCTGGCCCAGCTCTACCAGCTGCGGGGCCGGGTGGGGAGATCCAGCCGCCGCGCTTTCGCCTACCTGACCTTCAAGCGGGGCAAGGCCCTCACCGATGTGGCGGCCAAGCGGCTTTCCGCCATTCGGGAGTTCACCACCTTCGGCTCCGGCTTTCGCATCGCCATGCGGGACCTGGAGATCCGCGGGGCGGGCAGCATTCTGGGGGCCCAGCAGCACGGCCACATGGAGGCCGTGGGCTACGACCTGTACCTGCGGCTATTGGCCGAGGCGGTCAGCGAGGAGCAGGGCACGCCGGTGGAGCAGCTCTCCGAGTGCATGATTGACCTGCGCATCCCGGCCCACATCCCCGAGGAATACATCGAGAACCTGTCCCAGCGCATCGACATCTACAAGAAGATCGCGGCGGTGGCAAACCAGGAGGACGCGCTGGACATCACCGACGAGCTCATCGACCGCTTCGGCGACCCGCCCGCCGCCGTAAGGGGCCTGATCGACGTGGCGCTGGTGCGCGGCAGGGCGGCGCGCCTTGGCATCCGCGAAATCTCCCAGAAGGAGGACCGCGTCGTGATCTACCCCGAGACACTGAACGTAGAGCAGGCCGCCGGCGCCGCCGCGGCCATGCGGGGCCGGGTGCTGCTCAGCGCCGGGAAAAAGCCCTATCTGACCGTCAAGGTGCCAAAGGGCACCGACCCCATCGATACCATACGGGAGGCCCTCTCCCACATGGAGGGGTGACAGCGGCGTATGGAATGCCCCGCTGTATCGCTGGCCGATCGGGCAAAAAAACAGAAAGCATGAACAGGCGGCAGAGCGGTGCCTGTGCCTGTGCTGCTTTCTGTTTTTGGAGAGAAAATGTCGAATGCTTTTTGCGGCAGGGCCGGGGCTGCTATTTGATCATGTAGGATACGTTGTCGATAAAGCTGCCCACCTGCCGCAGGGCTCTGCCGGTGGATTTCTTTAGCTTGCGGGTCTTTGCCTTGTCGCCGGCCATCATGTAAGCGGCGGTGCCCACCGCCATGCCTACGGCCGCGGTGGTGATCACAGCGGTTGTCTTGGACTTTTTCATGATAGGATTCCTCCTGCACTGTAATTAATGGTTGCAAAATTAGTTTGTCCATTGTGCGGATGTTATCCCTGTAAAAATAAGGAATCCCACATCCAAAGGAATCTGCTATTTTCACATACGAAGCATGTGTTTCATGATGATTTTTGTGAATAATCATCGCGACCCCGGATCAGCTCAAAACGGACTGACATAAGGCTTGTAAAACATATAGAAATTTTGCGGCAAATTTTCCGTGATATCCGTGATATTTATGAAAACACAACAATTCTAAAGGACAAGAAAGCGCCTCTTTCATTTCTTGCGCGCGCGGAAAAAGGGGCTATACTGAAAGCACGGGGGTATCAACATGCAAGAGCGTTCACCCAGAGTGGCCGCCATACACGATTTATCCGGCTTCGGCCGCTGTTCCCTGAGCGTGATTCTGCCCACGCTCTCCGCTATGGGCGTGCAGGTGTGCCCGGTGCCCACCGCAATCCTGTCCACCCACACCGGCGGACTGGGCGAGGTGGTGCTGCGGGACCTGACCGATTACATTCAGCCGGCGCTGGAACATTACAAATCGCTGCGGCTGGATTTTGAATGCATCTACAGCGGCTATTTAAGCGGCGTGGAGCAGATCAATCACTGCCTGGAGTTCTTCGCGGCCTACCCCGGCGCGCTGCGTGTGGTGGACCCGGTAATGGGCGACCACGGCAAGCCCTACCGCATGTGCACGGAGGATATGCGCCGCCGCATGGCGGAGCTGGTGCACGTGGCGAATGTGATCACCCCAAACATCACCGAGGTCTGCATGCTGCTGAAGCAGGAACAGATATATGATCCGCTGACCACCTCGCAGGCCAAGAGCGTTCTGGCGCGGCTCAGCGAGCTGGGCCCCCGCTACGTGGTGGTCACGGGCGTGGCGCTGGCGGCCGGGGGCCTGGCCAACATCGGCTACGACCGCGAGCGCAGCGCTTTTTGGCGGGTGGACTGCGAATATGTGCCGGTCTCTTACCCCGGCACCGGCGACCTTTACGCCAGCGTGCTTACCGGGGGCATGCTCACCGGGGACAGCCTGCCCATCGCCATGGACCGGGCGTCCAAATTCGTGGAGCTGGCCATCAAGACCACCTACAGCTATGGCGCGGATTCCCGGTACGGCGTCATGCTGGAAAAGACGCTGGGCTGGCTCATGCGCGAAAATATCCTGAAAGGCTACCAGACCCTGTGAAAAGCTATGATTTGAGGAGTGTGAATTCCAGTGAAGAAGACCATATCGGTGCGCGCCATCGCCATGATCGGCGTGATGGCCGCGGCGGTGTTCGCGGCCTCGTGGATCAGCATTGACATCCCCACGCCCGCCAGCGACACCACCCGTCTGCACCTGGGCAATGTGATATGTTTGCTTTCCGGCCTGCTGCTGGGCCCTGTGAGCGGCGGCCTGGCTGCCGGCATCGGCTCGATGTTTTTTGATCTGACAAACCCGCTTTACATTTACGCGGCGCCCTTTACGCTGATCTTTAAGTTCCTGATGGCTTTTGTGTGCGGAAAAATCGCCTGCCACGCGGGCCGGCAGGGCGAGAGCTTCAGCTTGAACCTGCTGGGCGCCATCATGGGCGCGCTGCTGTATGTGTTGTTGTACCTGACCAAGTCCTTTATAGGCGATGTGTTCTTCAACCGCCTGGAGCTGCAGGTGGCGCTGCTGACCGTGGCGCAGAAGGGCATCGTGTCCGGTGTCAACGCCCTCATCGCCGTTGTGGCGGCGCTGCCGCTACACACGGCGCTGCGCAAGGGGCTGCAAGCCGCAAACCTGGCCCACCGGTAGGCAACAAAAAAGCGCGTGCGAAAGCGTCCGCAATATGCGGATAACCATATACGCACAGATAACAGATATACGAAAATTGTTGGCAAGGCCACCAAAGATATGGTATACTAAAATCACGGTGCCGGATTTCCGGTTGTACATGGTGTCACCTTGCGCAGGGCCAGAGTGTTCCAGCACTCCGGCCCTGCCGTTATTTTTATAGCGCCCCAGAAATTCCTGTCAACAACATCTCAAAGCCCGTCAATAAACAACGACCCTAAACGCAGCACGGCCCTCCCATAAACGCAGCCCCATAGGAGCAAACAAAACAACCCAATCGACGGCCTCGCAGCAGCGAGCCACCGGGTGGCAGAAAAGCGCTAAGCCCTGAGTGCTCCTGTCGAGGGCACCGTGACATGGGGACATCGCACCACCGGCACGGCCCCGCCAGCGCGCTGCGCTCATCGGCGAAGCACCGCGGGTGCCCGTTCT
>Ga0153939_1000773_pt1 | contig 12461 bp, 9 predicted proteins | sample TSNJ023MetaG_FD_104734 | JGI IMG/M metagenome (GOLD analysis project Ga0153939, IMG submission 104734) | Attine ant fungus gardens microbial communities from New Jersey, USA - TSNJ023 MetaG | ecosystem: Host-associated > Fungi > Mycelium > Unclassified | place: USA: New Jersey, Brendan T. Byrne... | reverse complement strand
GATACTAAATTGCCGATATCTCAGGAACTGCTTAACATAATTGTTTGCTTCAATGACCATCGTGAAGCTCTCTTCAATGCGCTTCTTTCGGCTATAAATAGATCCCGAGGTGATAGGATCCCATGGAGATACAAGGTCCTCAATATTTGTATATGATACTGATCTTTACTTATAGATTATCATCTGTTCTTGAATAGAACAAAGAACTGCCCTAAGATGGTTAGGTTATCTCTATTTCAAGAACAATAGCACTTCTATATGTAGAACAATAGGTAGTGATCATATAGTAGGCTGTTCTAGTGCACAGACTACTACAATCATGTATTTAAGAACTGTATGTCTGAGAATAAACCTCAGACTTAACAACATCCTTTGCTGCTTGTCTAACTTCACTTTTTTGAACACTTTGATTATCAAATCAACCAATCACAAATCAGTAAGTGGCCATTTGTGATAAGCTGACTGTAAGGGGACTCTACCAATACTGCCTCTGAGATACTAGACTCACAGCTTAGAGCAACTCTATGCTTAATTAAATATTACTATGTAATATTTAATCTTCTTTAGCTTAACTCAGAGACTTCTGATCCTAACTAACAGGACTATAGAATCAGAGACATCTTAACAGTAGGAGTATATATATTGTAGAAGTATACTCCAGAAGCTTTATCCTAATCTCTAAAGATTCTCCTATAGGTGAGTTATAATATATTTAGGAGTATAATATTACTAAGGATTCTTCTAGAGTCTACTTTGCTCTAGTTGCTCTTATACTGACCTCATAAAAAGAACTTATAGAGATCTGGTTGTAGAGCAGGAGGTATAGAAGAGTCCAAATGTTCATCAAAGATAATATTCTAGGAAATGACCTGTCAATATATAGTAGGGTCTCAAAGTTGATAAGCTTTTGTTTGTTCTTCATAGCCAATAAACTTGCATTTATGAGTTTGTGAGTTAAGCTTCTTTTCTTTGAGCAGAACAAGTACATAGGCTGGGCAACCAAAGGGTTTAAGGTACTTCAAGGAAGGTTTGTATTCATTCCAGGCTTTATAAAATATAAAAGATGAGAGACAGGTTGTAGATGAGTGGTTGAGATAAACAGTAGTACAAATAGCATCTGTCCAAAAACCAGTAGTAAGTCTAGCCTCATAGAGCATACACCAAGCCCATTGAACAATAATGCAATTAAGAACTTTGGCAAGTTCATTTTGTTGGGGTGTATGAGGAGCTGTCTTTTGATAGTGAACACCACAGTTAGAGAAGAAGGAATTGAAAGTATGGGATTTATACTCTTTATCTCCATTTGTTCAAAGAACCTTTATAAAAATACCTGTGTTCAATTCAATCATAGATTTTCATTCACAAAAGTGAACAAAGGCCTCAGCTTTAGCATAAAAAAGGTAAATCCAGATATAGTATATATAGTCATTTGTAAAAGTGATGTAATACCAATAGCCATGATATGATAGAGGAAAAGGACTATACAAGCCAGAGTAAATAAAATCTAGCTTGTGGTATGCTTACTTGTTAGAAGCAGGAAAAGAAAATCTGTATTGTTTACCTACAGTACAGACCTTACAAAAGTCTACATGGTCCTCTAAATAATTAATACCTTTGAACATACCTTTTGCAACTAGACAATGTATGTTGTTGTAGCTAAGATAATCTAGACAGCAATAGGCATGGTTAATATTGACTGCAGTAGAGTTATGAAAGAGGTGGGCATACTCCTTTGATAGACAGAAACAAGCTTGCAAATGGTAAAGACCACTCATTGTGAGGTAAACAAGACCAATGAAGAGTTAGAGGCAGTATAAATAATAATAGCTTGCTTGCCCTTAAAAGTAACAGTATGTCAACCATTTTTTGTAAACTAGGAGACTGAGAGCAAGATATAGCTTATATCAGGAACATAAAGAGTGTTGGTAATTCTAACAAGAATAGTATTTCCAGTAGGTGTATCTATCATTTACTAAAGAGTGGCAGTGGCAGTGGCAGTGGCAGTGGCATAAATGGTAGAGGAATCGCTAAGATGAATTTAAATACATTACCAGAGTGGAATATATGTGTTATCATAGAAATGACTATGATAAGGGCTAAGATAACAAGTAGTATCTGAGTCAAAGAAGGTATTATTTTTGCTTGTCTTTGCAAGGAAAGCAACAACTTCAGTAGCAATTATGACATGAGCAGAAAAAGAGGAGGAAGATATATAATGATATTTAGAAAAAGCAGTGGTAGGGAAATAAAATAACAAAGGTAAATAGAATAGGTCAAAGAGGCAAAATCTCCAAGCTGTATCATAGTTGTATACAATTGAGTAGACACTGGGAAGGTAAATCAAATAATAGAGAGCTTACAAAGATTACTGTAAAGAGAACTAATGAAAACCTAGAAGATGAAATGTTTTTAATATCTACTCAAGAACAAGCCCTAGTTGATTGTGGATCTCAAAGGTATATATTTATCTCATACCATGACACTACTCTTCTCAAGCTAGTCTAGCAGCCTAGCTTGCTGTCAATACAGCAGTATTGCCTAGAACTTCTATGTTCTTGTGTAGACTCTACTTCAACTGACTATACAATTGAAAACCTACTCTGAAAATGTGTAGCAAGTGGTTAAACTTCTAGTTGAGTAAATGCCCAAGTCCTTCTCAAAGTAAGATACATCCCTCAAAGGAAGTTTTATAGAGTTTTATAATAGAACAAACAGGAAACTCAGTCACTCAGAAATAGCAATAGAGCTCTGGAGCAACAGAAGGAGAGAGATAATAGAGGTAAGTTGTTGTTAGACCCTTTTATGCTCCTAGAGTATATATTAGAATTACAAATCATAGAATCAACAGTTAAGAAAACAAAGAAACATTCCAATGGCCTATTATAGTAGGGAGTAGAATGATAAAGCAAGATCCTCTTTTGATTACACAGCTAGTGTTCTCTATCCCTTTTAACCCTCCTGTCTAGTCTTTTCTTAGAGCTTTTTATCAAATTTGGCCTTTGAATGTAGCTCAAGGAGCCTTAAAATCAGTATGAGTAATCTGTTTTCAAGGTCAACATTTTCATCGATCTCTCCAATTCCAACTTTCTCAACCTCTCTCTGTTATTCTCCTATACTCCTAACCTTTTTCTTTTACTCTAGATAACTCTTCTATTCCAGGTACCCTAATAATGTTGCCCTCAAGAGAATAGCTCGCAACATGTCTAATTATAGCAGACATCAAAAATGATCACCAAGATCTAATAGTAATACTAAAGCCTAAACCATCAAATACAACAGCTGCCAAATTGTGATATTATTCTACCAGAGGAGACTAGTTTCCCCAAGGTTCAGATAGTCCTCAAGAGAGCTTCTAGAGGAAATTTCTGGGTTGTGTCTGGTACAAAATGGCTAGACAGGTTCTATAAGGCTGGTATAGTAGTGGTTATAGCTGCTATTCTGCTATTCAGGTAATATACATAAGTCTAGGACTGGAGGTTGAGTGTTATACAACTGGTGTCACCTTTACTGCTTAAACTGAATTATAGTATAAATTTATGATAATTATCACTTAAATTACCTAAAAAAACTACCTGGCATGACAGCAGTTGTGATGTTAGTCTGAGCAAAGTTAGTATCTGAACTAAGATCTTATTGATCTTAGACAATGGCAGCATTTGCTGGTTTCTATAGTGTCATATTTCTCTTCTTTTTCCTACTGTTTCCATTATCATTTGTGCTCTCTTTACTTTGTTGCCTATACTGAGCATTTGTATAGTTGCTCTTTGAATAAATTGAACAAACTGGACTATTGAGCTTCTTTCTCTACTGTATCTTGGTCTGAGCAGCCTAGTGAGCAATGTTAGTAGAATCAGTAGAATTACCTGTGCTATAAAGATGTGAGTATTCCATCTTGAGATATTCAGCAACAAGAGCTGTAGTTAGTGGTAACTTTTCAGTAACTGTCTAGAGAATCATAGCAATGATGGGGTCCCAGATAGAACTTTCAGTTGGTAGTGACATAAGCATAAGTTATACAAGAAACTCATCCAAAAATTGTTGCTTGTCAGCAAGTTTGCTATTTTCAATAAAAAAAAAGTTAAGATGGTCTGGTAGATTTTCCCCTTTAGTATATTGCTTCTATATCATTCCAACCTTGATATAAAAAGCAATAATACCAGTAGAAGTAGTAATGTGGATAGTCTTTAACTTATCCTATATTTCCTTTGAGATTTTCAGAGAGATAATAGTAAGTAGTTGGTCAGTAGCAAGATATTTCTTGATAAGTCCCTTGGCCTTATTATTAGCCTTGAGAGCATCTTCATAAGCATGCTTCAGCTCTTGGTACTTTTGGTGAAGTTAGACTTATACTACAAACTCAACTACAGTATTAGGGATGAGTTGGCAAGGTAGAGAGGGAATGGCAATGTCTCTAGAGATATAGTGCTATACAAAGGTTCTTTTAAGCTCCTTCTACATTCTAGAACTCCATATGGTCCAGGAAACTCCAACCTGAAGGATGGGAATAAAATCAACAGATAATAACATAGCAGGGATAAAAGACATAATAATGATAAAAATGCAATAAATAAGTTTATAGTGAGCAGCAAATTGTTGTAGGAGAACAAAAGTGATAGTAAATAATTAATTCTAGAAGCCAGGGTCCATAACCTTATAGAATAGGACAGTGCTCTATATAGTTCAGGAGTAAAAACAGGACATATATATATATTATATAAGTAAATCAATATTGTATGACTCTAAATCAAGTCTATGTCCATAGCTTTAATTTGCAATAGTTACAACTTACCTTCTAGAAGAATTCTCAGAGAATAGGATGAGGCTTCTAGAAGGGTACTCTATACTATATATACAAGTCATTCTAACTACGGAATGTCCTAAGGGTCAGGATTAGAAATATAGGAGTAGGCAACTAATTAAATGTTATGTAATTATTATTTAATTATTATAGAGCCACTCTAGTAGACTACTACTAGTATATTAGGAATGCAACTTAGTGTAGTTCCCTTACAGAGTAGGAGTTTGGAGACAACTGTCAGAAAGGTAGAGAGTAGCATGGGAAGGCTAGGAATATACTGTAAATTACTATAAATTAACTATAAATATATACTCTAGGTTCTAGAAAGTTATGAAGGCAACTGGAGTAGAACTTCTAGGAGAATTCTCAGTCTATAAATATACTCTGGAGTATATTATAACTTACCTTCTAGAAGAATTCTCAGAGAATAGGATGGGGCTCCTGAAAGGGTATTCTATACTATATATACAAGTTCTCTTAGCTACAGAACTATAATAACTTAGTCTGAGATGACTTAATTACTCTTCAAGTCTGAGTTGACAAAGAGAACTTGATAGAGTTCCTATTTAATTGCCATATACTACTTATATATATTCTGTATTTAATTCTATTTATAAAGTCCTGTGCATCTCTTTTGAGTCATTCTCTAATTAAATGAAAAGAAAAAGAAAAGAGATATAAATAATGACTTAGCTATTTGACCATATCATGACACTACCTTCCTCTTAAGATTCCTTATCCCAAGGATTTTTACAGTTTATAGTAGGGATTGCAGATGTTTTTCATTTTATCATTATTTTCTTCTGCCCACTCCTTGATTTCCAAGTTTCTCTGCTCAATTTTCTCCTTTTTCTTCTTTATCATTTTTATTGTTCTTTGTCCACTTGCTCTTCCTTCTTTTTATTTCCTCCAGTTTGAAAGGTCTTTTTAAGGGCTTTTGGTGGCCATTTAGATCATCAAAATCAGTCAAGTATTCCTGGAATTATGGTCCAAATGAAGTTTGTGACAGTTTTAATTTTTTGTTATGTATGTGGTTGCTTATTTTAGAGTAGTAGAATATTATCTAAAGTAAAGGTAAATTCAGGAATAAGAAGTTTGAAAGGTATATAGCACACAGAAAGTACTACAAGAATATAGAAAAGTAACTTTATAACTTTAATCTATAAACTAAGTTGCTTTTATATATCTATCTAGTATATATACTTATTATGACTTGGTAAAATGGCTAAAGTCATTATTTACTTTTCTTTTCTGGACTTACTATACAAGGATGGAGTGTGAGAAAGTATCACATAACTAAATATCATAGAGTCACAGGGTTATAAGTTACAGTCAGGTGATGTCATATGACTAAGTCACATGGGAACTGTGGGAAGATAGTGTACAGACCATGTAGTAGTTGTATAAGTAGTATAGGAAATTTAACAGGAACTCCATTGAGTTCTCCTTGTCAACTCAGACTAGGAGTAGTTCTAAGATGTCTCAGTCTGAGTCCTTACAATACTATAATTAGAATAAGAGAGAGTCAGTCTGAAATGTGATACTCCTTCCAGCCTAAAACATGATACTTTTATAGGAGATAAATAATAATAAAGAAAATGAATATAAATATGAATTTATACTGAATTTCTGGTATATAACAACAGCAGGAATTCAACAGAGAACTTTATTGAGTTCTTTCCTTTTAATTGTTACTAGTTGGGGTCAGAGCTTCAGTTTTAAGTCTATACCTTAACAGCTGGACAGCCTTTTTAGGTGAAATACATGGAATTTATCAAGAGAATTACACTATAACCTAGCTTAAAAAGTGAAGGTAACTTCTCAAATATAACTACTAGATCCCCAGACTTGGACTTGTGTATACCACTTAAGTAGTAGAATAGTGGCTATAACTACCACTAGACCAACTCCATAGAGCCTGTTTAGCCATTCTATATCAGATACAATCCAGAAATCCTCTCTAGAAGTATTCTCAAGAACAACCAAAACCTTAGAGAAACTAGTTTTCTCTAGCAGAATAATATCATAGCTTGGTGGTCATCTTACTTAATGAATTAGGCTTTAGAGTTACTATCAGATCTCAGCAATTATTTTTGATGGCCACTATAATTAAAAATACCAAAGCAGTTCTCTCAAAGACAATACCATTAGAATACCTGGAAAGGAGAGGATATCTAGAACTAAGGAGAAAAGTTAGAAGTATTGAAGAATTGAATAGAGAGATCAAGAAAGTTAAAACTGAAGAGATTGATGAAGATACCAGGCTTGAAAGTGGATGTCATGAGCTACCTTGACTATGACCAAGAATATATATTTATAGAATGATGGACAAGAGAATTGAACTGGCAGCCTCTTAGCTAGTTGTAGGATACCATCAATGTAAACAAAGGCAAATAGCATACTTGTATAAGTAGCTGGCATAATTGAGCAAGAATTCTATTGAGTTTTCTTTGTAATCCTTAAAGACTTAGCTGCTAAGTCAACTTGACTTGAGTCATACAATATTGTACCATCTTTCTCTTGCTATCTTTCTTTGCTACAAAGTGTACTGGCAAAGTCTATAGCAAATTTGATGGCTGAATATACCCTTTTTACAGTTAATTCTCTACAAATACTTGTACTTTCTCTTTTTTCTCCCTCAATAGAGAATATACCTTTCTTTTTCTTAGCACAAACCCTTTCTTTAGTTCTATTGCATGGTTCCATAGTTTTCTTGTGGGTATTCTTTTTGACTCCTTCTTTCCAAACACTTTCTTTTACTTCCAGAATCTTCTAGATACTAGTTTCTCTACTGTTTTTCCTTTCTCTATCTTTTTTACTTGCTTCTGCTTCTATATTTTCTGCTTTTTTTTCCACATATAAATAGGCACTATGTCATTCTTACTTTCCCTTTCTCCTAGTTGATCTCTGAGTTATGGGTAGCTAACCAGAGTATACCTAATATCACTTCCATCTTTCCCAAATTGCATATATCTATCTGTGCTCTCTCAACATGTCCTTTGAAGAACATATTACACTTTACCTGATGAATGATTGCTCCCTCTACATTTATAGTTCCATTTATATTTTGTACTAATAGGGGATTCTTTAGTTTCTCTAGCTTAAATCCCTTCTTTTTTGCAAATTTTGTGTCTATAAATAGACCTGTTGCTCTACTATTCAATAGTGCTTTTACTGCTACCCCTTTATGACTTTCCAGCTTTTCTAGCTGTCACAAACTTCATTTGGACCATAACTCCAGGAATACTCAACCAATTTTGACAATCTAAATGGCCACCAAAAGCCCTTAAGAAGACCTTTCAAACAGTACCAAAAACGTCTCAAAGCGATCAGTATTCACTGAGTTATCAGCAGATCAGTCAGTGATCACCAAGTTACTAGACACTAAATCACTGATATCTCGGGAACTGCTTAACATAATTGTTTGCTTCAATGACCATTGTGAAGCTCTCTTCAATATGCCTCTTTTGGCTATAAATAGATCCCGAGGCGATAAGATCCCATGGAGATACAAGGTCCTCAATGTTTGCACATGACAACTGATCTTTATCCATAGATTATCATCTGTCCTTAAATAGAACACAGGACTGCCCTAAGATGGTTAGGTTATCTCTATTTCAAGAACAATAGCACTTCTATATGTAGAACAATAGGTAGTGATTATATAGTAGGCTGTCCTGGTGCATAGACCACCACAATCATGTATTTAAGAACTGTATGTCTAAGGATAAACCTCAGACTTAACAATATCTTTTACTGCTTGTCTAACTTTGCTTTTTTGAATAATTTGATTATCAAATCAAGCAATCACAATTCAGTAAGTGGCCATTTGTAATACCAGCCCTACTTTCATTTACATCTCTCTTAGTAGCTGCAGTATATACCATACATTTCTTACTCCTTTAGTGTTGTCTTAACAAGAAACTTTATTTTCTAGCTTCTCTGAGTACAATATACTGTATATATTTAAGAAGGCTAGCTAGGAGCTCACTGTCCTTCTCTACCTCTATATAATCCTCTTCTAAAGCCTTCTCTAGGCTGTGCATTTCCCTATAAGCATGCTGTATTCCTTTCCAATACTCTTTCTTCTACTTTACTCTATCTCTAATTTCTATCTAACCTTACTGACCTTTCCTATCACTCCTCAATTGTGCTAGGTATCACAATTGTAACCTATAGCATAGCCACTTCCTAAACAACCACTATAGCTGATATAATTATTCCATAGATTATTAGTATAAGTAGAGCTGGTAGTAATCCTCTTTCTTAGCTTGTTTTCAACTTAGCATTCTAAGTCCTAGTCAATCAATTCCTCTTCACCTTAATCCTCTGTTATCTACTGAGTATCACAAATGGCCACTTACTGATTTGTAATTGGTTGATTTGATAATCAAAGAGCTCAAAAAAGCAAAGTTAGACAAGCAGCAAAAGATGTTGTTAAGTCTAAGGTTTATTCTCAGACATAGAGTTCTTAAATATATAATTGTAGTAATCTATATACCAGAACAACCTACTACATAATCACTACCTATTTTTCTACATATAGGAGTGCTATTGTTCTTAAAATAGAGATAACCTAACTGTCTTAGGGCAGTCCTTTGTTCTATTCAAGAATAGATAATAATCTATAGATAAAGATCAATGTCACATACAAACATTGAAGACTCTGTATCTCTATGGAATCTTATTGCCTCAGAGTCAATTAATAGCTAAAAGAAGCATATTGAAGGGGGCTTTATGATAATTATTAAAGCAAACAATTATGTCAAGTAGTTCCCAAGATATCAGTAATTTAGTGTCTGGTAACTTAGTAATTGCTGACTGATCTGCTGATAACTTGGTAAATACTGATTGCTTTGAGATGTTTTTGGTACCATTTGAAAGGTCTTCTTAAGGAATTTTGATGGCCATTTAGATAGTTGAAATTGGTCAAGTATTCCTAGAGTTATGGTTTGAATAAAGTTTATGATACTGAGTGGAGTATACTGGTTCAAGTGCTGTTCAGGTTGGGAATCAGACCTAATTGGTAGTTCAGGCTTGATACTAGAAAGGCTCTCTGCTTCTACTAACTTCCTTTTAATTGTCCCATTCAGTCTCCTTTTGAATTTCTCAATAAGAGGCTACTTCTTATATCTATTTTCTTTTGCGATCTTCTTGAATTCTTGAACATACTCATTGCATGTTCTTCCTCTCTGCTTTATTGTTCTTAATTGCTCCACTTTTCTCTTTTCCTCTGCTGTCTTCTCAAACTCATTTCTCATTTTACTGAATAATTCTTCTGCCATCTTTATTTCTGATTCTCCTTTTGATAACTTTTACACAGTAAGTCTCAGTGGTCAACAATATAAATTGATGACTGACTACTACCTTTTACACAGTAAGTCTAAGATATTGTCATTAGATATATATGAAAGAGAATTAACAAAACAGATCTTATCTCAGTGGTCAACAATATAAATTGATAACTGAGATGTAATAAAAAGGTATCTCCAATATATAAACTTAGCTTCACTGACTGTTTATAACTGCAAAGATACAACTGTGACAGTTCACTTCAATACTCTCCCTAGACCAGTATAGCTCTCTCTTTGGAATTGAGGTCCATCACTAAAGCTAGTCTCCTTATTGTTTTACAAGGAAGAAGTTTTGTAAATAGATCAATAAGATTATCTAAAGATGGAATATATATGAATATGATTTTCCTCTTCTTTGTGTGTTTCTTTACAAAGTGGAATTTTATATTGATGTGCTTTGTTTGGCAATGGTTCTTATTACAAATGGCCACTTACTGATTTGTGAGTTAATGATTTAATAATCAAAAGGCTCAAAAAAGCGAAGTTTAGATAGTAGCAAAAGATATTGTTAAGTCTGAGGTTTATCCTCAGACATATAGTCCTTAAATACATGATTGTGGTGGTCTGTGCACCAGGACAGTCTACCATATGATCACTACCTATTGTTCTACATATAGAAGTGCTATTGTTCTTGAAATAGAGATAACCTAACTGTCTTAGGGTAGTCCTTTGTTCTATTCAAGGACAGATGATAATCTATGGATAAAGATTAGTATTATATGCAAATATTGAGGATCTTGTATCTCCATGGGATCTTATTGCCTCTGGATCTATTTATAGCCAAAAGAGGTATATTGAAGAGAGCTTCACAATGGTTATTGAAGCAAATGATCACATTAAGCGGTTCCTAGAATATCAGTATTTTAGTATCTGGTAACTTGGTGATTACTGACTGATCTGCTGATAACTCAGTGAATACTGATCACCTTGAGACATTTTTGGTACCGTTTGAAAGGTTTTCTTAAAGGCTTTTGGTGGCCATTTAGATTGTTGAAATTAGTCAAGTATTCTCAGAGTTATGGTCCAAATGAAGTTTGTGGCAGTTCTTGTTATTGGTACTATTAGAAATAGATCTGTTATTATCTATATAGATAGTAATTGGATTGGTTACAGGTAGACTAATCTCAGTGAAAAATTTCATCATCTACAATGCCTAAGCTATTGCGCACATAAAAACTATATATTCTGACTCTATTATAGATAGTGCTACTGTCTCTTGGTGTTTGCTCTCCTAAGATACTAGTCCATCTATAACAATAAAGACATTTTCCTCTGTTAAATATCTTGTATCTTTGCAGTCTACATAATCTGAGTCCATATAGTCTATAGGATTCAATGTTTCTTCTCCTCTATATGTAATTCCATAATCAATGGTTCCTTTTACATATATAAGTGTATGCTTTGATATATTCCAATAGAATCTACCAGGATTGTGAGAAAATTGTGACAGAACATTCACTGCATATATTAGATCAGAATGAGTGGCTATTTACAGCTATATCAATAACCCTAATGCCTCACAGTATAGGATTTTTACCATTTCACTGGTTTCTTGTGATATTGTTGGTCAGTTATCTATTAATAGTGAGCTCCCAGGAGATAGTGGAGTAGAAGTTGGTGTGCAGTGATCTATCTTGAAATACTCAAGCATACATTTACTACAAGCTTTTTGGGTTAAGGTAACATTTCTATTCTTGTTTTATTATAATCCTCTTTAATCACCTAAGTATAACCTTTTGCTACTGTCCTAGCTTTTCTTTTCTCAATCTTTTTCTTTTCATTCTACTTTACTATGAATACCCATTTTGACCCCACCACATTTTTACTAGATAGTCTAGGCACAATCTCAAATATATCTTGCAATTTCAGTATTTCAATTTTCTTTGTTATAGGATCCAACCACAAATCTGGCTTTTTCATAGCCTCATTATAAGTTTTTGGTACTTGAATATCCATACTAGTAGTATAGGATTGTTGCTTAGTTGTAAAGGCTTATGAACTACTCAAGGTAAGTGTTCAAAAAGAACTCAATAGAGTTCTCTATTGGATTTACTAGCTACTTATATAAATGTTTAATGGTCTATGTGCCTGTCTTCCATAATTACAAGACCCTTACTAGGTACTATATAGTTTATGTAAGCATTCCCACACTATTTATAATTTAAGTCCTTTATGGAAACCAGTAAAGTTCTTCAAGTTAATGGATATATATTATAAGAGCCCCAAACAGGAAAAGATTTCCCATGTATTTGAACACTTAATCCAAAACCTCAAAGCATACAATGGAGTAAGGATATAAATAGGGTGGG
>Ga0153939_1000769_pt1 | contig 12479 bp, 12 predicted proteins | sample TSNJ023MetaG_FD_104734 | JGI IMG/M metagenome (GOLD analysis project Ga0153939, IMG submission 104734) | Attine ant fungus gardens microbial communities from New Jersey, USA - TSNJ023 MetaG | ecosystem: Host-associated > Fungi > Mycelium > Unclassified | place: USA: New Jersey, Brendan T. Byrne... | reverse complement strand
TGACCTAAAAAAAGTTGAAATTTACAAAAAAAGAATTGAGCAACATGAAAATTATGATGAGATAATAAGAAAAAGAATTGAATTAGAAATTAACAAGATTAAAGAAATAAAAATTGTGTAGATGTAAGTGGGTCAATTGTATAAATTTGTTTTTTGTAAGAATCTATGATATTCTAATAGTGTAATGAAGATGAGCAGTAACTCTTTTAAGGAAGGTTGCTGCTTTTTTCATTAGAACGCATTTTATTTGAATCAAAGATTAACTACATTAGAAAATGTCATTTTTATCTTTATTGATTCCTAAAAATATTGATGAATCAATAAAGGGTATTTGACACTTTAAAAGTATCTTTTTTCTTTTTTGAAAGTTACTTTAAATTTTTTGGTGTATAATAATTAAGGAAAAGGAGGCTTTAAATGGCAAATAGAATTATTTTAAATGAAACAAGTTATTTTGGGAAAAACGCAAGAGAGGTTTTACCTGAAGAAATTAGAAGAAGAAAATTTAGTCACGCTTTATTAGTAAGTGATAATACTTTAAAGAGTATTGGTTTATTAAATAAAGTGAGTGATATTTTAGATAAAGAAGGAATTAAGTATACTTTATTTACTAACATTAAACCAAATCCAACCATTTCTAATGTTAAGGAAGGATTAGAAATTTGTAAATCAACTGATTGTGATTATATTATTGCAGTTGGCGGGGGAAGTGTAATTGATACTGCCAAAGCAATCGGAATAATTATGACAAATGAAGAGTTTTCAGATGTTAAGTCATTGGTAGGAGTTGCAGATACGAAAAACAAATCTTTACCAATCATTGCTTTACCAACAACAGCAGGAACAGCTGCGGAAGTTACAATTAATTACGTTATTACAGATGAAGAAGCAGTAACAAAACTAGTCTGCGTAGATCCTAATGATATTCCAATTTTATCAATTGTAGATAGTGATTTAATGGCTGGAATGCCTAAGAGTACTGCCGCGGCAACTGGATTAGATGCTCTTACTCATGCAATGGAAGGATATATTACTAAAGGGGCATGGGAGATGTCTGATATGTTTCATTTAGAAGCAATTAAGCTAATATTTGAAAATTTAGAAGCTGCAGTAAATAAAGATGAAACAGCAATGGAAAAAATGGGGCTTGCTCAATATATTGCAGGAATGGGATTTTCTAATGTGGGACTAGGAATTGTTCATTCGATGGCTCATCAATTAGGAGCTGTTTATGATACCCCTCATGGAGTAGCAAATGCTTTACTTTTACCATATATTTTAGAGTTTAATGGAGTTGTTTGTCCAAAGCGATTTTATGAAATGGGTCGTGCAATGAAGTTAGATATGGAAAATGTAAGTGATGAGGAAGCTATAAAAAAAGTTGCAGATGCAGTAAGAATGTTAGCAGTTCGTCTTGATATTCCTCAACATATTAGTGAATTAGGTGCTAAAATGGAAGATCTTGAAATGCTTGCTCAAAAAGCTATTGAGGATCCATGTACGCCAGGAAATCCAAGAGATGTTACTAAAGAAGATATTATTGAATTATATAAAATTTCATTTTAAAAAACAGATTAAATCTGTTTTTTTTGGTTTTGTTTCGTAATTTCACAACCACAGGAATGAAAATATTCATCAAAAATAATTATACCTTTTTCTTTTAAAATAACTTGAGCTTCGCCGTTTAAGCTTTCAAAGACAGATTCTTTCATGCGACCTTTTTTAGGAGAGGCTAACTCTATTATATTGTTTTGTTTTATATTAATTATTAAAGTAAATTTTCCTTGTTCTATTTCAATATAATGCATGTTATTTCTTGCTTCGATTTTTTTGACTTTTCCAAAATTATAAGTTGCAAAACGATATTGTTTGTTATCTATTTTTAAAATACAAATGAATCCTTGGAATGTTAATAAAGAATAGGGAATATGAGCAATCGATAAAAAGATACTAGCCTTTATTTTTTTATCGGGTGTATTAGATTGCAGCCAAATATAGTCCTTAGGAAAACTAGTCCCATAATCTTTTTCGATATATCCAAAGCCTTTGTTAAAATTAATTTTTTGGTTGTTTATTTTTACATAACCTTTTAATGCATGATTTAAACTAATGACACCATGATTGCATTCCATGAAAGGAAAATAAGAAAAGGGACCCATAATCGTTGGGCTATATTTACTAGTATCAATTTGTTCTTTCTTTCCCAAAATAATATCTGCTTTTACTTTTATTTCTTGATTGATATTTATTTCTATGTGTTCTAAAGAAAAATAGTTATTTGCGATTTGGATAGAAAAAGGATTATTTTGATACTTAAATTCTTCAAGTTTAAAGCGAAAATAATAGGATTTATTTTCTATATTATCAATCATTTGAATGAAGGAGTGGGAATCTTTTTTATTAATAGAAACACCTGGAATGAAAGCAATCGATTGGCCTTCTTTATTTACTTGTTTAAAATACCAACCTTCAAAGTAATTTTTTTTCTTTTTTAAATTTCCTTGAAACCGTGTCTGTTTTTCTAATTTATTCACTTTATCACCTAAATAAGTTTATGATGATAAAGTGGTTTTAGAAATAATTTATGATTGATTCATACAATTCCCATTCAATATCTGGAAGTAATTCATTCTTTTCTTTTTTAATTAATTCTTCTTTTTCTGATTTTGAAAGTTTTTTGATTCGATACTCCAATTTTGAAGCTAGAGAGCGAGTAGAAGTAGACCAAACTTTTTCAAATTGTAATGGTTTATGAACAGAAGTATATTTTGCTCCTTTCATCGTTCCAAGATGTTCTTTTAAACGTCTATTAATATTGGTTGTAATTCCAGTATAAATAGAGTTATCAACACATCGTAACATATAGATATAATACATAAGGATTCCTTCTTTATTACAATTATAACATTAATATACTTTGATTAATAATTTTGATTATAATCTTATGTTATAATTATAGTGTAGATTATAATATGAGGTTTAAAAATGAATGAAAATAATTATTTAAATGATATAGAAGAAATCTTATCACATCAAAATGATAATGGAGCGGATTTATGGGCAACTCCAGATAAAAATTTATTAAAAGGAGCTCCTTTTACGACTTTAGAAAGTGTATCCTATTTATTAGAATTAGGCGTGGATAATGACAACTTAATTATAAAAAGAGCAGCGGAACTTATTTTTAGTACTTGGAGAAAAGATGGAAGATTTAAAACCTCTCCTAAAGGCGGAATTTATCCATGTCACACTGCTTTGGCATTAAAGACACTTTGTCACATGGGCTATGCAAATGATTCTAGAAGCCAAACATCTTTTCAATATTTTTTAGAAACGCAAGAAAAGGATGGTGGCTGGAAGTGTAATAAGTATAGTTTTGGAAGAGGACCAGAAACAGAATATTTAACACCTATCACAACGCTTATTGTACTCGATGCTTTTCGTTCTACAAATTTAATGAATAATGAGCCAAGGCTTGATAAAGCAGTTGATTTTTTATATATTAGGAAATTGCTTTTTTCTAAAAAAAGCATTGACATACGAACATATGTATTGATATAATGTTTGTAGCAGTAAGTTTGTAGTAAAAAAGAAAGAGGGAGGGATCTTGATCAGAGTCAAACTTTTAAATATTACAATAAACAAATAAGAACAAATAAAGTAGCGGTAGCGACTATCGTTAGAAGTAGGGCCTGTGGAGGATGTAGGATACGAACCCAAAGAAGCAGGAAAGCTTAACTGTGAAGTTAAGCAAGTGATTAAAGCGTTAGCGATAATCATTTTGTTCTTGGAGCATTGGCTGATTAAAAAGCCTATTAGTCCATGTCAATATGGAATAGGGTCATTATTTATGCAAATAGAATATCCATTTCGAGGCTATAATTTGTTTTATTATATCTATGTTTTATCATTTTATAATCAGACAAACGTTTTTTGGAAGCCTTAAAAGTATTAGAATCAAAAGTAGTTAATGGACAAATTATAGTTGAACGAGTTGTTCCTAAATTGGCTAAACTTGATTTTTGTAAAAAAAATGTAGCTAGTATCTTAGCTACAAAAAGGTATAATGAAATTTTAAATAATTTAAAGTAGTCAAATATTCAAAAAAATATGAACAGTATTTATTTTATAATAAGTTCATATTTTTTTGAGCCTAACCCAATTTGTTCTGCATAGTCAATAGTTTTCCAAGCATTTTCAAAAGTATTTGAGTTGTTCATTTCTTCATATATTGATAAGACAGCGGTGTCAATCGCGACTGGATCAGTAGAAGCGAATATTCCTATATTGGGTGCGATTGGATCCATTTTTTTATTATGACAATCACACTCTTCAGTAATATTAAAAGCAAAGACAAAATAAATATTTTCTTTATCTTTTTGAGCAGCATATGCATATTCTGCAAGTTTTTCATGAAAGTTTGATGTTTGCCAAGAATTAGTAATAGCTGTAACTGGACAAACCGTAGTACAAGAAGCACAGCCAATACAGATATCAGGATTAATGACTGCAATATCAGGCAAAGTAATAGCATCAACTGGACATTTTCTTACACAATTTCCACAAGAAATACAAGTATTTTCATTTATTAAAGGAACTGATTCCGAATGTTGATGGAGTTTTCCACCACGAGAAGCAAATCCCATTGCTAATTGTTTGATTGCTGCTCCCATACCTGCAAGACCATGACCTTTGAAGTGAGACATAATTAAGTATTGGTTATAATCCTTAAATTTAGTACCAATTTTACACTTATCAAAATATTTTTGATTAATCTCTATTTCAAAATAAGGTTCATCTTCATTGCCGTCGGCGATAATGATTTCATAATCATTAAAACCGTGTTCTAAGGCAGTTGCTATATGATCTTTTGTAATAGTTCTGCTTCCTTTATATAAGACATTTGTATCCATATAGCATGAATCAATCTGATTTTCTTTTAAGAATTGTTTAATTCCATCAAAATTATCTGGAGTAATAAAGGTGTTATTTCCTTTTTCACCAAAGTGAACTTTCATGGGTATTTTAGTCTCAAATTTAAAGCCGTCTTTTCTTATTTCATTCATCATTTCGTAACAAGATTGATGAATGATTTCTTTTTGATTAAAATCTTCTAACTTTTTAAAATATACTTTGCTCATTCTATCACCTAAGATAATTTTAACATACTTTTATAAAATAACAATTTATATCCTAGAAAGTGTATATCTAATTCAGTAATATTTTTATTTATTTTATAGGGTCTTTCTTTTGATTAGTCTATTTGTATTAAAATATTTAGATTAATAAAGTTACGAAATAAGTTATGAATTAAATAAAAAAAATATTGTTTTTATAAAATAAAATGTTTTGTTATAGGGAAGATATAAGAAAATTTTTACAAAATCAGATTGGTATTTCAAAAACAATAAATTTTGGTATAATAAATATGGTGAAAAATATGAAGAAACTAATTCTTGCGTTTATCTTAATTTGTGTTCCAAATTTTGTTTATGCATTGGAACTTAATAGTGAAAATTATATTTTATATAATCGGACTGATGATATTGTTGTTTTAGAACAAAATAAGGATGAAAAAACAAGTATGGCAAGTTTAACGAAGATTATGACAGCTCTTGTTTCAATTGAAAACATTGCGGATTTAGATGAAAAAGTTATTATTACTAATGAAATGCTAAAAGGATTAGCTGAGGCGAATGTAACCGTGGTAGGTCTTAGTGAGAATAGGGTTGTTACTTATCGGGATTTATTATACGGCACTATGCTAAATAGTGGTGGTGATGCAGTTCAAGCCTTAAGTATTGCAACATTTGGAAGTCTAACTAAAACGATTGAAGCTATGAATCAAAAAGCAAAGGATTTAGGTCTTCAAAACACTTTATTTGCAAATGTAATTGGTCTTGATGATGTAAATAATTATTCAACAATGACAGATCTTTTAACTTTATTAGATGAAGCACTTAAAAATGATGTTTTTTATACTATTTTTACAACAGAAATTTATAATTCGGAGGGTTTTATTGCTAAGAGTTCGATGTCATCAACAGCACAATCACTTGGAATTGATGCTTCAATGATCCTAGGTGCAAAAACTGGTTTTACCAACGAAGCAGGAAGATGTCTTGCAAGTATTGCTGTTGATGAAGATGATAAGATTGAATATATATTTATTTCAGTAAAAGCTTCTACAAATATAAATCAATCTTATCATATTAGGGATGCGGTAAATACTTATTCTTATGTATTTACTAATTATGGTTATCAAAAACTGGCAAAAGTTGGAGATGCAATTTTAACGCTTAATACAAAATATTCTTCTATTAAAAAAATTGAATTTTATGTAAAGGAAGATATTTATATTTATGGAGATTCTAATGTTGATTCAAATTTACTTCGTTATGAATATATTGGAGATAACCTAATTGTTGCTGATTTAAATCAAGGAACAAAATTAGGAGAAATAAAAGTTTATTATGCTGAAGAACAAATTGATTCAATTCCAATTATTCTTAGTAGGGAAGTTCCTTTTTCATACTATGAATTTTTCTTGGTTCATCGTAATGTAATTTTTATTTCTTGTGGACTTGTTATTGTTTTATTTTTAGGAATAAAAGTAGATCGCTATAAAAAGAAACACAAATTAAAATTTAAAAAAATAAGAAAAAAGAGAATTGCTTAAAGATGAGTGGATAATCTCTTTATTCATTCATTATTCCTTGTACATTATTTTGACTTTTTGTTATAATGAAAATAGAGAAGAGGTAGTATGTTTTGAGTGAGTTAAAATTAATTGTTATGAACAATATGAAAGAGTTTGGCGCAATTGTAAATGAGCATTTGAAAGAAATAAAAAAAGAAGAAAACGACTTTGTTATACCTTTAAATCAAGTAAGATTTTCCAATGGAGAGGGAAAAGTAAAACTACTAGATAGTGTAAGGGGCAAGGACGTTTTTATTTTAACTGATGTTGGGAATTATCATGAGAGTTATGAAGCATTTGGTCGAGTTCATTACATGGGACCTGATGAACATTTTCAAGATTTAAAAAGAACAATTATGGCAATTAAAGGGAATGCAACACGTATTAATGTCATTATGCCTTTATTGTATGAGTCAAGACAACATGCAAGGAATGGAAGAGAATCACTAGATTGTGCAGTAGCACTTCAAGAATTAGAAAGACTAGGAGTATCCAACATTATTACATTTGATGCGCATGATCCTAATGTTGAAAATGCGATTCCTCTTACTTCTTTTGATAATTTTTTTCTAACAAACACTATGTTAAGTAAATTTATTCTTGATAATAAAATAAATTTTAATAAATTGCTAGTAATTTCTCCTGATGAAGGAGCAATGAAAAGAAGTCGTTATTATTCAGGAATGTTAAATTGTGATATTGGAATGTTTTATAAAAGAAGAGATTATTCGCAAATAGTTAATGGTAAAAATCCTATTATTGAACATAAATATTTAGGAAAAGAAGAAGAAGGTTTAGAATATTTAATTGTCGATGATATGATTGCTAGTGGGGGAAGTGTGATCGATATATTAAAACAATTAATGCCAAGAAAACCAAAGCAAACTTATATTATGGCTACTTATGCGTTCTTTACTAACGGCCTCGAGGTTTTTAATCAGGCATTTAAGGATAATATGTTTAAAAAAATCTATACAACAAATTTATCATATTTACCTGAGGAATTAAAAAAAATTGAATGGTTAGAAATAGTTGATTGTACAAAATATATGGCAGAAGTAATCCATACCTATCATAATATGGATTCGATTTCTCCACTTATGAATGGAAGAAAAGAAATGTTTGAATTAATTGAAAAAAAGAAAATGGAAAAATGAGATTTGGTTATTTAGTAATATTAATTAATTAATTATTCATAATAGTTTTAGGTGATATTATGAATAAAGGATATTGGAATCAGTATAAAATTACAAATAAAAAAGAAGCAGATAAATTGCTAACAACAGATATTTTAATTATAGGAGCTGGAATAAGTGGCATAATGTGTGCTTATGAATTAGCAAAGAAGACAAAACAAAAGATAATTCTAGTCGATGGTGATAAAATTTGTACAAAAACAAGTTCCAAAACTACAGCAAAGATTACGCCTTTTCACAATATTTATTATAATCTTGCATCTCTTTATGGAATTGAAATAGCAAAAATGTATTTTGATTCTCAAGTTGAAGGAATTGAGCATTTACTCTCAATTATAGAAAATGAGCAGATTGATTGTGATTTAGAAAAAGTGAATAATTTTATCTTTGCAACAAAAGAGGAAGGTATTAAAAATATTACAAAAGAATATCAAGTTTTAAAAGAAATGGATATTGATTGTGAACTAGTCAAAGAAGTTCCAATTGGTTTAGAAATAAAGGAAGCAATTAAAACTAATGAATATAATTATACCTTTCATCCTTTGAAGTATTTAGATAAGATTGTTCAGATTATTAAGAATAAAGGGGTCTTAATATATGAAAATTATTGTGCATTAAATTGTGAAATAGAAAATAAAGAATATCTAATAAATTTTACTAATGGTAATACAATAAATGCAAAAAAAGTAATTGTTGCAACAAATTATCCTATTTTTAATTATGAAGGATTATATCCAGGAAAACTTTATCAAGAAAAAAATTATTTAATTGCTTTTCGATCAAAATTGCAGATTAATGATATTTATATTAATATGGAAAAACCAGTACGTTCTTTACGAAGTCATCAAAATGTGAATCTATTAGTGGGAAATAGTCATATAGCAGGTAATCATGAAGATCCAAGTGAAAGTATGGCACATTTAAAAGAGTTTTTAGCAGGATTAGATTCTCAAGCAAAAATTATTGAAGAATGGACAAACCAAGATACAATGTCAATTGATTATCTACCTTTTATTGGAAAGTATGCAAATTCAACGCCTGATATGTATGTAATTTCTGCTTTTCAAACTTGGGGTATGAGTACTTCGCATGTAGCAGCATTACTTTTAACAAGAATAATTTTAAATGAAGATAATCCTTATTACGACTTATATTGTCCTCAGCGATTTTCTCATTTTAGATCACCAAAAGAATCGATTAAGATGATAGGAAGAGCCGTGGATGGTTTAGTCTTATCACGTTTTACAACAAAAAAAGATGTTCTAGAAGATGTTCCGTTAAATAGTGGCGCGATTATCAAACACAAAGGATTTCATTATGCTGTTTATAATGATGAAGGAAATTATCTTATCTTAAAAACAAATTGTACTCATACGGGTTGTTTCTTGAAATGGAATGATTTAGAAACAACATGGGATTGTCGTTGTCATGGATCGAGGTTTGATGTAAATGGAAATGTTTTAGTTGGACCAGCTGTTAAACCTTTGCAAAAAATTGAGTCTTTAGATTAATAAAAAAAGTATTTAGGATACTTTTTTGTTTGTAATTTTTTTTAGAATAAGCATTTCTCTTTTTAGCACAGGTCCTAATGTAAAATTCAATTGTTTTATTTGATCTAGATAAGATAAATTTATTTTTCGATTATAATATTTTTTATTGGCATATTTGATCCAGTTTTTAAAAACCGGATCGTTTTCAGTAACATAAAACGGATCAAATAAATATAAAAAATTCTTATCAATAGTAGTAATTAATACATAATGTTCACCATCAAAATTAGTTCTCCAAATAATGCAACTTTTAGGATTTAATTGAAAATTATTTTGAATTAATTCAAGAGTTACATCTTGGGAAGTTATATATTCTAATTCTAAATTCATTTGATAAAAAGTACTGATTTTATTTATTTTTTGACTAATTAAGTTCATAGCATCTCTACTAGTACCAAACTTTCCTGGAATATTAATTCTTTCATTAAAGTCATCCAAAGTATATTTGAAAATAGTATTGATAATTTCAACTGGAATCTCTTCTCTTTGATAAAGATAAGAAATTCCATTCAATAGACATGTTGGAGCACAATCAAAATTAGTTTTTTGATAGGAAAAAGGAGTTTTCAATTTAATCTTTCCTTTCTTTTTAAATTTATATTCTAAAACAACTTATAATAGTTTTCCCTTTTTAAAATAAATTAGTCAAAAAAAAATAGGAAAGTCCTATTTTTTTAAATTTCTACATTTTAGCTTTTGATAAGACCATAGCATTTTACATTAAAAAAAGTATTATTTAGGAAAAAGTCTTTTTCTTTTATACCTTCTAATTTAAATCCTTGTTTTTCTAATAGTCTAGCTGATGCTATATTATCTTCAACAAGTTCTGCTGTTAATCGTTCTAAATTCATTTGATTAAAAGCAATTTCAATCATCTTTTGTAGTGCTTCACTCATTATTTTTTTATTCTGATAGTCATAATGAACTATACAATTTAAATCTCCAATTGGCATATTATAACGATAATTAATGCATAAAATACCAACTATTACATTCGTTTCTTTTAAAACAATTGCTATATTTAGAGAAGCTAAATTCTCTATATAATAATCTAATAATAATTTAACTTCTTCCTTACTTCTTGTTATACCGTCTCCTGTGTAAGTAAAATTACGATTATCAAGAACAATACTACATAAATCACAAAAATCACTTTCCGTAAAATTTCTAAGCATTAACCTTTCTGTTTCATAATAAAATTTCATTTAAAATCACCAATATTATTATATGTTTTTAAAGTGGAATATTGTATTTTAATGGATATTTATTTTCTATTTTAGTATTCTCTTTATATTATATGTTGAAAAAAGGAATCAGAATGTACTTTTTTAACTGAATTTTTCATTTTAGTATAAAATGAATTAAATATGTTAGAATCAAATTCATAAATTTTAATCAAATTGAACACTTTTGAGTTAGATTTATATTAAATATCTTTTGCTTTCATTTTATTAAGTTCTGCACGTTTATGCGCTATACGTTTGTCTGCCCATATAAACAGTTCTACTACAAGGATAAGCACACAAGGAAGCAATATTCTCCAAGAAATCGGGAATTTTTCAAAAAAGGCTATTCCTGACATAATAGCAACCGACAAAATAGGGACAATGATACCCCAAAGTCCATTTTTTCTACTACTTAAATAATTTTGTACAATAACTAAAACGATTGTCATAACAACTGCAATAATACCTAAAAACATAATTATCTCTCCTTTTCTTTTTTGTATTTTTCAATAATAATTTTGGCTGTTTCCAAGTCTATTCGTGAGTCAACAGCTAATCCTTTAATAAAGGTTGAGAACGGTTCTTCTTCTTGTTGATCGCTCATTTCAATTTTCTGAATTAATTTGTCTAATCTCAAACGAACAGTAGGATATGATACATCATATCTTTTTGCAATTTCTTTTAAAGACCCAGATGTTATTACAAAGTTTTTAAGAAAAGTAGCGTCCTCTTGTTCTAAAGCCAAAATCCATTGAGGAATTTTATCAATGTCCATTTTTATACTCACCTCACTTTTAAATTCAATATTATTTAGTATACCATTAATTTTATTAAAGTCAATAATAAATATGACATAAATATTTTTTAAAAAATTCTAATCAACAAAAAATAACATAAGTATTAATTTTTATGTTATTTTTTATTGAATTTTTTTGTTTAAGCAAAATTTATTCCATAATTAATATAAATTTAATTATACTGTTGATGTTCTTCCTCAAGTAAATCAAGATAATGATTTGCTTCTCTTAAAACATGATCAGCTAAAAGTGGTAGAATAGTTGATTTGATTTTACAATTTAATATACCGGTTGTTCCAGCTAATTTAAAATCTCTAAATTTTAATGTTTCTTGTATATTTTTGTTTTTCATTATTTGAGGCTGGTTAGTATTCTTTGCTTCCATTAATAATTTTTCGTAGGCATCGGCAAATTCATCCGCAGTTTTAATTAAATTTTTTTCACTTGGATCAAGTAAACCTCTAATAAAGAAAGCATGCTCCATCATAATAGTATTCCATAATTCTTCGGTTAAATTATCTGATTCACTAAATATACCTTGATCATATTTTACTAAAGTATCATGATAAATAACTGCTTCTCTAATTAAATGTGAGATTAACATAGGATAATTAAAAGTAAATATTTTACAATCATTCACATCATTTAATAGTCTCGTTTTAAAATCGATTAAATCTTTTATTAGGGGCAAGACCATATTGTTAAATTTTTGTATATATATAAATTCTTCATCAATAGTATTGAGATGATTAGTTCCTTTCAAATCTAATTCTTTTATTGTTAATTGTTCATTTAAATCTGTTCCTGTATAATAAATACTTTTTTGTTCAGCTGGCAATGTATATTCAGTTACGAATTGTCCACTTTTAAGTATTGATTTACTAATATTTCCTTCGCTTAATTGAATTGCATTATGTAATACTTTTTCAAATAGGTGTTTAAAATCCTTTGCTTCCTTTTTATAATCTTCATTTTTTTCTGTAAAAGCTATTTCCAAAAAAAAGGAATGT
>Ga0153939_1000766_pt1 | contig 12511 bp, 10 predicted proteins | sample TSNJ023MetaG_FD_104734 | JGI IMG/M metagenome (GOLD analysis project Ga0153939, IMG submission 104734) | Attine ant fungus gardens microbial communities from New Jersey, USA - TSNJ023 MetaG | ecosystem: Host-associated > Fungi > Mycelium > Unclassified | place: USA: New Jersey, Brendan T. Byrne... | reverse complement strand
TCATCCTCCTTGCCGGGCGACATGCCCCAATGCGACCGTAGGTCGCAATGCGTCGTCTTCCTAGCTGGTCGAAAAATATCCTCGCAATTTATTATCACTTTTTAATCAGTGTTCAGTATAATACGCGTTGAGATTCTTGTCTCCCATAACATCCATCTCCTTTTATGAATTCTATTAGGCTGCATGAATTGGGCAGGAATTTGAAATGCGGGTTATATCAATCTACACCATCGTTTGATATTATTTTAACAATGTTTGCGCCATTTGCGAAATGTAAAAACCATATACCTCTATATATTTATCGATATAACGATTTGTGATATAATAATTGGAGTGAATATACACGGTCATCCTGAGTGGATTTTTGACATTACAAGCCGTACCCGCTCAAGAAACAGCAGGAGTTTTTGATATGAATTTATTGCATTTAAAATATGTTGTTGAGGTCGCCAAAACGCATTCTATAAGCAAAGCGGCCGAAAATTTATATATGAATCAGCCCAATTTGAGCCGTGCTGTCAAAGAATTGGAAGAGAGTCTTGGCATTAGTATTTTTACAAGAACATCAAAGGGGATCTCCGTTACGCCGCAGGGAGATGAATTTTTGCACTACGCGGCCAATATATTGCGTCAGGTAGATGAAGTGGAAGCAGTATATATAGGCGGTAAAACAAGGAAACAAAAATTTTCAGTTTCTGTTCCCCGGGCGTCCTATATATCAGCGGCATTTGTGGAATTTGCAAAGCATATTGACCGTACAAAACCGGCGGAAATTTTTTATAAGGAAACAAACTCGTTTCGTGCCATTGATAATATCCTGCAATCAAAATGCAAGCTCGGTATAATACGTTACCAGCAGATATTCGACGATCGCTTCAAAACAATGCTTCGTGAAAAAGGGATTGATTACGAGTTGATTCGTGAGTTTAAATATGTTGCCGTAATGGCAAAAAACAATCCGCTTTCGGCGAAAGCGGAATTGGATTATACAGACCTGACAAATTTTATTGAAATTGCGCACGCCGATCCATATGTACCGTCTCTTCCTTGGACTAAAGTGAAAGAAGAAGAATATATCGATGCTGTAGACAAACGGATTTTTGTATTGGAGAGGGGCAGCCAATTCGATTTGCTGCAACATGTACCCGACACCTTTATGTGGGTGTCTCCCATCCCGCAGGAGACCTTGGATAAATATGATTTGGTTGAAATTCCCTGCATATCAAATGAGCGCACCTACCGGGATGTTTTGATTTATCAAAGTGGGTACAAGTTCTCGGAGTTGGACAAGCTGTTCATTACCGAGGTTTGCAAGGCTAAAAGACAATATCAGTAAAGCGCGTCGGAATATACCTGATACTAAACACTGACTAAAAAGCGACATAACTTGCGGTCTATTTTCCGCCCAGCGTTGTCATCCTCCTTGCCGGGCGTCATGCCCCAATGCGACCGTAGGTCGCAATGCGTCGTCTTCCTAGCTGGTCGAAAAATATCCTCGCAATTTATTATCACTTTTTAATCAGCGTTCAGTATAAGCCGGAATTTGTGGTGCTCCCAAAGAGATGGATTGTTGAGCGCACTTTCAGTTGGATGAACAACTCCCGCAGATTGTCTAAAGACTATGAAATTACCGTGAAATCAGAAGAAATCTTTATCGCCATATCGCATCTACATGTTCTGCTTTGTAGACTCGCTAAGCTATGAACACAGCTTCTAAAAACATGGAAATCCCAAGCATTCCCGTATTGAAACCTCTCCAATTCATGTGTTGGGCAAAATACCGTCAATCATATTGTTTTGCCATCTTTGGATGTCAAGCGCCTGTTCGATGGTCATTTTCTTAAACCATATGACGTCCCCCGGCTTTGCCTGACCTATTTTCCATAGCTCTGCCGTCGCGATGGTTGCAAATGAAACAAATCCACCAAGGCTGGGACCATCCACCGATAAAATGATTGGCATGTTTCCTGTGAAATTAATTGTTCCAACAGCATACGTATAGTCCAGCAGATTGGATGGATGGCTTCCTCCTTCTCCACCGCTTGCGCGTGTGAATTTCGGATTTGGCCCCTCCAGCCTGTACCCCAGCCTGTTGGAATTATAATGTACCTTCCAGCCTGTTGAGTAAATCATTTCTTCGTCCTCGGGCGTAAAATAATCGGGTGAGGAATGAGGCCCGGCTGTTACACCCATCTCCCACTGCGTGCTGTAGGAGGGCAAGGCGGTAAATGCAAAGTGCCTGTTTAGCCGCAGCGGGTCTTTCTTGCATGTAAGATTTCCAATGGCAAGCATATCATCCTTCTTGAGTTGCCGCCCCTCATGCCCGCCAATTTTACCGAACGGAAATGTGGATCTGCTCCCCAGATAAACCGGCACGTCAATACCGCCCGCAACCGCCATATAAGACCTGAACCCACCGCCCGTCTCCACGGCTCCAAGCGTTAATACGCTGCCCTTTTGAACGGGGAAGGCTTTCCACCAGTGGATTTCCTTCCCATTCAGGTTGGCAACAAGCTTTGCGCCGCAAAGAGAAATAACGGCGTCACAGCTAAATTTTAGCGTCGGCCCCATGACGGTAATCTCCAGCCCGGCGGCATTATCTTCATTCCCAACGAGCTTATTTGCGATTCTGAAGGATAAGGAATCCATTGGCCCTGAAGGAGGCACGCCCACACCCCAATAACCAACTCTTCCAGGGTAATCCTGTACGGTTGTATACATTCCGCCATTCAATACTTCTATCATAATAAAACACCCCCTAATAGCCTATTGTGGCTGCTTCTATTGATTCGCGCTGCTTTTTTTGGAATTTCGTCGTTTCAGCTTGCACTTTTTCTACAAAAGCGTTGTATTCCTTTATATCAAAGCTGTCCGCCTTTATATCAAATTCATATTTATTGTTTAATACCTTATCTCTTATTTTATTCAGCTCCTTTTCACTAACAAGCTGGAACTGAATTTTATCAAAATTTCTCAAAAGCCACGGCGCGTCCTTGAACGCGTGGCTTGTTTGCCATGTATTCCATATGGGAAGCGTTCTCCCCACAAGCTGATATCCGCCCGGGGATTCCATCGGATAAATACATAGAAATGCTCCGCCCAGCCCTACCGTGCCCTCGGCGGTCCATGTTCTGGCCGGATTATACTTCGGTACAACCATCCTGTGGCGCGGGTCAAGAGCCACTGCGCACGGAGCGCCTAAATACACATCTCCAAGCCCCAGCACCATATACTGTGACGCCATAAGATAATGGATGACCTCATCCACACCCGAAAGGCCGTTACAGCGCGCGATAAATTCCATGTTGTCCGGCAGATATGGGCCTTTCGCCCGAAAGCCGCTCATATATTTTGCAATTGCTTCTTTTGTGGAGCTTTCATGGCAGGCAATTGGCAGCTTTATAATTCGGGATTCTATTTTGTCGGGTATGGAATGCGCCAGACTTTTTTCGATAAACTTTAATATATCCAGGAGCTTTGCTAACGGAAGACGCAGTCCGTCATAATGTATCAGCAGCGAGCGGACGCCCGGCGAAAGCTCGATAATACCGTCAACGCTCATAAGCTCGATAGCTTTTTCAAGCGCGTAAACCCTCAGCCGCAGGTTGATGTCCAGCTTTATTTCGCCGTATTCAACCAGCAGATAGTCGGTGCCTGATTTTCTGTATATTACGTATGGCTGCCCTGGCCCTGCCGCAATTTCCACGGCAATTGAATCGGAATGGCTGTTTAGAGAAAGATTCGGCACTTTTTCTATTTCCATTTCAAATTTGCCCCTTATATGTAATTTTGTCTACTATATCCCCCCGCAAAGCGGGGGGATATAGCGCGGGAATATACGGCTGCCCTCGATTTATACTATTAACAACAGGGGGGTTTCAGGTTTGCATCCACGGCCTTGATGAAGCGCTCTGAATCCGATACGTTTCCAAACACGCCGCCCTGCATCTTGATGGATTTGACTGCGGCCTGATAGTTGCCGTAATCAGTCGCTCCGGTGCAGTCCTTGAGCAAAACACACCAATACCCGTAGTCATTGGCTTCGCGCATAATGGTATGTACACAGACATCCGTGGTTATGCCGGTTATAACAATATGCGTGATTCCCAGATTTTTAAGAATCATATGCAGCGTACTGCTTCCAAAAGCGCCTTTGCCGGCTTTGTCGACTACATACTCTCCGTCAATCGGATAGACGTCTTCATGAAGATCCCAGTTCTTTTCCCCGCGAACCAGCAAACGGCCGAGCCCGTTTTCGGGAACGTCTCCAAGCCCGACGCCATCGCCGATTATTTTACTTCTGAGAACCTTGTTGAAAGGAGCGTCGGACAGATCGGGCTCATGGCCTTCACGCGTATGGATAACCTTAATATCCGTGCCGCGAACCGCGTTCAGGCAATTCTGAATCGGCTTAAGCGCGCTTGCGGTCAAAGAAAGATCATAGCCCATAACGTCTACATAACCGTTTTTACCGCAAAAATCAACCTGCATGTCAACAGCGATAAAAGCTGTCCTCGCTGAATCAAATTCCACATATGCAGTGTCGCCGAAGCGCGGGCAGTCCTCAACCTCCAGCTTGAAGAGCTTGCCAACAGGCTCACCATATTGCCATGTGGGGAATTCAAAGGTTTTTGTAGTCTTAAACTTCTCGGCAGCCTCCTCCACACGCTTTAAAAACTTGTCTCTGTTTGCGCCATAAAAATTTTCATAAGTCCGTAATCCGTTCATCCTAATTCTCCTTTACTATATTCGTTTCAGGCTTTTCCCTAAATACAACCTGTTCCAGGAGCATGCAGATAATGATAACCATGATAACGGAATTGTTCATAATTGTTCCCACAATTCGTGGAATGCTGTCATAAAAATCAGACGGCAGCATGGAAAGGCCAAGTGCCAGGAATACGGAAAAACCACAAATAAAGATTTCTCTCGTCTCAAACTTTTGCGAGTTCCAAATGCTTGCGCCAAGGCCTATCAATGTTGAAGCAACTCCCAAAAGCACCGCGCCTGCAACCGGCTGCGGCATCGCCGCCATCAGTCCGCCCACAGGGCCTAAAAAGCTTAGTACTATAAACACGATACTGGCAATGATAATGAACACCTTTGCGGCAACACGGGTTAAAAGGATCATGCCAAGATTTTCTCCATATGCCACATGGCTGGGAACACCGAATATACCGGTCAAAACACCCTCCACTAAACCAAATACTGTAAAATATCTTCTTTCATCCTTAACATTTGTTTTGACGCCGATAATGCCCGTATATCCCTGGACATTTCCATAAAGATTAACGGCGGAAAATATATTTACAATGATCATGGTAAATATCAGGTCGACCGGCGGGAATGTGAAGCCATATGGGAAGATGGTTGGGTAGGTGAATAACGGCATTGATTGGACAAGCTGCCAGTCAAATTTCCCCATTGCAATAAATCCAACATAACCCACAACAATGGCTATAAGCACTGGTATGGTAGCGATCATGCCTTTTCCCCTTAAGGACAAAAAGCCGCAAAGTAAAGCAATCAATACCGCAAAGTAAAATGGAAACGTCGCTCCGAAGGAAGCTATGTTCGCAATACCGGTAGAGCTTGTTGTAAGTCCCACCATCATTATCATCGAGCCGGATACCAGGGGAGTCCACACCTTTCCAATAAGGCTTATAATTCCGCAGCCACCCAGTATAGCGACAACAATGCCGGCAATAATGTATGCGTTAAACGATTGCAGCGCATACTCTTTCCCCCCAACCGTATATGCCGCAACAATTGCAAGGGATGGAATAATATTGGGCCCGGATACCATCGCTAATTTATGCCCTGTCAAGACTTGGATCAGCGTACTCACGCCAATCATGAATACAACTCTTGTCATGTAGTTGGCAAGCTCGCCGCCGGACATCTCCAAGCCGAGTCCAACAATAACATAGCCCCATATTACCGGGTAAAACATAATAAAAATCCATTGGATGGCGTATATGACCGTATCTTTGGCTGACCGCGACTTGTCATTGGGCCCATAAACCAAATGAAATGAATTTTGATTTTCAGACACCTCATCACCCTCCTTTTTAATGACATTTATGGCTTCAGGCTGTACGATTTTCTTATGCCCGACACCACCTCCTTCGTTTTTGAATGTAATTTTGCCACATAACCACCTCCTCCAAGATTTTTCCCTTTTTCCAAGTCACTCCATATTGTTGCATGTTGGGAAGCAGCTAATCACTATAGGGGGGAGTATTTGTGATGATCGTTCCGGTTTCGCCGCGAATCCCCTGCTCCGCCTTTTCCAGTAATGTGACAAGCGCGTAGCGGCCCTTTTTTGAGGAGGCAAACTCAATGGCCGCCTGCACCTTGGGAAGCATGGAGCCGGCGGCAAAATGCCCCTCTTGAATATAGCCCCTCGCTTCCTCTACCGACATTTTGGAAATCCATTTCTGATTTTCCTTCCCGAAATTGACAGCAACCTTTTCTACCGCAGTCAGAATGACAAGGCAGTCCGCATTGATGAGCTGTGCCAGCTTCGCGCTGGCAAAATCTTTGTCTACCACCGCGTTGACGCCCAGCAAGGCGCTTCCCTCTTCCACCACCGGGATGCCGCCCCCGCCGCAGGCAATAACAACCTGGCCGGCATTTACAAGCGCGTTTATCGCGTCCATCTCGACAATATCTACCGGCCTTGGAGACGCCACTACCCGGCGGTATCCCCTTCCCGAATCCTCTACAACACGCCATCCCGCCGCCTCGGCGGTTTCTGCCTGCTTACGTGTCATAAAGCTTCCAATGGGTTTGGTCGGATTGTCAAACGCTATATCGCCGCTATTTACACGTACCTGTGTAATAATGCTGGTAACCGGCCTTTGAATCCTCCGTCCACACAATTCTTCGCGCAGACAGTTCTGCAAATCAAACCCAATATAGGCCTGGCTCATAGCCACACAAGCCGCCATAGAGACCTGTGCCGACGCGGGACTATTGGACATGGCGCTCTCAATCATGCCCACCTGAGGGCCGTTCCCGTGAGAAATCACAACCTGATGCCCCTCTGCAATCAGATCGGCGATGACTTTTGCCGAGTGCTTGGCAGCGGACTTCTGCTCTAAGGGGCTATTGCCCAGTGCATTGCCTCCCAATGCAATTACTATTTTTTTCATAAGGATGCTCCATTATTTGGTATATTTCCGGGAATAGGCTTTGAGCGCTTCTTCAAAGCATTCAACAGGCGGATGCACAATGCCCGCTCCAACTTGACCGATTCCCGCTACTTTGTGGGCAATTCCGGTGTTAATAACCGGCAGTATCCCTGTCTCTAAAACCTGCAAAAGGTCAATACCGGTAGCGGCGCCTTTAAAATCCATTGGCGGCAGAGAATAATTATTGTTTTCCGCCACTGTAATGGAGCGCATGTTTCTGGTGTACTGCATGGCGTCACTTACCGTTCCGCCAACAAATTGTACGATGGCAGGCGACGCTCCCATTGCAAACCCGCCAATGCCCAAGGTCTCCGTAATGGCGCTGTCCCCCAAATCCGGATTGGCGTCTTCATCGGTATAACCGGGGAAAAGTAGTCCCTTTACCATATTGGCGGGCGCTGTAAACCACTGGTTGCCCAGACCGCTGATCTTGATCCCGAAGTCCACGCCATTACGCGCCATAACCGTTACCACCGTGGATTTCTCAATACCGGACGCCGCATCCAAGGCACACTTGCAGGACGGCATCGATAGGTTAAGGAAGTAGTGGTCGTTGGCATTGATAAAGTCCAATACGCGTTCCAGCGTTTCCATCGGGTATCCGGTTTTCAGGATATAGGGGGAAATGGCTTTAAAAAACAGCGCGGTAGCGGCTTTATTTCGATTGTGACACTCGTCGCCCATCTGAACTGCCTGTGCAATGATCACTTTGGTATCAATCCCAACCTCTGTCAGCTGGAGCGCGCGTCCCAGCACCGGCGCAAATTCGTCGGCTATCCAGTGCAGACGCTCAATTACTTTGTCATCAAAGGCGCCAAAACGCAAAACCTTACCCAGACCCTCGTTAACCGTACAATACGCATAGTTGCCATGGGTCTTGTTTTTGATGATATGAACCGGCATGGACGGGGAGATGATGCCCGCCATAGGGCCGACCGCGCTGTATTCGTGGCAAGGGGAAAAAATAATCTTGCCGGAGCCTGCAAGGGCTCTTGCCTCTTGCTCGCCGGACGCCCTGCCTTCGTAAATCAGAGCGCCTATCACCGCCCCCTGTACAGTGCCGCACATGTTGTCCCATGTGGTGGGAGGCCCGGCATGCAGGATGGTGTTCTCCGTCATGCCTGGAATCGCCTTAATCGCCGGTTCAATGCCGATAAGCACCGGATTCGCGTTAATAATATTGCCTGCGGCCTGCTGATTTGCCTGTTCAATCTCCGCATTATCCGCAAAATGGGCGAGCGCCTGCAGCAGAAGAGGATCGCTGCAAACAGGAGGCGACCATTGGATTTGAATAACATCCTGCTGCTGCAACTCCAAATCCTCTTTGAAATTTGGTGCGCCAATATTCAAAAGCCTTAATTTTTGATTGAAAAGATCGTTGATCGTATTCACTCTATCCCCTCCGTTATACCAAAATATCCGCAGCGATACAAGCGGCTTCCATGTTGCTTGCCGCCAGAATAACGCCTTCTCTCAGCAAGGCGGTCTTTTGTTCCGCAAGACTTTGCTTGTCCTTATCTGTACCACATACATAACTGACAAACACAAGTGCTCTGCCCTGCGCCTTTGCTGCCGCTTTGGCCGCGCGAATGGCGCCGAGCGTTTCACCCACGGGATCGTTGTGTGAGCCATATCCAATTTCAAAATCCAGTAAAATCACGCCCACGGTGGCGTCACTGCCCTGCCTGGCAATGATGTCGTTGCGAAGCGCAGGCTCAATCATGGGATGTGGGCGGCCATTGGTGAATTCATCATCGCCCATATCCAGCAAAACGTTGCCGATACAGGTGTCCTTGCCCTTCATTTCCTCGCCCTTGCGGTGTGAAATATTGCTCCGGGTTTCACCCAGCCGTCCCCGTATTATGGATAGCGCTTCCGCACATAGCGTACCGCCGCAAAATAAACCGCGCAGATATTTCTGTTCCGGCTTTAAAAGCTGCCGGGCCTGCTTTACCTGCTCGTTGAGAAGCTCCAAACGCGCATAGTCCTGATCCCTGTCCGCACAAACGCCCGCCAGCTCCACCGCTTTTTTCGCCGCATCGAACAGATTGGAACACAGATGCAGATTGGGCTTTGCGTTTCTGCTTGTGTCCCCTTCCAAAAAACAAACCACAACGTGTTTATCCGTCTGCTCCAGCAGCTTGAATATCTTTTCCTCAACCGATTTTGCCGGCGGTTTGGAAATTAAACCGATCACCTGTGTACCGGGTTCCTCCATCAAGCTCTTGATCCCTTCAAGCATCATAATGCCGCCTACGGCTTCGCTCAAATCACGGCCGCCGGTTCCAAGGGCCTGGGTCACACCGCCGCCCAGACGGTCAATTTGCACCATAACCTCCTGTAAACCGGTGCCGGAGGCGCCAATCAAGCCGATATTTCCTTTGCGCACCTTGTTGGCAAAGCACAGGCCCACGCTGTTGAGGGCAGCTGTCCCGCAATCGGGGCCCATCATCAGCAGACCTTTGGAGGCAGCGTATTCCTTTAAACGCTTTTCGTCCTCCACTGTGACATTATCGCTGAACATCATCACATGGATCCCATTCTTCAAAGCGGACATAGCCTCTTTGGCCGCATATTTACCGGGCACGGAAATAACCGCTACATTGGCGTCGGGGAAATCCGCCGCCGCCTGCTTGATGGTGTTATATACCACCTGCGAACCCATGGACACCGCTTCTCCCTTGGCAAGCTTCTCCTCCAGCATTTCCAGGGCTGCGCGATAGCTTTCCTCTTCATCGGACCGGATCGCGATGATAAAATCGTTTTGCCCCGCGTTTTGTACGTCGTCATTTGAAAGCCCCACCATTGCAAGGATTTCCTTATTCATATCCGTAGCCATAACCACAACGGCTTCGTCAATGCCCGTCAGCGCTTTGACCTTGCTGCCAATGGACATTAATGTGACCGAATCATAATAGGTATTCTTTTTGACCATTATATTGCTGTACATCGTCTTCTCCTATCCATAATTTTCCAATATAAAATGAAGCGCGGCGGCCATTCCAGCCGCAAAATCCATACCGGAGGAGTGGCCGATAGCCTCCATGCCTTTCATGGCCGGCGGTATGTCCTGTGGCTTGTGTAAAAAGGCTTGTTTGAGACGACTGTAAGGAGACGGCAGCAGACCCGCGAGATGGGCCCTGAGCATTTGCCGGCTGATATCGGTAGTCCCCAATTTATCCAGCCGGTGCAAAAGGTAATCCCGCAGATCCTCTGCCTTTTTTGTTGCCTGCCCATGCTCTACGCCATCCAGCGCCGCAAAAAAACCACAAAAGAAGTCATCTCCTGCCGGGGTTAGGCCATTGCCTGCCCCTATGAGCTTTTCAAGCTCATAGAAGCCGATTTTTCCCAGCGGCATGTACAGCAGCCATTGGTCTATACGCCGATCCACCATATCCCCGATGAACTCGGCCTCGGGCTGCCGGTTCAGGTACCTGCGCAGATAGTAGCGCATACAGCCCTTGTTCACATCCCGCTCCCCCACATACCGATCAAAGATGCGGATCGCTTCCTGAAGGGTTGGCCGGTGGAAAGGATAGCTGTTCCTGCTCAAACAAAACGTCTTTCGCCGTGTCAAATCCAGCATTGTGCCCTGTGACAAATAAAGCCGGTTTGTATCCACCGCGATATCGGCGCCTTGTGTGAGGCGCAGCCCTTTAAAATTCACCGATTGCTCTGTGTTCGAGGTATAGGGCGCAAGATAAGATTTCCCCGATACCACCGCGTAGATACCTTTGTCCACAAGAAGATTAACGGTGTTGGAAAACACACTGTGGATTTTCCCGCAAGTAAAACCGCACAGCATTTTTTCGAAGAAATCGTCACAACACGCCATTACCAGTGTTTGCGTATGGATCAGCTGCATTTATTTTCTCTTTTCCATTTAAATCCTATAGATCCGCCGGGTTAAATAAAGAAGAAAGAAAGTATAATAGAGAAAACAAGCGCACCGAGCATATATTTCATGTTGGATTTTACAACCCACATGATATCTTTATTAAATCCATCGGAAAGGGCCGCGATATTGATCTGTACCGGGCTTACCTGTGTGCCAAAGCCTGTTGCCAACGCTATAAATCCCATGGCGATGGGAGATAGCCCCAGTAAAGACAGGGTTGGCAAAATCAATGTGAGAACCCCTGCGCAAAACGCGCCGGAGGGGATGGCAATAAGAAATGCCAATATCATGGCGACAGGTACGATTATGGCCTGTGGCGCCATGCCCACCAACCCCGCCAGTTGCTCGAATATACCCGTCATTGCAATAATATTGATAAAGCCAAGGAAGATACCTACGGAAAACAGCGTTGTCAGAATAAACTTGGAACCGTCCACCAACGCATCGCACGTCTTTTCAATATTCAAGGGGGTGAGAAGCACTGTCAAAACGGCGACAATACAAACCGTAAATGCCGGTACAATGACATGTACGCCAATCAACTTGTTGATGTTGTTGCCAAACACGACCAAAATCAAAAGGGCGATAGCCGGAATTGCCTGTATAAACAGCTTGTATGTGGGAACATCGGCTGTTTCGTCGTCGTCCTCCGCTTCGTTTATGATGCGGCCGCGCTTGTGTACTCCAATGAACGCCAGAGCCGCGCCCAAAACGATAAACACTATCGTAAGCGGCAGCATAGTGGTAGAAAAAGCGGAAACCTCCATTCCGATATTCTCCGCCGTAACAACTGCCTGCGTGGATGCGGGGGATGTGATAAAGCAGGCTGCCGACGCAATTGCCAAACCGGCTATAACCTCCGGCACCGCACCTACCGCCACGGCGATCAGCGGCGCGATAACCATGGTGTTGCCCGCGCTCATACCGGCCATGTACGTGGCAAAGGACTGCACAACGACAAGCAGTGCCGCCAATACGGCAAATTTACCGCGCAAAAGTCTCTCTGTGCCAACCACAACCGATTTAAAGCAGCCACCCTTGGCTGTCATCGCAGCGGTTGCGGCGTATAGAATGGGGGCCATAGCCGAAAACAGGGTGCCAATTCCTTCTACTACGGTTGTTCCCGCGTCGGCAATGCCAATCCTGCCAATAATCATAGCCAGTACGGCGCCAACCAATCCCGCAAACAGCATATGCTTTTTTAAAATCAGTATGACAAATATAACCGCAACAGGAATCAGATTAATAATGAGTTGCATATCTTGCTCCTTTTCCTCAATAAACGAATGGTTTTATACTGAACACTGATTAAAAAGTGATAATAAATTGCGAGGATATTTTTGGACCAGCTAGGAAGACGACGCAGGCGGGCTGTCGCCCGGCAAGGAGGATGACAACGCTGGGCGGAAAATAGACC
>Ga0153939_1000765_pt1 | contig 12511 bp, 11 predicted proteins | sample TSNJ023MetaG_FD_104734 | JGI IMG/M metagenome (GOLD analysis project Ga0153939, IMG submission 104734) | Attine ant fungus gardens microbial communities from New Jersey, USA - TSNJ023 MetaG | ecosystem: Host-associated > Fungi > Mycelium > Unclassified | place: USA: New Jersey, Brendan T. Byrne... | reverse complement strand
CGCCACCATCACAAAAATCGGGAACGGAATACCCGCGATGCTGCCGCCGCCCAGGAAATTCAGCGAGGTGCTAAAGGAAATCGGCATGCCCTCGGTGATGAGATAGGCAACTCCCTTGATGATATTCATCATTGCCATGGTGGTGATAAACGCGTTGATATTGAGATTTACTATCATCAATCCGTTTACGCTTCCCACAATTGCCCCCACCAGCAAAGCGGCCAGGAAGGAAACCCACACCGGCATCCCCATCATGGTGAGCTGGGCGGTGATAACGCCGCCCAGCGCAATGGTGCTGCCGATGGAGAGGTCGATTCCGCCGGTGATGATCACGTATGCCATACCGACTCCCAGAATGCCCACCTGGGAGATCTGGCGCAGTACGTTTACGATATTATTGAAGGTTAAAAACTTGGGGTTAAAGATACTGAGGACGACACAAAGCACCACCAGGGCGGCCAAAATTCCCGCCTCCTCAAAGTGGAAGCGAAATTTTGCGGCTGATACGTGTGGCTTTGGGTTCGCGTCCGTATTTGTGGTTGTCAGCATAACAACACTCCTTTTTTACAGAACCTGGATCCCGTCAAAAGCGTCATAGACGGGCAACAGGCTCTCGTAGCATTTGCGGTAAACCGGCAGAAGCTTTTTGTATTGCTCATGTATCTGCGGCGACGGCGAAGCCAATCCGCTGGGCACACTCATCCGGTCGATTGCGGCGTAGCTGTCAAATACGCCCGCGCCAATGCCCGCAACCGTGGCCGCGCCCAGCGCGCCGATGTGCTGCATGTTCTGGGGGACTTCTATGGTGACGTTGAGCATTGACGCGAGCATCTCCCGCCAGAAGGCGCTTTTCGCGCCGCCGCCCACAATGCGCACCTTGTTCAGCACAACCCCCATCTCCTTGAAGAACTGCACCCCCATCATCAAATCAAAGCTGATTCCCTCCAGCACGGAGCGCACGATGTTTCCCGGTCCGTGATGCATCCGCAAACCGATGAAGGCGCCGCCCATATTGCCGGAAGAGTACAAGGTGTTGCCCCCCGCAAAGCTGGGGAGGAAAAACAGCTTGTCCGAGCCGGGCGGGATGGCCTCCGCCATGCCCTCCAGCACGGCGTGCTCGCCATGGTAGGCCGCCAGCATATTCTCACAGACCCAGTCGTAGGAAGCGCACGCGCTGTGGGAGTGCATGCTGGTGTGGTAGATCCCGTTGCCCACATACATACAGTTGGATTTAAAGTCCGGGGACATCAGGGGGCGGTCGGCATTGACGCCGATCCAGGCGGCCGTGCCGAGATTGATCACAAAGGTTCCTTCGTTCATGCTCCCCCCGCCGACAGCGCAGGTGATGTTGTCCATCATGCCCAGCACAACAACAGTGTCGGACGTAAGCCCGGTTTCGTCCTCCAGTCCCGCGGACACATTGCCGATAATCGTGGCGTTGTCCTTGGGCGTACACAGCTTTTCCCGGTCGATCCCCGCAATCTCCAATATCTCCGCGTCAAAGTCGTGCCGGCGAATGTTGAACATCCCGCTGAAGGACGCCTCGGTATAGTCGGTGACGCCCACCTCGCCTGTGAGCTTCATAATGATGTACTCTTTTGCCCCGATAAATTTATAGGCCTTTTCGTACACCTCCGGTTCATGCTTGCGCATCCATTTGATTTTGGAGCATGGATACTGGGAAACCTGGAAGCTTGTTCCTGTGGTTTCGTAATGCCGGCGCTCCCCATAGCGCTCAAGAATTTCCTTTGCCTCCTGCGTGGCGCGGCTGTCCATCCAAATCATCGCCTTGTCCCGGAGCAGGTTTCCATCCGCGTCCACCGGAATGCAGCCCAGTGACTGCGCGCTGAAGGACAGCGCGGCAATCTGCCTGGGGTCAATTCCGGCCTCGCGGATCACCTGCTTTGAGGTCTTTTTTACCGCCTCCCACCAGTCCTCCGGGCGTTGCTCCGCATACCCCTCGCGGTCGAACCAGGTTGTGTACGTTTCATACACACTTCTCAACAGCGTTCCGTCCTGGTCGAATAAGCAGGCTTTGTCGCCGCTTGTTCCCAAATCGTGGGCCAAAACATACTGCTTGCTCATAATAACCTCCATCACTTTGTTGTGTTTTCATTCAAATATATCCGGTATGGGGTGGCAATTATAAATCGTTATATCATTATGTCATAACATAATGATAAAAAACTAAGTCCAGTATATTCTAATCCTTGCGGGGTGTCAATTGACAATGATTCTAAAATACAATCCAATAAATTAGACAAAAAAGCAAAGGCGTATGGAGCTTGACAAATAATTTGCCAGATGCTATAGTATCTATGTTATATTGTCATTACATAGAAAAGGGCAATTGAGAGGATCGGTTATGTTTGCAAATAAGTCGATAGATAAAAGCACCCCCATCCCCCTGTACTATCAGTTAAAGCAGCTGATAGCAAAGATGATTGAGGACGGGGAGCTCATGCCGGGCGACTTGATTCCCACCGAGCAGGAATTCAATGAGATGTTTGAAATCAGCCGGACAACCACCCGGCAGGCTTTGTCCGAGCTTGTCCGCGAAGGGCATCTGTACCGGGTTAAGGGGAAGGGGACATTTGTCGCCAAGCAAAAGCTCTCACAGGACTTTATGCAACGCTTGGAGCCCTTTAATACGCAAATCAGCCGGCTGAATCGGACGCCCAGCACCAAGGTGCTGTGTTTTGAAAAGCGAAAGGCCGGGCCGGTGGAGGCCAAGCTGTTTGGTATTAAAGCGGGGGAGCCTCTGTTGTATTTGGAGCGGCTGCGTTATGCCGACGAGACGCCAATTGTGATGGTAAAGACATTTTTGCCCTCCGAGCTGGAGGCAATCCTCCAGGTGGACATCGCCAATGTCGGGCTGTATCAGTATTTAAAAAAGACCAAGACCTTCCAGGTTGTCCGCGTAACACGCGAAGTGGAGGCGATTCTTTCCAGCCCTGCGGAAGAAAAGCTGTTGAGCATACCGCCGCGCACCGCCATCCAATTTACCACAACAATGGGCTACAATCAAGATTATCGTCTTATCGAATATTCCCTTGCCTATTACCGGGGGGATATGAATAAGTTCAATATCGAATTGGTCGTCGAAAGCTGATCCGGCGCGGGCGGAGATGGCCTTTGGCGGCAACACTCCGCGCACAGCGGCCCTACTGCCCGCGGGTGTCCTCCACAAGGTTGCGGTTTTCGTCAAAGCGCACCGGAACAACCGTGTTGCGTGTCAGGCGGATCATCTCCCCCAGGCGCCTTTCCTCGCCGGGCATATACAGAATGTAAGCGGCGCCCTCTTTCTTGGCCCGCCCTGTGCGGCCGATGCGATGGGTGTAGTATTCGTTTGCTTCCGGTATGTCATAATTGATCACGGCGTCTACCGCCTCCACGTCGATGCCTCTGGCGGCCACGTCGGTACTCACCAATATCCGCAGCTTTCCCTCCTTGAAACGGCCCATGACCTTGTTGCGATCACTCTGGGAAAGATCGCCGTTTAAGCAGTCCGCGTCCATATTCAGGCCGTCCAGCTGGCCTTGCAGCATGGTGGTGGTATACTTGTTGTTGCAGAACACCATCACCCGCTCATATCCATTTTTCACGACAATATCGGCCAAATCGTACAGCTTGTCGTACCCGGTGGTGAGGAGCGAATACTGGGTGATTTTCGGCATCGATCCCTCCACGGGCTGCACGGTGATCTCCACAGGGTCCCGCTGGTAGAGCCAGCCGATATCCATTACCTCGCGGCTGATGGTGGCGCTGAACATGCCAAGCTGTTTTTTGTTTTTCAGCGAATCCAGAATCCGGAGCACATCCTTGTAAAAACCCATGTCCAGCATTTCGTCCGCCTCGTCCAGAACCACCCGCGTCACGTCTTGCAGGCGCACGGTGCGCCGCTGCATGTGGTCCATCAGGCGTCCCGGGGTGGCCACAATGATCTGGGGCCCTTTTTTCAACTGGTCGAACTGCTTGCGGATCGCCTGACCGCCGTATACGCAGGCAATGCGCACCTCGGGTAAGAAGCGGGCCAGGTCCCGCAGGTCGTCGGCTATCTGCCGGGCCAGCTCCCTTGTCGGCGCCAAAATCAGACATTGAGTCTTGTTGCTTTGACGGTTGAGCCCCATCAGAAGCGGGATGCCGAAGGCACAGGTTTTACCGGTGCCGGTGGGCGCCTTGGCAATGATGTCATGGCCCTCCATCATGGGGGGCATGGCTTTTTCCTGAACCTCGGTGAGCTCCACAAAACCCATGCGCTGCACCGCCCGAAGAATTTCAACTGGAAGCTTCATTTCACTGTATAGCATATTGCCCTTTCCTCGTTCCGCATTGTTATCCCACGAAGCTTTCGCGGGCTTGTCCTTCATTATTCTATCACACCAGGCAGCCGACCACAAGGCAAGGACGTCCTGTTGCACCCGCCAAAACTATAAGAACCTGTTTAGAAGCGCATTCTAAACAGGTTCCAATATAAATCGTTTGTCGTGGAAAAAGGAAATTGCAGTAGCATTTCAGGTCTTGGATGGTGTATACTATTCGGAAAGCCATGCCTTATTGTTGGCGACGGCCTCTACCACCTCCGCCCCCGAGTGAAAGCCGTCGAAGGTTCCTGTGGAGATCTCTTCAATGACGGCGTTCAGCAGGTTTTCATAATACGCTTCGGGTGTAATGTCCGATGTGGTCTGATAGAAATGCTGCTGCGTTTCGTCTGCGGCAAGGCGGGCATATTCATTTTTCACCTGGGCTATCAATTTATCGCGGTTCATAGATAGTTGCTCCTTATTATTTCTTATCATCACCCGGTTTATGGCGGTTGCCGGATTGCTTCTTATTGTTTCGGCTCTCACCGTCAAGGGCGCTCTCGGCCGTCGTGGGGCCGCCACGGGACTTTTCTTTTCGAACGGGCTTGGGATCCAACTGACTATCCTTGGGCAAAAAAGATTCCTCCTTATAAAAATATAGTATTAGAATGCGTAATGGCAGAAGGATTATACCCCAAAAGGAGCGCCGAGCCATGTGGCTATAGCGTTTTACAAAATTAAGAAGTATGACATATAGCTGTCAAGGTATTGTGGTATACTAAGAGAAAACAAAGATAAGGAGCGATCAACATGTCATTCAGTGTATTTTTCAGCTATGACGGCAACTGCCGCGAGGCGGTGGAATTCTACGCGCAGGTTTTCGGGCAGGAGGTACAGAACCTGATGACCTACGCCGAGGCGCCGCCTGCCTCCGGGTACACAATGCCCGATGAGGATAAGGAGCGGATTATGTACGCCAGCGTTCCCATTTGCGGCTGCGACGTCATGTTTATGGACATGCCCTCCGGTGAGCCGCTCGTCAGGGGCAACCAGATCACCGCTTCCATTGACTCGAAGGATATGGAAGAGGTAAGGCGGCTCTTTCATGCGCTTGCCGAGGGTGGCGAGGTTGGCATGGAGCTGCAAAAGACCTTCTGGAGCGATCTGTACGGCATGGTGACGGATAAATTCGGCATTACCTGGAACATCTCCCACGACAGCGGCAAATACTAATCATGAAGTAGTATAAAAAGCCGCAAGGAATCGGGCGGCTCTACAGCCGCCCGTTCTCACAGGAGGAAGCACATGGATTGGAGCGGGCGATACGGCGCGGACAGCCGGCCAACGGCTGAAGATATCAGCGAATTTATACACAATGACCTGTGGCGGGAAATGAACGATTTTTTACAGCAGGCTTACGGCGTGCGGCCGCAAACGGCGTACAGCAGCTGTTCCGCGCAAAGGGGCTGGAACATCAAATACAAAAAGGGCGGCAAGTCGCTTTGCACGCTGTATCCCATGGACGGCTACTTCATCGCGCTTGTGGTGATCGGCGCGAAGGAGACGGCGGAGGCCGAGTTGCTGATGCCGCTGTGCAGCGGCTATACGCAAAAGCTCTATGAGCAAACCGTCTTTTCCACGGGCGGCAGATGGCTGATGATGAACGTAACGGACGGAAAAATTTTGGAGGACGCAAAAAACCTGATTAAAATACGGATAAAGCCAAAGCAATAGGAGGAAGCAATATGCCAAGAGTATCCAACATTGAAATTTTATACAAAAACGAGCAGCCCACATTGTCCATACGCACAAGAACGAAGGTGGAAAGCCTGCCCATGCTCATCGGCGAGGGATACGGAAAAATGGCCGCCTATTTAAAGGAATTGGGGGAGCTTTTGTCCGACATCCCCTATGTGGCCTATCACAACATGGACATGCAGGACCTGGACGTGGAGATCGGTTTTCCCGTGCCCAAAGCCCTGCCGGGCAGAGGCGACATGAAAGCCGGTTCCATTCCCGCCGGAAAGGCTGTTTTTTGCATATATCGTGGGCCTTACAGCGAGATAGAACCGACTTATAATGAAATGGTAAAATGGATAGGGGACAATGGCTACACGCCTGTCGGCACGTCTTACGAGCAGTATTACAACGGCCCGGAGTTTCCGGAAAGCGAGATGCTGACCAGGATTGTTATGCCGCTTGAACCATAAACAATGAAGAAACAAAACACTTTGAACAAGACGAAAGGCGTGAGACAAGGCATGAATGAGCAAAGAGTCGCGATAGTCACAGGGGGAACCAGGGGAATGGGCAAGGCCATCAGTCTTCACCTTGCCCGCCAGGGAAATATTGTATTTGCGGTATACCACTCCAATAAGGAGGCGGCCAGGGAGACCGAAAAGGAGCTGAAGGCGCTGTCCCCGCAGTCCGGGGCCGTGGGGGGGGATCTGACCCGGCCCGGAGAGCCCAAGCGCCTGGTGGAGGATATTGCCCGCCGGACGGGGCGCGTCGATATTTTGGTGAACAATGCCGGGATCTTTGATTTCAGCTTTATTGAAGACACCACCGAGGAGTATCTGGACAGGGTGCTCACCACCAACTTCAAAAGCCAGTTTTTCATGGTGCAGGCGGTGCTGCCCTATATGAAGAAAAACCGCTATGGGAGAATTGCCAACGCCTCCTCCATATCGGGCCGTTTTGCCGATGTGGGCTTGGTGGCTTACGCCGCCAGCAAGGCCGGGGTAAACATGCTCACCACCATCGCCTCGGCGGAGCTGGCGCCCTGGGGCATCACCGTCAATGCCTACGCCCCGGGGATCATCCACACCGATATGACCGACGCGATGATTCAGGAGCGGGGCGACATCCAGGTACAGCAGATCTCCTGCCGCCGCTTTGGTGCCGGCGAGGACGTTTCCGCCCTGGTTGGCTTTTTGGTCTCCCCCGAGGCCGGGTATATCACCGGGGAAATCATCGGCGTGGACGGGGGCTTTTTCAAGGTGCAGAACGCTTACCGGGCTTATGAATACGCGCAAGGCAAGGAAAAGGACGCGGCGGCCGTCAAGGTGGTGCCGAAGCCATAATACGGCAATATAGTGAATCAACTTTAAAATCGAAAAAAGAAAGAGGAAAAAGTTGAATTACTATATACAAGGTCATTCCTTTAGCTTTACCCCAAAATTGTCCAGCAGGTGCAGAATGCGAAAGCCGATATTGTATTGCAGAATCTCCTCTGCGTTGTCAAAATCCACGTTTGTGATGCTTTTTACCTTATCGATGCGGTATCGCATGGTTTTGGGATGTATATATAGGATATCGGCGCTTTTTTTAAGGTTTTGGTTATTGTCCAAGAAGATCCGCAGGGTATCTAAAAGGGCCGGGTCATTCTTAATCAAAAGCTTGAGCGAGGCTGGAATTAGCTCCATAAGCTTCCCATCATCCGAAACATCCATCAGGAACCGGTAAATACCCAAATCGTTCAGGCAAATGATATGGGAGCTTGATTTGATCCTGTTTGCAAACTGGATTGCCCGCAGCGCTTGTAGCGAGTTCTTTTTAAAATTCTCCACACGGCAGGGTTCCCCTATGCTGATGCGGTAATCGACGGTATCGGCAAAAAAATTATGTAAAACCTGGGAAACCGAATCGGCGATTTTTTTCTTAAACGCGTCGGTATCATGATCGGTCACCCGTAATATGAATACAACCCGCTCCGAACGGATGCGGTATAACGCATGTTTCCAATGCAGCAAAAATTTATCCACAAAACGCTGGAGCTGTTTTTTGTTTTGGGTTTCGTCCCCGATGTGCTTTCTGGGCAGTTGAACGACTACGAACCGGTACTCCTCCTCACAGGAAAGCTTCAGGTATTCGAGGGCGTCATGAAGCTTTTCCCTGCCGACTATTTTACCGGACATAAGATCGTCGATCAAATCATTCATATAGTTTTGGCGAATTTCAGACAGGGCAAATTTTTTGATCAGCTCCATCTGCAGGAAGCTTATTGCGTTTTCAATGGCCATATAATCTATGGATTCAATGGGCTTGTTCTTTTCCACCACCGTCAGGTAATAAAAATCATTCCCGATGTTGGGAATCCGTCCCCGTATTAAGCAGAATTCCGAGGGCTCCTCTCCCGCAAGCGCCACTAAGTGTTTTTTATAGTTGTAGGAGGTACAGTCCATTGGAATCCAGGGCTCGTCACGGAGATAGGATACCGCTTCCATACAGGGATTGGTGGAGCAGATAAGCTCGCCCTGGCTGTTTAGCAGGGCCGCCGGATTCTTGATAAAGGATTCCAACAGCAGCAGCAGCTGTAAAAAGGATGGCTGACTCAGCGCGAGCTGGGTAAAGCGGATGTGTACATCGTGAAAATAATTGAGCATATATTCCTTGGCGTTAAAAAGGATCTCCATCACTTCATACATGATGGAGCTGTAACGCCGCTCCAGAGAAATCCGCATCAACGGAATGGCGTATTGGTCGCATGCCTCCACCATCGTCGGCGGTATTTTTTTGACAAAGCGGTTGACCTTGGCAATAATCCCCGAACCCTTTTGCTCCGCGACCCTGCGCACAAATTCAACGATCTGCGCGTCCGTATAATTTTGCAGGCCGAAAAGGCTGGTCAAAAGAAGCTGTCCCGGCTCCATCCACCTCTCGATATCCGGCGCTTCCATGACCATAATATTCACAATGACATTGTCGAGGCCATCCTTGCCTCCAATCAGTTCCGAACCCTTCATCGATTCCAGCTCCAGCAGCTCTCTGATCTGCAACGGCATCTGCATCCACCCCTTTTCTTACATGATACATTATAATGTAAATAAAAAATATAATCAAGTTAAGGTATATTTTATCTACTACGGATAAAATATACTTTTTTTATTAGCTTTCAAGTCAAATGTTTTCTTGTGAATTTTCTGTTACCATTATATTAAGCATTAAAATTATACAAAATCATACAAGAAAGGTGGACGTTATGCTTCGCACAATTTTGAAGAAAAACACATACCAGGACTCCATTATTCTGATGCTGTTAACAAATTCAGTCAGTGCGCTCCCCGGCGTCAACAAGCTCCAGGTAATGATGGGCAGCGACGCAAACAAAGATATCTTCAAATCCGCGGGCCTGCTTACCGATGAGGCGGCCGCGGCCGGTTCCAACGACATGATCATGGTGCTGGACGTTGACAATGAAGATACCGCTGCCGCTGCCGTAAAGGAAATGGAAGCTTTTTTGAACAACCTTTCCGCCCAAAAAACGGGAAGTGTGAAAACCGCCCGCAGTTGGGATCAGGCAGTCGATATGCTTCCCGACGCCAACGTCGCGTTGTTTTCCGTACCCGGTACATACGCCGCTCCGGAAATTGAAAACGCGCTGAACCGCAGCCTCCACGCCTTCGTGTTCAGCGACAACGTTTCGCTGGAGGATGAAGTGTGCCTGAAAAAAATGGCCCACGAAAAAGGTCTGCTGGTTATGGGCCCCGATTGCGGGACCGGCATTGTTGGGGGCGTCCCCCTGGCCTTTACCAACGAAATCCGCACAGGCAATATCGGCATTGTCGGCGCGTCCGGCACCGGTATCCAGGAGGTCAGCACCATCATCGACCGTCTGGGCGGCGGTGTGATCCACGCCATTGGAACGGGAGGGCGGGACCTTTCCGAGGCCGTAGGCGCCATTACAATGAAGGACGCCCTCATCGGCCTTGCGGAATATGAGCCGGTGGATGTGATCGTCGTCATCTCCAAGCCCCCGGCAAAGCAGGTACGCGATGAGGTGGTGCAGATCCTACAGAGCATTGATAAGGCGGTTGTGGCGATTTTCCTGGGCGAGAATCCCGCCAGCCATGAGGGCAATGTGTATTTTGCCCACACAATGGACGAAGCCGCGGCCATGGCCGTGGATTTGGCCTCCGGAAGAACGGTGCGCGATCACTACCAAACCAAGCTGGATACCACGGTGACCGAAGCGCTGCCGGATTCCTTGGGCGTGAAGGGGCTGTATTCCGGCGGAACCCTTGCCTCGGAGGCGGCCATGCTGATTTCCGAGGCGCTGGAGCTCGGCGCGTTCACGAAAAAAGACGGCTATGTCCTCCACACGGGCGGCTTTGAAATCCTGGATCTGGGCGATGATATGTACACCCAGGGCAAACCCCACCCCATGATCGACCCGGAAACGCGCATCAAAAAAATAAAGGAATTTGCCGCCGATGAATCCACCGGGGTCATCCTGCTGGATATTGTGCTGGGTCACGGCTCCCACGAGGATATGGCCGGAGCCCTGGCGCCATCCATCCGGGAGGCCCTTGCCAACGCCAGGGAGCAAAACCGCGCGCTGTATTTTATCGGCTCCGTTTGCGGGAGTAAAAAGGATCCCCAAAATTACGACAAAACAAGAGAAACGCTGCTGGCGGCCGGTATGCTGCTGGAGGATACCAACGCAAAGGCCGTGCGCCTCGCCCTTGCCATGATGGGGAAAGAGAGCGTGGAGCAGATAAAAAACTGGGAGCCCTATGCCGGCGGCATCATGGCGCTGCCCAAGGCCGCAAAGCCGGTGGCCGCGTTGCTTGCCGCAAAGCCAAAGGTCGTCAACATCGGCATATCCAGCTTTGCGGACACCATTCCCCATAGCGTCCGGTATGAGTGGAAGCCCGCGGCCGGCGGCAACCTCAAGCTGATCAAGATACTCGCGGAAGTGCGCAAGCTGGAAAATTTACAGCAGCAAAACGACCATGTGATTGGCGATTACATAAACGCGGCTCCTTACCTCATCGACGTCGTCCCCGCCCACACGGTTATTCCGGAGCTTTGTGAAAGGGTATTGCTCCATGCCGGGCCGCCCATCAGTTATGCGGACATGACCAGCCCCATGCAGGGCTCCTGTATCGGCGCGGCGCTGTTCGAGGGCTGGGCCGAGGATGAGGCCGGGGCCAAAATGCTCCTCGAGGGCGGCCAGATCCGGTTTATTCCCTGCCACCATGTGCAGGCGGTAGGCCCCATGGGCGGCATCACCTCCGCCAATATGCCGGTGCTGGTGGTGGAAAACCGATTAAAGGGCAACCGCTCCTATTGCACCATGAACGAAGGGATTGGCAAGGTGCTCCGTTTCGGCGCCTATGACCAGGAGGTCGTGGACCGCCTGAACTGGATGAAAGACACGCTGGGGACTGTGCTGGGCGAGGCCCTGCGCGCGATTGACGGCGGTATCAACATGAGTATGATTATCGCCAAGGCAATCACCATGGGAGACGAATTCCACCAGCGCAATATTGCCGCAAGCCTTTTGTTCCTGAAGGAAATCACGCCAACCATCGTTTCGCTGGACATCGGCGAAACGAAGAAAAGGGAGGTCATCGAGTTTCTGGCAAAGACCGAGCAGTTCTTCTTAAACATTATGATGGCCACGGGGAAAGCCATTGTGGACGGGGCAAGGACCTTTGAGCACGGGACAGTGGTTACCACAATGACCCGCAACGGCAAGGACTTTGCCATCAGAGTCAGCGGACTGGGGGACCGGTGGTTCACCGCTCCGGTCAACACGCCCCAGGGCCTTTTCTTCACCGGCTTTACCCAGGACGACGCCAACCCGGATATCGGCGACAGCGCCATCACCGAAACCGTAGGCGTAGGCGCCATGTCGATGATTGCGGCGCCGGGCGTGGTGCGCTTTGTCGGCGCCGGCGGCTTAGACGACGCCAAGCGCTTCAGCGACGAAATGGACGAAATCACTGTAAGCAACAACCCCAACTGGAGCATTCCCACCTGGGACTTCAAGGGCGCTCCTCTGGGCATCGACATCTGCCGGGTGGTCGAAACAGGCATCACCCCGCTGATCAATACGGGAATCGCCCACAAAAAGGCAGGCTACGGCCAGGTGGGCGCGGGCACGGTGCGGGCGCCTCTGGCTTGCTTTGAAAAGGCTCTCATCGCATACGCGGAGCATATGGGCATCCAAACCGATACCCTTGACTGATGTGGGGCCTTGGAAGAACCGGGGAAGCCAAAAGCAGCTTTTTGGCTTCCCATCCCGGGGGCATGAAAACGGGAACCGTGCACAGCGTGTTTGCGAACAGCCTGAACATCGAGCTGGGCGGCTGCCTGGTTCACATCGGCCCGCTGGACGCTCCCCTTTCAAGCTTTGGCCTTGTTATCGCGCGTTCCCGGCTGCGGGAGCTTTTGGCCAACTGCACGGTGGATACCCGGGT
>Ga0153939_1000761_pt1 | contig 12549 bp, 19 predicted proteins | sample TSNJ023MetaG_FD_104734 | JGI IMG/M metagenome (GOLD analysis project Ga0153939, IMG submission 104734) | Attine ant fungus gardens microbial communities from New Jersey, USA - TSNJ023 MetaG | ecosystem: Host-associated > Fungi > Mycelium > Unclassified | place: USA: New Jersey, Brendan T. Byrne... | reverse complement strand
TTATCTCCAATCCATTTAACCGTTGCAGCAAGCGTTCCAAGTGCTACAGCCGGCGTTACAGCAAGTAGCCTATGTAAAGGTTTATCGAAGGCATAGGCTGCTAGCCCGACTAGTGATGAGCTCTGAAGAATGATCTGACCCCTTTTACTCTGAGAGAAATCGTTAAAAGACGAGAATCCAAGAAGGAAAGGGGAAAGAACAGCCAAAAGGGCAAATTCTTGTCCTGCAATCCCTAGCTCCCAGATGGAAAAATAGAAGAGTGTCGGAATGAGGGCAGTAAACAAGGTCAAAAAGACGAATGCTAAGGAGGAATATCAAATAACGCCCCAATTAGAAGATGATTGAACATACAGAGATACACATCAGATACAAAAGATAGCTGAGATCTCAGATTAGCTGCAGGCAGTGTCAACCGTGTAGGATGCTTTCTTTCGATTGAAAACCCAAGATTGCTCTGACTCTTGGTTTGTTCGTCGACATTAATCTCAACATTTGTCTCTTGAGCTGCAACCTCTTCATTGGACAAGATGTCACATTTTCTGATTTTGAGATAAGTCAATTGCAATCAGCCAAGCATTTCATGCAAGACGATGGAGACTCTGGTACATTTGTGTTGTCATTTCACTTGATGGCCCAATGATTATCTGGATCATTAATGAGGGCCTTTTTAGAGTAGAGACCGAATGATAGGCATACCTTAAGATCTGCCTCAGCAAAGTCTCGTTCGGCTATGGAATCATACAACACATCAAAGAATATAAGACCCCATTCGAAGAAAGCATATTGAGTATAAGCTATATCATCAGTTGCCCAATCTGATCCATCAATCCAGTTCAATTCAAGCCAGACTGACCTCCAGGTATACGGTTGACCTTGTGTTGGATATAAAAATAGACAAGTGGTACGATAGACATGAAGAAGCTGAGACGATGTCAGTTTGAAGGAAAGGAGATTGAGGAAGCCACTGACGCAGCTGCAACCCAGGCTCTATGATCAGAATTTTAGCCAGTTTCTTTCTAGAAATCACAGATGCCGGACCTGCGTCTCCAAATAACTCTCTTCCGAGAGAATAATACACCACCAATCATCCACGGAAGATTGCAAACCATGTACAAGATCATAAACATATCGTGGGCATCATGATCATCAGTAGACGTGATGTACACCCAGCCGCCACAGGAAAAAGTCCGGATGAGGCCTATCAAGAAGAGTATTCTGGGCCAGAAAAAAGTTCTGGACCCTTGCGACTGGTATTGATATTGTAAGTAAACGAGAGCGAACCGAGGTCCAGACGTTAACGCGATCAGTATCTGAAAAACACTGCGTTCAGGATACCAATCGCCGATTCTGCAGAAAATATCAAGACAATATCAATTCATTGGTTATTCAACTCACGTCGCGGACACCGAAGGAAACCATTCCTGTGGATATCCGGCTACGCCATTCTTGACGATCTTCTCATAATGCAGAAGACATCCAATGAACAACGCAGATAGAAATGCAGCACACGCGAGAACAGTATGGGCCTTAGCAATCGATGCAGCCCTGAGCGTAATAGGGAAAGAGTTGCTCATGGTGGTCGCTGCGAACGCGCCCAGATTAATCACGATGTAATATACGTTGAATCCAAAAAAAAGTAATACACGTGATCCCGAGCGTGTCCACGGCAGATACTACTTATTGCCTTACTATGGCTAGCGACAATTCTATACCCATCACTGTTTTCACAGGCTTTCTCGGAGCAGGGAAAACTTCAGTCATTCTTTCTCTTCTGCCTAAACTACCACCTGGCTACAAGGCAGTCTTATTGAAAAACGAATATGGTGACATTGAAGGTGCATTGAAGTTGGCCTTGGTTTCGGAGATTACGTTTCTGATGCCACAACAGTAGACAGTAAGCTTGCAAACGAATCAAGCTTATCTGGGGTTAGCGAGATCTTGAATGGTTGTATGTGAGTATGGTCGAGCTATCAACTCAAGAGCAGGTCCATGAAATACGGTTACAGGTGTTGTGTTCTTGTCGGCCAAATGCAAACGGCTCTTCTTGAGATCAGAGGTGGGTTCACCGTGCCGAGTCCGCTTTCCGAGCCACTAAAGTTGATTGAGTAGACAAATTCCGTCCTGACCGTATACTCATCGAATGCTCGTTCGTAATTTCCCTAGCCCTATTAAAAACGTTATTAACCAGGCTTTCCCTGGGAGACAGTGGATCGGCATTTCCTGCAACCTTAGCATTTCAGATCAGAGAAATTGAAAAAATGACAGACGGTGACCTCAAGCTTGATGCCATAATCACCGTGATTGACGCTGAGAATTTCGCGGGGTACGAGGATCAATCTCCAACTGCACGAATGCAGGCTTCGTATACCGATATCATCCTCATCGTGAGCTTTAAATTACCCTCCCTGAAGAGTCGTGAATGATATCAAGGTCAGAATAAATGGGAACATGTTTCGGAAAGGCAACTCGACGAAGTCATCGACCATCTGAATACGTTGAATGATGCTACACCGAAAATCAAATGCCAAGGTAGAAATGGTGTTGACCCAGATCTTATATTTGGTCACCAAACCAAGTTGTTTCTCAAGCCTATCTCTTGTACAGATAGAGCACATCACAACGAAGTGGAAACTGCAACTCTCTACAGGGGAGGGGCACTGGAGAGACATGAGTGCTCCGATTTTGGGAAACATTCTTCTCATGACCACTCGCATGCAGCCAAGGGTCTAGAACGAGAAGTTTTGATCAAAGCACTCCAGTTATTGTCTAAAGAAAACACATGGAGGTTGAAGGGATTCCTTCGGTTGATTGATAAGGATTCTCCTACTTCCTCGGTCCATATTCTCAACTGGGCATTCGGCCGTTCCGAGCTCAGCGCGGTCAGACCTGAGAATGCCCATAAGTACCTGAAAGATCAGGAAATAACCAGACTCACAATGATGGGGGAACCAGGAGAGATTGCGAGGGTAGCACGGAACTTTGCAGACAATATCGGAGCCAGTATTCTCTAATAGCTGTTTGATCACATTTATCAGCATCAAATTGGGCCTGTGAGAATGATGGATCCTGGCAAATCATGTTCAGAACTTGACATGTGATAAGTGAGTGCCCTGTTAATCATCTCATCTTTTATTCAACACCTTAGTTCCCTCTTAATCGTGTTTGGTCTTTCCTTCGCCTGAAGTGCTATCAATGTTTTCCTATGCCTTCAACACAGGTGTGTCAACCATTCCACAACATGAATTGCCACATCTACTTATGAGTAGCGAGCACGTACTTTCACTTACCCATCGACGAGGATGAAGACAAGGACATAGAAAACTACGAACGCAAATACTTGACATGGGTTGCAGAGCCCTCAGCTCCCCAAAACTTCTCATCTACAACTTCAGGCCAGTCCCAAGCACAACTGGATATCTCGGCAGAGACTGAGCGCCTGGAAACGCTGAAAATAGTTCTCTCCACTAATTGTCTCTATGAGATACTCGGGGTACCTAAGCATTCCAGCCTTGACAAAATAACTCTGCGAAGGGCGTATCTCGCACGGAGTCGAGCATGTCACCCAGAGTATGCTTCCTCCCAAGTGGTTTCGCGCTTTCCTTAAAATTATCACCAGTAAATTTCCTGACAATCCTGATGCCACGCAAGCTTTTCAGAAGGTTGCTGTCGCCTATGAAGTTCTGAGCAAACCTTCGCATAAACGCGTATATGATACACGCTCGACAGACTCCGAATATGATGTGTTTGCAATACATCCATCCAGCCATGCTGAGGAGACATTCAAGGGAGTCATTTTGAGTGTTTTCAATGATTTCTTGGATGGTGATCTGGAGATTATCCGGACATTATTGAGTCCGTATAATTCAGACCATCTACGAGCGTTTGACTGATCTTTTACGGGACCTAGAAGCTCTGAATGAGATCAATCCTTCAATACGACTTGAAGAGGATGGCATAAACTCCGTTTTGGTTACTCTTGAGGCAATTCGTGAACGAGCGTTGAGTACGTGGAATCTTTACTCACAAAGTATTCATCAGTTGACCTCGACTTCAGCATGTCGAGCATGCATAAACGCACTTCATGCTGAGCTGACACGATTACTCGAAGTACAACATGCCTTCAAGGGGTTATCGTATTTCGATATTCTCGGGCGCACGAAAATAACAATCCAAATAACCCGAATTGCTCTCGGCCTTCCTATTGTTCTAGAGCAAGCATTTGGTCGCCAAGCTTTCACGCGTGAGACTGCCCGGGAAAATGAAAAACAGTTGTTTCCTCGTCATGTCACAAGGTTGATCAAGAGTGTCGATGCAGCACTCGAAAAGATGGAGAGGATACTCAAATGACTGACGATGATGCGCAGTTGAAACATGTTCCGGTGCATGATCGATCGTTCAATCCTCTATAGGGTCGTCTCCCGGTTCTGCTTATACAAGGGACTTTTGGCCTTGTCCGATTATCATTTCACATTGTTATGCCAGTGACGTTCGATAGCTGTATCGATATCCTCACGCCTTTAGTTTGCTGTTGTTGTGTGCCCATCCACCTAGAATAACTGACATGCTCTAATTACGTTTCTTCCAATTCATCATATGCCTCAATCGATAATTCACCTGCCTTGTCACGAGTTCACCTGCTGGATCACCTGTCCTTCGATTTCAACCTACCATTTATCCGTTCCCCTTCGTGCAGTGCTACTTTGTTCGATCTTTTAGTCAGCCTAGCATCTTGATGTGACCAGGTGGTCATTTTTCTGTCTAGACTTTGTTTACATGTGTTCTCTTCTGTACCCTGTGCCCATCTATAGATTTTATACCAAAATGTCGAAGAATTTGTTTCAAGCAATTGAGAATGTTTCATGCCTCATCCATGGCGAAACCAGCCCGAGCCATCGGTTCATTGAGGTGAATCCCATAAAATGGGAGGATATTCAGATGTGATAACTGTCCCCATAATAGTGCTTCCTGTGAGAGATTCTGGTTCAAGGTTTTGAGCTGATATCTAACATTGAAAGAGGAGGACTATTACCTTAAACAGGGGTTGAGTTGGCATTCGTTGATATGACCCCAATAACTTGACGCAGACAATCTGGTCATGAGAAATACCCTCTCAGATATCACCGTATAGCCTTGATCAACAGGGTCATCTTCTAACATCTTTACACCCTGAAGTTTGAAACATCTTTTGGAAATTGGAGATCTGGGCTCAAATATTACCTCGTGCTAGCCAGTGTAAATCAGGACTTGCTACAGAAAGGATTGCTCAATCTGGGCCAAGAAAAATGATGCGACGATGGACAATTGTGGACGAGGGGATCTACTCGAATGGCTGGACTCGGCCTGTCGGTGTACCAGGAACTAAACCATGATTCAGGCTCTACATGCTACTCTGAGTTGCTCTGCTACTATCATCTGGAAGAAACTGCAACGGAGGGAAAGCCACTGGTTGGCACTGAGCTGCAGATGTTGCGCCAGGATCATCGTTGATCTCAGTTGCGGTGCGACCTTCGGTGATGACAGAATATATGAGTGGATATACCCATAATGTGATCAAGAATTCCAATCCACGAAATGAAACATCGTCGTCGGCATCGTTTTCGACAGATTTCTCCGTAGAAATATATGACCCAAGAACTTTGTCATCTGGAGTTTCCAGTTCAGGTACATCTGGAGAATCGAAAGCCATAAAGGGAATAGAAGGACAGTGAGCTGTTGACAGACTGATTGAATGGTTTCGACGGGGCTATCGAGATCCATAGAACTGCCAGCGAGTGTCAACCAGAGAGGAGGCAGAGGTGAGACCCGGGGGATGGGGTTTTGAATGAGGTCCGGCTTGGAGTAGCTGTAACCACCGCTCCTCGGTCTCTGAATCCAGTGCTCAACGACAAGACTGGCTCTGTTGACAGGAGCTCGGGTACTGGACTCCCTTGTATTCAAGTGTTCGGCTAGCATGGCCGTAGTGAAAGAATTGCCAGAGGAGACATTTAAGAGGCCTTCGACTTCGAGGTCATCCCTTGATCTTGAACGCCGCCACCTAGCAGCAGCAGGCAGTCTAGGCCCACCTCTCCATCTACTTCGTTGACCTTTGACGTAGTTGTTGGTCTTTGCAGCACTGAGGGGAACCGCCATCCAACTGCAGGGGAACCAAACAACACAAAATTTCTGGTCAGAGATTCTTTTAAGAAAGGCGTATATATTTCTGTCCACGAGTGTGATGACAGGCACAACCAAGTATGATCCTATTTGTGTTGCCGATTCTGGTCACATCGGCATCCATTACCGTTGATTTTACCCTTCCATGTTACCAATGTTTGCAACAATGTCCTGCCGTAGGCTTGTCAACTCAGAAGAAGCCGATACTGTAGTTTAATGAACTGGAGAATTCATCACAATCGACAAATGGATATGCCACGAGATCATGGAGCTGCAAGTCACCGAACTATAACTCTGTGTATGACGCAATAATCTCAGTCGATGCTGAGGAGAAGAGATGTTGGTAGTTGACAATGGGAAGGAAATTATGATCGATTGTCATCACTTCGTCATTGGCATTCTACCTCTCCACTGTTACTCGTTTCTTATCATATCACTATAGTTACTTTCGAGACCATCCTCATTCATATCTACGCGATGCTATTCAAACTGTAGCTAGACTCCCACAAGAACCCAGTCCTCGGTCCTAGGTGTGTTTCTTCTTACTCTGATCTAATTATTCATGCACTTACCCAGTCTTTGACACTCAGTCCCAGGTGATTTGAGTGTAATTCATTGCTTATCATCCCAACATAACTACCCCTGTCTTGCTGAGATCTTGCCGCATCTCACAACGACCATGCTGCTTTTTGGTGTTGTCAGCCCCGCGTCATGGTATTGTCCCAAGGATATATAGTAATATTAAAATCCTCATGAGGATCCTCAAAGATTAGAATGTAACGCAGGACCTGCAAACGGTCAGACATATCAGTGCGTTTCCTCATGATCTCAAACTACCCGGGAAATCATGTCCTCATGAAGATATTTCAGGTCCTGGAATGCCTTCAAATTGGGACAGCCAGGGGTAGGAGATCAAGGTAACTATCAGTCTACCTGGGTGGGATATCTACACAGCCCAATGAGGGATCTAGATAAAAATGACAATGTTAGCCCCATCACAAAGAGGAATCAATAGATCAATGATCGCTGATGATCCATGGTAGGCATTGTTATATATATATATATATATACTACAAGTTCCTAATGATCTGTGCATGTGGGACAACATCAATTAACCCATACAAGAACGAGAAAACTACCATGGGACTGGGAACAGCAGCAACACAGAAAAAAAAAAACAACCAGACAACTGACGAGGGAAAGCAACAGTACACATGAGCACACACACACACACAGAGGCGCGCGCGCGTGAAAAAAAGGGCAAATTCATGGATGAGTAGAACATATTAATCGATTTTGGATTCAAAGAAAAAGATTCGAAAAAAGCAATACAAAAAAGAAAAAACCACGTTCAGTATTCTGTAACCAACGTAAAAAAAGAAAAAAAAAGAAAAAAACCACAAGATCATTTCCAGGTCATCAAAAGGATACTCATATATTCGAACCCAAAAACAACCAAAACCAAAAACGCCATTCACCGCCTCCAAGTCGCAGTATTCCATCCCGGTGTCTGCATTTGCAACGTCTGAGAAGGCGACGGTATCTGATGAGGTGTAGGATCCGGCGTTCTCTCTTCCGACATGAACGTATTCTGTCCAGGTTGATGACACGAACTTTCCTGTGCCGCCGCAGCCGCAGCCAACATCTGACTATAATCATGACCACGCCCTACAGCAACTCGGGTAGCAGGCCCAGCACCCACAGGTCTGCCACCGCCACCGCCACTGCCGTTTCCGTCGGAGGGTTGGGATGAAGAGGAAGAGGAGGAGGCTCCGTTCCCTTGTAACACATCCGAGGAAACTTGAGCTTCCGGGAAGAACGGGTAGAACAAATTCGGTGGCATGTCGACGAGACGTTTATGAGGTGGTGTTGCAGGCCCAGGCGCACTATTGGGTCCGACGTGGTTGTTCGCTCCCGGTGGTCCCGCAGAACCATTCAACGGTCCTCGAATGACACCATACCCTCCCGCACCAGGATTAGGACCAGCAATACTCCCATGTCCATAAACAGTGGCGTTCGTATTCGATACCGGTGAAGGAATCACAGGGGCAGCACCCGGACCACTGATGACAGCGAGATTGGCCTTGGATCTAGGTGAGTTTAACCCTTCTTCGTCCCACTCTGGTTCAGGGATCAACACAGGGTGAGATGAAGGCCCTATAGTATGCAAATCGACATTCATAACACGCTCGACTAGGCGTGCAATGAGCGGATGTCCACCTGCGGCATCTTTGCGTTCCCAGCGCCATCGGAAACGTGGGATCATGTCAAGTGCCATCCAAAGATCTTCAAGCACAGTCTGATGGGGCAAAACTTCACATTGGGACATGTGTCCGAAGAGAATGACCATGGCAGCGATATGCAGGGGAATGGGAGAGGTGAAGAAGGCGATATCTGGAAATCGGATGAGCTGATTGTGAATGACGATAACATTGTGGGAAGTAATGATAGCTAGAATGAATCAATATCAGTGACAAAGTGGGTATTTGGCTCATCGGTTAGCGTACCATCTACAAGTGCCTGATGCCTGCTGGCATAGTTCAACTCTTTTGAGCTGAATAGGGCCCTCAACAAGAGGATTCTGGCAATCCCAAGTTTCAACAGCGTTAAACCCTCATCCTCTGTGATGCCCTGGACCAGCTTGACTTTTTTGTCCAAGGAGAAGTCCTTGTTCCCGCTAAAGTAGTACTTGTATCTCTCGGGCAGATGCTTCCTAAACTCGATCAAACTCTTGACGATCCTGGTGGCATTACGCATCACCGTATCGCCAGCCTGTTTCTTGGGGGTGTACAAGGAATTAATGATGTCAGCTTGGATCTCAGCAACAGGGTGAGATAATTCGAAATGTTCGGAGAAATCGTCGTCCGGGGCCGGGTGGTGTTTACTGATCTTCAAGCGAGAGGGACGAGGGGTGTCGGTATCGCTTGGCGCTATGGCGAGAGGACGACCGAGAAGGATAGAAGTACCACGGTCGTGGACGAGGACTATACCCCAGAGACGAATGCGGAGTTGACATTCCTCTTCGCTAAAAAGCGGAATTTGAGGGAGGTGAGCACCTTGGGGTGAGGGAATGTATTGGGTGGAAGGGTCGTGGTGGAGACCGAGTTCAATAGAAAGGCGGACAAGGCTTCCGACAAGACGCCACAAAGTTCTTCCCTGACGCTAAAAAAATAAAGTGAGTTGTTAAGCGGTAGAAGAAAAGAATGAAGTACCTCGGTGTAGAGGTACCAATGTAGGAGAATGAGTGCTTGGAGACTAGAGACGGAGACACGAAGATCAGGTTTGACAGCTAAGGCTCTCTCGAAGAACTCGTCGTGGGAAGGCCAATCGGGAGGCATAAGGTCTTTAGAGACGGGAGTGATAGACTTGTTGATGTCTGCCTTGTTTTCGATACTGACGGTGCGATGATTGAGTTCACTGAGAGTGCCAAGGGCCAAAACAAGATACACGCCGCAGATATGACCGGGTTCATGCACAGGTGCACACTGGTCATAGAGGCCGGCGACGATGGAGTCGAATTCTTTGCGGGTGTAGATAGGCCTGTGGATGTTGAGTCTATTGAAGTAGACATCGACGATGACTTTGAACATGGCTCTGTCCTTGGGCAGCCAGACTACGACGCTGGAAGGGGAGAGACCGGGAGGAGAGCAGGGGGCGAAGGCGAGGGTGGTGGTGATAGCACCGTTGCGGGGAATAGTGAGGGGAAGCCAAGAGGAGGGATTGCGAGGTTTGACAGACTCGTGGCAGGAACGGTCGCGACCGGAAGTAAGGCCGTTGTAGTCGACTGCGAGATCTTCTCTGTCGCTGGCTACATGAAGTCTGAGGTCACTGACGGTGCTTGGAGAGACGCCAAAGTTAGCAGCGAGTTTCTCGGCATCGGACATGTCATTGCCATTGGGGTCGGTGCCCTTGGCTGCTAGGAGACGGGAGGAGATGTGAGGGGGAGGATAGGGAGCTGGAGGAGGATGGAAGGGCGGGTAGAGAGGAGGGCCTGGGATGTGAGGGAGAGGAGGATAGGCAGAGTAGTGTATGACGGGTGGCGGATAGGTGGGGATTATGTGCGGGCCGGGGTACGGGACGGGATACGGCTTTGGCGGGCCGGGGTCGAGCTGGAAGGGTCGTGGGGAGGAGTCGTCGTGGACCTGAAAGTCAGGAGAAAGATTGGCAGCAGAAACTGAGGCAGGGTCAATCCCTTGCCGGGCTAAATAATCCTCAATACGATTCATGTCAAAGTCTGGAATATGAGACTTGAGCAGAGCCTCGCACTGCGCCAGGAGCTGTTCCATCCGTATGCTGAGGCCCCGCGGTGTCAGACGCTGTCTGTGGCGGTCTTCCTGGTTGCAGACGGTCCCAGCAGTTGCGCAGGCAGTACATCTGGGATGCTTCGAGTCGCACTGGCAGACTGTAAGTTTGGTAAAAGAAAACTGGAACTTGCCGTCGGCACTTGCCTTGATTTTCTTGCTCCTGCATCGAGCACACGCCTCGTGGGACCGACGTAGCCGACGAGGTTCTGCACCTCCTGCTTCGTCTTCTGCCTTTCGCCGTCGTTTGGACACTGTCACCGCACCCTGTGGCGCTTGCTGACCAACGAGCGCCTCCTCGGGGATCTCGAGTCCGGATGGGAGCGATGGAGGTGCATTTGCCGAGTTCTGCCCGCCGAGGACATTGGAAAGCATGATTGCGGGGGATCACAAGAATGAGGGGCTGCTCAACGTTGCAGACGACGAGCAAAGTGCAATGTGTGGTTGTGTTTATTGTGTGGCCCATATGCCCGAAATAGCTATCTTCCCAACAATATCATGTACCACCGTAACGATTCCATGTACACGCTCGACACCGTCGACAACGCCGACCGGACGCCTCTGCGTGCACATAATCAGGTATCCTATGGAACAACTCCCACAGCGTCCCCGAGAAAACTCGTCTTCCATGCCACGCTCAAGATGGCCTGCATCTTTCTCATCAGCACCCTTTTGCTCGGAGGAACGCTCTGGCTAGCTCTGCCCAGCCTCGATGCGTGCGTCGTGGAACTTTTCTCAGGTCTCTGCTGTTGCTGACATCTACATTCGTAGCGCAGATCGCCCATTGCTTCGCATACCAAAGTCCTTTGCCCAGCTCCAGGATCTCAACGGTCTTTTGAAAAAGTACCGTGACATCTACCCCTACCGTATCTTCGTCTGCTATGTGATTACCTATCTCTTGTCCGTGCCTTTCATCTCTGTCCATTTTCATGCTGACCCGCGGCCTCCCCCAGTCTCCAGGCATTTTCTCTACCCGGTTCCATGTACCTGTCCATTCTTGGCGGTGCTGTCTGGGGAGTCGCCCGGGCACTGCCTCTTGCATGCTGTTGTGTCGCGACAGGGGCTTCCCTCTGTTATCTCATTTCAGCTGCCCTTGGCCCAGCCCTCCTGACTCTGCCTAGATGGAAAGCTGTTTTAGATAAATGGGCCGACAAGATAAGCGCCAACAAGGAGAACATGCTTTCCTTTCTCATCGTCCTCCGCATCGCGCCGCTGCCGCCGCACTGGGTGGTGAACGTGGTGTGTCCTCACGTTGGCATCCGCCTTGTCCCGTTTTGGATGAGCACATTTCTCGGCATCCTCGGGGTGACGGTGATCCATACCACCATCGGGGGTGGGCTGGATGACATGACCAGTGCCGAGGACTTCCATCTGATCAGTTGGAAGAATTTTTTTGGACTTGGTGCAGTGGCAATTGGGGTCATGATCCCGGTTGGACTGCGGTATTGGTTTCGGAGGGAAGAAGAGGTGGTTGAAGAGTATGTGATCGAGTGCGGAGACGAGGAGTCAGGAGTGCATGTCAAAGACTACGACGACGACGACGATGGGGATATAATACTGGAAGCGGGACCTTCAATAGCTAATAGACATGTAAAATAGAATAGAGATGCCGGAAAAGCCGGCTCGGCGGAGATTCCGGGTTTGTTTAGTCCAAGCAAACATCGAGTCGCTCTGCTCAGCCACAGCCTTCACTTCCCTTCCCTCCCACCACCATCCCCAAAATCCTTCTGGCTAGTTCGCCCCTCTCGTCCCCTATTGTCTCTCGAAATCGTTTCGGATAATGTCCGATCGTTTCTCCCAATACCCCTCCATGATCTCCACCTTCAATAATCCCAACATGCTCCAGCAGCCTCAGCAGCAGCAGCAGCAACCACCACAGCAGCAGCCTCAGCAGGGTCAACTCGGCCAGCAGCAGCAGCCTCAGCAACAGCCAGGCCAGCAGCTCCAGCCCCAGCAGGACGGCCATCCCAACTTTGGCGACCAGACCCGCATGTGGCAGCCCCAGGTGCAGTACAGACCACGCAGCGGCATGGACATCGCGCCGCCGGGCCAGCAGCAGACCCCTCAGGTGGGCATTTTTTTTGACTCTTCCCCC
>Ga0153939_1000759_pt1 | contig 12561 bp, 9 predicted proteins | sample TSNJ023MetaG_FD_104734 | JGI IMG/M metagenome (GOLD analysis project Ga0153939, IMG submission 104734) | Attine ant fungus gardens microbial communities from New Jersey, USA - TSNJ023 MetaG | ecosystem: Host-associated > Fungi > Mycelium > Unclassified | place: USA: New Jersey, Brendan T. Byrne... | reverse complement strand
GAGATAATAATGGTGTCACACTTTATTTCCAGCACCTGCTGCAAATCTTTCGTCAGGAGATAGGCCGCTGGATTCCACCAGAAAATACACCGGAAAAGATAAGCCAACATTTTCACAGCCAGGTCATGGTTCCTGAAATGCGTATACTCATGCAACAGGATGTAGTAAAGCTCCGTTTCCGTAAATTCTTCACTTGGCAGCAAAATTTGTTTCTTCATAAAACCAAAACTGCAGGGAACCGTTACATGAGGGCAGTACAATACTCTTACAGGGATTTTGTGCTTTTGCTCCCTCTGAATCCGGTCCATCATTTGCTGCATATGTACCGCCTCCTGTTTTGGAAGCTTTGATATCCGCCTACAGGCTAACTGGTATTGGATGATAAAACGTATCAGCAAAATGCAGGCGGCAAGCCCCCAAAGCATGATAAGGAACTCGAGCACCCTTATTGAATGATTGCCTATGGGAATCTCCTGATCATACAACCCCTCTATCATCGGATTCAGCACAGGCTGCAGGTCAATGACTGTGGTAAACGGAAACTCCAGCGGCAGCACCATACGCACAATACAGAAAAGGTAAAGCAGTGTCATACTGTACACGCCAAAATGCCGGATAAAAAACCGCTTTTTACGAACTGCGTACAAAATAATAATCAGGATGCCGCTAAGCACAACAGCCACCAGCAGAGAAAAGATCGACACGATCTCCATCACGCGCGCTCCCGAATCTCTTTGATGATGTCCTCCAGTTTTTTCTTCAACTCTTCATCGATTTCCTTATTCTCCTTTTTTACGAGCTTGGCCATCACATCCGCCAGATCCCCGCTGTCCATACTTTTTATGGTCTCCTTTGCAAACGCCTGCAGTACCGGCAGCTGCTTTCCGTCATCAATTCTTGCCGCGGCGGCCTTCGCAATGTATTCCTCTTTCGTAAAGCTCGGTAAAAACTTACGGATATAAGCTTTGCCCTGCAGCTCCGAACCGCACACATGAATTAACCCGTCACTTTCCAGCGTCCGAAGCATTTTCAGCAAATAACTGTCCTTCCATGTTCGCTCCCACGGGGTTTCTATCATTTCGATATAGGTCATCGGCCGATTGAGCGCCCACAGCATTTCCATCAATTCATCTTCCGAGTTTGACAGGCGATAGATGTTTTTTTTCATATTCCCTCCTAAATGTTTGTTTACAATGAATTCTTCCGAAAAAAACTCATTGTCATTTTTTGTCGACCGTTTCTATAATTTATATCTTATCCCGAATTGCAATAATTGTCAATAGAATATTGTTTGTCATCTTTAATATAATTTTATGATTCTCTGGATAAAAAACAAGCCTGCCGGGCTATGCAAAATTATGCACAGCCCGGCAGGCTTCATCTATTTTTCAAACGGCAAATCACTGCTTTTATTTCTCCGGCGCCTCTCCATAAGCCCGCTCGGCCGCCTCGCGGGCAAGATCCAGGATCGTATGCTCGCGCGAGGTTCCCGCACCTCCTGTAAACGGCACCTGCGCAAACACCTCCACCACCTGCGAGCGCATCCACAGGCTCGGCATAATGCGGACAGAATACCCACAGCCCGGCTCGCACAGCCAGTCATGGTAGCCGGCCCGGGGCAGCCCGTACACAGACAGCAGCGTCATCATCACGCCCACATGGGTCACGAGAACCGCCTCTCCCCTGCTACCGCGCACAAGGTTCTGCACCAGCATCTCAAACCCGCGCAGGACTCTTGCGGCAAACACCGAGCCGCTTTCACCGTTCGGCGGCGCGGCCTGTCCGCTGTTTTCCAGCCACTGTGTAAACTCCGGGTTTTCCTTCAGCTCTTTCGCAGTCCGGTTTTCGAAGTCTCCGAAGTCGCATTCAGCCATTTCCAGAATGACCTCCGGTTCCGCCTCGGGATACAGAACCTTCAGCGTATCCACGCAGCGTGTGGACGGGCTCGCGTAAAAGGTCTTTACCTTTTCCGGATAGATATATTTCCGTTTATAATTGACCAGCCGAGTAATTTCCTCCATCGGTACGGGCGACTCGGTACGACCGATATATCGCCCCTGCAGGTTCCCTTCGCTTGGCATATGGCGGATCAGGTGCAGTACATATGACTTCATTTGTTCCTCCGATTCATTCTTAATGTGATGCATTCCGGCCGCCGTCGAACGCTGTCAGAGAAGAGGCGGCATTGGAAGTATTTGTAATTTTCGGTTTACAGAAAGCCCCTCTTGGGGTATAATATAGAATATTTGTGAATGATTTCGGGGTAATCCCTCAATAATAAGCTTAGGCCAAACGCTATACAAAAGCACACCTTTTACGATTGGAAGCACAATGTTTTGTTCAGCGGCATACAGACGCCGGACAGAATACTCAGGCAGTCCCCTATATCATTTTGGCCGCTTTTATTGTATGCGCATTCGTCATAAAAATCAAGAGCGCCGCACTGCGGTGCTGGTCACAGAAAACCGGAGGTTAGCGTGAAAAATAAACGAAAGGAAGCGGTACAGGCACAGAGTGCTGTTTTTCAGCAGATTTTTGTGCGGAAAATACCGCATGGCGGTTTACTATGTGTGGATTTGTAGGATTTATCGGCGGCGGGGAAACGCAGGAAGACCTGTCCGTACTGGAAAGGATGACAAATGCCATCCGGCACCGCGGACCCGATGACGCCGATTATTATATGGACGGCTCCATTTCCCTGGGCTTTCGTCGCCTGAGCATCATTGACCTTGCAGGCGGGCGGCAGCCCATTCTCAATGAGGACGACACAAAGGCGCTGATGTTCAACGGGGAGATCTATAATTACCAAGAGCTCCGTACCGATCTTATCGAAAAGGGCCATGTGTTCAAAACCGCCACCGATTCGGAGGTGCTGCTGCACGGTTATGAGGAATATGATACCGGACTGCTGCAAAAGCTGCGCGGCATGTTTGCCTTTGTCATATGGGACCGGAAAAAGAACGAGCTGTTCGGCGCCCGGGACTTTTTCGGCATCAAGCCCCTTTATTACACCGAGATGAATGGCACGCTGATGTTTGGTTCGGAAATCAAAAGCTTTTTGCATCATCCATATTTTAGAAAGGAGCTCAACGAGCGGGCACTGGAAAGCTATCTGTCCTTCCAGTATTCCCCCGGTGAGGAGACCTTTTTCCAAAATGTATACAAATTTCCGCCCGCCCACTATTTCCTTTATAAAGACGGTAAAATGACGACGACCCGCTACTGGTTGCCGGAATTTCATGCCGAGGAGGACAAGTCTCTTGATTACTGGGTGAACGAAATCGAAAAGACCTTTGACAATTCCATCGAGGCCCACAAAATCAGCGACGTGGAGGTGGGCTCGTTCCTGTCCTCCGGCGTCGATTCCAGCTATGTGGCCTGCTCGGCCCATGTGGACAAGACCTATTCGGTAGGCTTTGACAACGGAGAACAATATAATGAAACCAGCTACGCAAAAGAGCTGTCGGAATTGATCCCCGTGAAAAACACCAGCAAGGTCATCACGGCTGAGGAGTTTTGGGGAACCTTCCCGAAGATACAGTACCACATGGATGAACCGCTGGCGGACCCTTCCGCGGTCGCCCTTTACTTTGTCTGCGGTGCGGCTGCGAAGGACCTGAAGGTGGCGCTGTCCGGCGAAGGAGCGGACGAGATTTTCGGCGGCTACAACATTTACCGGGAACCGCTGGAGGCGGCGGGCTATGACAAGATCCCGTTTCCCATTCGCAGGCTCATCGGTAAAATTGCCTCACTGTTTCCGGCGAAGCGCGGCTTCAACTTTCTGGTTCGCCGCGGCAAGCGCCTGGAGGAGCGTTTCATCGGAAACGCCTATATGTTTACAGAAAAAGAGCGCAAAAAGCTGCTGAAAATCAGCACGGACGCCCCCGCCCCCCATGTGCTGACAAAGCCCTATTATGATATGATGCAGGACAAGGATCCCGTAACCAAAATGCAGTTTATCGACCTCAATATGTGGATGGTGGGCGACATTCTGCTCAAGGCCGATAAAATGAGCATGGCTAACTCTTTGGAGGTGCGCGTGCCGTTCCTCGATAAGGAGATCATGAAGCTAGGCGGGCGGATTCCCCTTCAATACCGCGTCAACAAGAAGAACACCAAGTACGCCATGCGGCAGGCGGCGGCACGCAGAATGCCTGACAAGTGGTCCACAAAGAAAAAGCTGGGCTTCCCGGTGCCGACACGCGTCTGGCTGAAGGAAGAAAAGTATTATAACACGGTCAAGTCGGCGTTCACCTCCGCCGCCGCTGAAAAGTTCTTCCATACGGCGGGCCTTGTGAAGCTGCTCGATGACCATAAAGCCGGAAAGGCGGATAACAGCCGCAAGGTTTGGACGGTCTACACGTTCCTGACATGGTATGACGTGTATTTCGGCGCAAAATCCGCCGAGTTTATCGGAGGACGGGATGTCTAAAAAAAGAACGCTCTTCTTTTTCATACCGACGCTGGCAGTTACGCTGCTTAGCGCTTTTTGTACATCGCTGACTCCCTATTTTACCGACTTGGAGCTTAGCTTTGTATTTATGCGTATTGTGCAGTTTTTCATTATTTTTCAAGGCTTTACCCTGTGCGCGTTCCTCACGGCCCTGCTCGTGTTTTATCGCGCGCCCGGCGAAGAGCACCGGATTCCGCCTATCGCCATGTGTGTGATCGCGGCGGTGCTTTATTCCGTTGTCTTCTTCCTTATAAACATACTGGGCGCGGTCACTTTTGACGCCGGCCTGGTTTTCGGCGTGGCCGTCTTGGTTGAGACCTTTATCGGTAGCCTGCTGGGTTATTTGCTCTCGAATGCCATGCGTGTCAGTAAAAAGAAGAAAAAGAGGTAGTTTCATTTATGAGTGTCGATTTTCAGCCTGTTCTGCTGGGCAGCGATATTAATGTATATGGTATGGCACGTTCCTTTCACGAGGAGTACGGCGTGACCTCCCTCGCCATCGGCAAGGGCATTCTCGGCGTGTGCATGAACAGCCGCATTGTACGTGTGGAAACGGTGGAGCCAAACATTGAGGACGACGTGGTTTTTGTGAAAACCCTTATGGACTTTGCATCTCGCCATCAGCACAAAAAGCTGCTGCTTGTCCCCTGCGGCGACAACTATATCAAGCTGATTGTACGCAACCAGGATGCTTTGCGTGATGTGTATGAATTCGCCTGCATCGACGAAGATCTGCTGATGCGACTGAGTATCAAGGAAAGCTTTTATAAGGTATGTAAAGAGCATGATTTTGCATTTCCAAAAACAGACGCCTGCACGCCGGAGGATTATAAGACAAAAACCTATGATTTTGACTTTCCAGTGGTGATCAAGCCCTCTAACAGTGTCGCTTACTGGAACTGCTCATTCCCGCATAAGAAAAAGGTGTTTGTGGCCAATAACCGCTCCGAATTTGTTGATATTTTAAAGGCGATTTACGGCTCCTCTTATCAAGACAACCTCATCATACAGGAATATATCCCGGGTGACGACAGCAATATGCGCGTTATGAACTGTTACTGCGGCAAAGATAAAAGGGTAAAACTCATCGCACTTGGAAACGCCCTTTTGGAAGAGCATTCCCCGGAGGGCATCGGCAGCTACGCGGCAATCATCAGCAGCTATGACAGGGCGCTTTCCAAGCGCATGAAGGAATTTCTTGAAGATATCGGGTATATCGGTTTTGCGAATTTTGATATGAAATACGATAGCCGCGACGGCAGCTACAAGCTGTTTGAAATGAACCTGCGCCAGGGACGCAGCAGCTATTTTGTCACCGCCGCCGGTTACAACCTTGCAAAATGGCTAACAGAGGACATCATCTATAACATGGACATGCCGCTGACCGTGGCCAGGAATGAGGTTCTCTGGACCCTGATCCCGAAGCGGCTGATTTACAAATATGTGAAGGATCCCGAGCTGCTTCACTCCGCTCATCGACTGATCAAGGAAAAAAAGCTCGTACACTCCTATTACTATAAAGGCGACCGCAGTCTCAAGCGATATATTGCATTTAAGCGCAACCAGGGGAAATACTATCAAAAGTACAAGCGCTACTTTAATAATAAGGGTCTGCGCGATTAAAAGACAGAAAGGCCGGTGCTATGAAAACATTAGGGATTATCGGGGGCCTTGGGCCGATGGCGACCGCCTGCTTTTTACAGCAGCTCATAGAAATGACCGATGCGAAAACAGATCAGGCGCATCTGGATGTCATTGTCTTTAACCGGCCAAATGTGCCGGACCGCACGGCTTATATATTGGATAATACCAAGCCCTCCCCTGCGGTTTCGATGATTGAAACCGCAAAAATACTGGAATCCCTTGGCGCCTCCTGCATTGCCGCTCCCTGCATCACCTCTCATTATGTTTTCCCACAGATACAGCAGAGTATCGGTATTCCCCTCATTCATATGGTGAAGGAAACTGCCCTGTGTTTATTGCAGGCGGGCAAAAAAAAGGCCGGAATCATGGCAACCACCGGCACCGTACAAAGCGCTCTGTTTCAAAAAGCGCTGCAGTCACAGGGACTGGATTTTCGCATCCCGGACGAGAGGCATCAGCGCCTTGTCATGAAGCTGATTTACGACGATGTAAAAGCCGGAAGGCCCGCCGACATGGCAGATTTTGAAATGGCTGTGCAAAATCTCAATGCACAGGGCTGCGACAGCATCATTCTCGGATGCACTGAGCTTTCAGTCATTAAGAAAAATGTGGATATCGGAACCGGATTTTTAGATGCGATGGAGGTTCTTTCCAAAGTTTGTATCGAAACATGCGGTAAGCCGGTCAAGCCGGAATATGCCTGTTTGATTTAGAGCAAATTTCGCAATAAAGCGCATAGTTCGCAGGCAGTTTTCCGGGTTGCATGATGATCATACCGCTCAGGCTGTTTTGTACCCGCATATGCGCGTTTTATATAATTTTGAAAGAGGTAATCTATGTGTGGATTTGTAGGTTTTTTTAATACGCCCGTCGCGCCTGACAGACAGACCATGATAGAAAAAATGGCCGACACTATCCGGCACCGTGGACCGGACGACGCCCATTACTATGTGGACGACGATATTTCTCTGGGGTTCCGCCGCCTGAGCATCATTGACCTTCAGGGTGGCCGCCAGCCGATCCTCAACGAGGACGGCACGAAAGCGCTGCTGTTCAACGGGGAAATCTACAACTACAAGGAAATTCGCCAGGAGCTGCTGCAGGCGGGACACCGCTTCTCCACAAACACCGATTCTGAAGTCATTTTACACGGCTATGAGCAATACGGCAAAGGGATTCTGCAGAAGCTGCGCGGCATGTTCGCCTTTATCATCTGGGACAAGACCGCGAAAAAGCTGTTCGGCGCAAGGGATATTTTCGGCATCAAGCCTTTCTATTATTATCTAAACGGCGGAGAGTTCCTGTTTGGTTCCGAAATCAAGAGCTTTTTACCCCACCCCGGCTTTGTAAAGGAGCTGCAGGAGGAATACATCCCGCTGTACCTTTCCTACGAATACCTGCCGGATGAGAACACATTGTTTAAAAATGTCTTCAAGCTGCCGGGCGCCCACTGCTTTGAATATGAAAACGGCAATATCCGCACCGAGCGCTATTATGACATCACATATAAAATCGATGAGGAGAAGTCTCTCGAATACTGGGAAAGCGCCATTAAAGACGAGTTTGCAGAGTCTGTGAAAATGCACCAGATCAGCGATGTTGAGGTTGGCTGTTTCCTGTCAAGCGGTGTGGATTCCAGCTACGTGGTCAAGGAAATCTCCAAGGGCACCAAAAAGCTCAAAACCTTCTCCGTGGGCTATGAGGAGGAAAAATATAGCGAGCTGCCTTACGCTCAGGAATTTTCCCGGGTTGTCGGCGTGGAGAATATCTCAAACAAGGTCTCCGCAGATGAATTTTTCGACAGTGTGCCGGAAATAGAGTATTATCTGGACGAGCCGCTGCCCAACCCGTCTCAGATTCCCCTTTACTTCCTTGCAAAGAACGCGCGTAAGCATGTGAAGGTGGTTCTGTCGGGGGAAGGCGCCGACGAGCTGTTCGGCGGTTATCCCATGTATCTTGCTGGCGGGCATTTCGACCGCTACAGTCAGCGTGTACCAAAGCCGCTTCGAAAGGCGATGGCTGCCGTCGCCAAGATCCTGCCGGACTTCAAAGGCAAAAACTTCATCCTGCGCGGCGCAACGGAGCCCTACGAGCGTTTTATGCGCGCAAACTATGTCTTCTCAAGCGAGGAGCGCCAGAAGTTCCTGAAGAAGCCCATCACCATTGAGCTTCCTCAGGAATACAGCAAACGCTATTTCGAGCCGGTGAAGCATCTCGACGAGCCGACACAGCTTCAGTACGTGGACATGCATACCTGGATGATTTACGACATACTGCTCAAGGCTGACCGCATGAGTATGGCAAACTCCTTGGAGCTGCGCGTGCCGTTCCTCGATAAAAAAATGCTGGAGCTGTCGCTGCAAATCCCCACCCGTTACCGTGCCAACGACGAGACCACAAAGATTGCCCTGCGAAAAGCCGCCCTCAGTGAATTGCCGGAAAAGACCGCCAACAAGAAGAAGCTGGGTTTTCCGGTGCCGCTGAACGACTGGTTGCGGGAGGAGAAATATTATAACCGCGTAAAGGACGCTTTTATCAGTGCCACAGCGGAAAAATTCTTTGTCACAAAGGAGCTTATGAAGCTGTTGGACGATCACAAAGCCGGTAAACCCGGCGGTATGCAGAAAATCTGGTCTTTCTATTCCTTCATTGTCTGGTACAACCAGTTTTTTGACACCTCACCGGTAACGGCCGGAAAACAAAACAAGGAATCCCCATAAACTGCCGCGGATTGTTTGCCCGTAGTTCAGTCTGCCGATAAACTGGATGCCCATAAAATTCACGCGGGTAACCTCTATGGGCTTCGATACAGCCGGGAATTTTGTGTGAAGATTATTAAGAGGCTCCCTGGCGTTAAAATGCCAAGGAGCCTCTTAATAAATTCTGTGCGGAACCTGTTACCGTCTCTAGAAAAGCAAGACCGCTCTCTATGCCATATGTGCGTTTTCAGCGATAAGGAAAACTTTTTCTACAAGTTGTACCGCGGTTTGTTTATGAAATCAAGAAGCAGCGGCTTTTATACTTTCACCGATTCACTGTCCTGATGACGGATTTCGGCGCGCTTGATTTTTCCGCCCAGCGTCTTGGGAAGCTCCGCCACATACTCGATCACACGCGGGTATTTATACGGCGCAGTGACTTTCTTCACATGGTTCTGCAGCTCCTTCGTAAGCGTCTGGGACGGCTCATAGCCCTTCGCCAGCACCACCGTGGCCTTGACCACCTGGCCTCTTACCGGGTCGGGTGTGCCGGTGATGGCGCATTCCACCACGGCATCGTGCTCCAGCATGGCCGATTCCACCTCGAAGGGGCCGATGCGGTAGCCCGAGCATTTGATCACGTCGTCGTTTCTGCCGACGAACCAGTAATACCCCTCGCTGTCGCGCCAGGCCACATCGCCGGTGTCATAGCACTTGCCGTGCAGCAGCTCCGCCGTCATTTCCGGGTTCCGGAAGTATCCTGTAAACAGGCCCACCGGCGGATGGTTTTTTACATCCATGATGGCAATGGTGCCCTCTTCACCGTCCTCGCAGACATTCCCCTCACTGTCAATCAGTTGAATGTTGTAGCCCGGGGACGGCTTTCCCGTGGAGCCCGGACGAGGCTCGAACCATTTATAGTTCGCAAGCAGCACCGGTCCTTCCGACTGACCGAAACCCTCGCGTAGCTTCAGGCCCGTCAGCTCATGCCATTTCTTGAAAACCTCAGGATTCAGCGGCTCACCCGCGATTCCGCAGTTGTGGATACAGGAAAGATCGTATTTCGTCACGTCCTCCTGCAGCATGAAGCGGAACATGGTGGGCGGCGCGCAAAAGGTGGTGACCCGGTATCGGGAAATGCGCTCCAGCAGGTTTTTCGGCTCAAACTTACCCAGCATATCATAGGCGAAAATCACCGCTCCGCAAATCCATTGGCCGTATATTTTACCCCAGCCGAACTTCGCCCAGCCGGAGTCGGAAACGCTCATATGCAGCTTGTCCTCTTCCACCTGCTGCCAGTACTTCGCCGTGATGATATGCCCTAAGGGATAGGCAAAGTTATGCTGCACCATCTTCGGCATGCCGGTGGTTCCCGATGTGAAATAGACCAGCATGACATCGTCCCAGCCTGTGGCTTCATCGCCTGTGGGGCGCTCAAAGGTATCCGGATACTTACTGAGTTCCTCCGCAAAATCCAGCCAGCCCTCTTTTGCCTTGCCGACGAGTATTTTATTCTTCAGCGACGGCACCTCCGGCTGCGCCTGCTCCACCTGTGCGACGACAAAGTCGTCCTCCACACAGATGACCGTGTGAATTTCCGCAGTGTTGCCACGGTAGGCGATGTCCTTTTTGGTCAGCTGCAGCGAACCCGGAATCAGCACCGCGCCTATTTTATGCAGCGCCGTGGCACAGACCCAGTACTCCCAGCGACGGCGGAGCACCAGCATCACCACGCTGCCCTTTTGCACGCCCATCGCGCGGAAAAAGTTTGCCGCCCGGTTCGAGAGCTTCATCATATCCGTAAAGGTTAGGACTTTTTCATTATTCTCTTCATCGCACCACACGAGCGCTTTTTTCTCAGGCTCCTGCTTCGCCCAAGCGTCTACCACATCAAATCCGAAGTTGAAATCCGCCGGTACGTTCACCGTATAGTTTTCCGTAAAATCCTCATAGGAATCGAACTCGATCCGCGGGAGGAATTTTTTCAGTAAATAGTCTGCCATGATGTTCTCCTCCCTTATTCTGCAATCACAGTCAAAAAGCGCGCCTTCGTTTTTCCGCCGCAGCGCTGGCCGTGGGGGACGGTCGGATTAAAGTAGACGGAATCCCCCGCTGTCAAGGTAAAGTCTTTCTTGCCAAGGGTCAGGATCACCATACCCTCCAGCACCATGTTGAATTCCTGGCCCTGGTGGGTCACCAGCTTTGCGGGCGCGTCGCTGGGATCCAGTGTCACCAACAGCGGCTGCATAATCTTGCCGTAATACCGATAAGCGAGGTCCTCGAAATGATACTCCGGATTCCGGCTGACGACTTTGCCGTATCCCCTTTTTACAATATGGTAGCTCTGGAGCTTCGCTGGAACGCCGGTAACAATTTCGGTAAAGTCCACGCCGAATTTATTCGCGATTTCATAAATGACGCTGATCGGAATGTCCTTTCCGTCCCGCTCATACGAGCAGTAAACCTCTTCGCTGATTCCCAGCTCGGCGGCAAGCATCGCGGTAGTGTAGTCACTCACTTCGCGCAGCTCGCGCAGTCTTGCGGCTATTTCGCCCAGTTCACTCATTACGATTTCCTCCTTGATAATTTTGGATACAAAAAAGCAGCCGGGATAGCTCTTTGACGGCTGCCTTTATGCTACCCCGGTATTGTACCACTTTAGTGTGATAATAGTCAATGTGTGTCCCGAATAATATCTATTTTTGTATCAATCAAAATAATGGCGAATGTTTACTCTTCCTCCCGATTGGGCAAAATCACCGCCATTGCGTTCTCCACCTCTTCGGCCGTCTCCTCCCTTTCCAGATACTCGGAAGAATACAAAATCACTCCGGCGCAGTCCACTTCGCGCGCCTGTTCAATCTGCCTTTTGATGATGTCGCTTGAAACAAGCCAGGTCCCCTCGTCCACATCTGTCCCGGCCTTATAAAGCGCAAGGCCGATGATCATGTCAAGGTTATCATGCCGCGGCAGTTCCAGCCACTGGCTCAGTGCGTCGGTATAGCTCAGTGTTTCGCTATCATAACTGTAATACAGCTGTGGACAGATATAGTCCACATATCCGTCGATGGCGCACCAGGTTTTCACATCCGCTCCAATTTTATAGTTGTTGCCGATATTCCCCGAGGGTGAAATTCCGAACAGTACGCTGCCGTTCTGCCGCTTAATTTTCTCATAAACCTCCGACACCAGCGCGTTGATGTTTGCCTCGCGCCACATCTGCAACGGAACCGGGACCTCTGTCGTCTGCGTGTAACGCTCATAAGCCTCGGCATCCACCGTACCCTCTTGTGTGGGATAAAAATAATCGTCAAAGTGCACACCGTCTACATCGTAGTTTTTGACAATCTCCACCGCGCCGTTTGCAATGAGCGTGCGCACATGCGGATAGGCGGGATTCAGGTATACCGCGCCCTCATACTCCATGAAGTAGTAGGGATATTCCCCCTTCATCTCGCTATAGGGATTGTCCGCCGACAGCTCGGCAGGCGTGGCGGCGGTCTTTACGCGCAGCGGATTGATCCACGCGTGAATTTGCATGCCGTTTTCATGGGCGGTCTCCACCATGTACTGCAGCGGGTCATAGCCCGGGTCCTGCCCCTGGGTGTCGGTAAGGATATGGGACCAGGGATAGTAGCTGGAGCGGTACAGCGCATCGCAGTACGGGCGCACATGCACAAACAGTGTGTTGACGCCATGCTCACGGCTGATGCGTACAATGTTGTCGAAGTTCTGTTTAAAGGCTTCCTCCGTCTTGTCCGCCGT
>Ga0153939_1000758_pt1 | contig 12574 bp, 9 predicted proteins | sample TSNJ023MetaG_FD_104734 | JGI IMG/M metagenome (GOLD analysis project Ga0153939, IMG submission 104734) | Attine ant fungus gardens microbial communities from New Jersey, USA - TSNJ023 MetaG | ecosystem: Host-associated > Fungi > Mycelium > Unclassified | place: USA: New Jersey, Brendan T. Byrne... | reverse complement strand
CTCGCCTGCCTTTTGCATGAAAAGCCCTTCGCCGGCGTGAACGGAAGCGGAAAGCACGACAACTGGTCCATCTCCACCGACACGGGCGCAAACCTGCTGGAGCCGGGAGAAACGCCCTTTGAAAATGCGCAGTTCCTGCTCTTTCTGGTGGCGGTACTCAAGGCGGTGGACGATTATCAGGATCTCATACGCCTGTCGGTGGTCGGAGCCGGGAACGATCACAGGCTGGGCGCCAACGAAGCTCCTCCCGCCATTGTCTCCATGTTCCTGGGCGATGAGCTGACAGAAATTTTGGAAGCGCTTGAATCCGGCGCGGATTATCACAACAGAGAAAAGCACCAAATGGAAATCGGCGTCACCGCGCTGCCCCACTTTCCGAAGGATACCACCGACAGGAACAGGACGTCTCCCTTTGCCTTTACCGGCAACAAATTCGAGTTCCGTATGCTCGGATCTTCTCTTTCCATTTCGGGACCCAATTTCACGCTGAACACCATCGTCGCGGAAGCCCTGGGCGTCTTTGCCGACCATCTGGAAAAATCGGATGATTTCAAGCGGGATTTGGGGGCTCTAATCAAAAAAACGATCAAAGAACACAAGAGGATTGTCTTCAATGGGAACAACTACTCCGGGGAGTGGGTCAAAGAGGCGGAAAAACGGGGCCTTTCCAACCTGAAAACAACAGTTGACGCCCTGCCGGTCTTTATATCCCCTAAAGTCGTGGAGCTTTTCACGAAGCACCATGTCCTGACCGAAACCGAAATCCGTTCGCGGTATGAAATCTTTCTCGAAAGCTACTGCAAAACCATCCATATCGAGGCGTTGACGATGATCGACATGGTGAAAAAGGAGATCATGCCGGCAAGCGTGAAGTATCAAAATGATCTTGTGCGGCTGCTGGAGCGGAAAAAGGCGTGGGTTGACCTTTCCACTGCAATGGAGAAGCATCTGCTCTCAAAGCTTTCGGCGCTTTCGGAAGCGTTGCTGGGCAAGCTGGAGAAGCTGGAAGACAGTATGCTGGAAGCAAAGACAAACGGGGACCATTTGGCGGCGGCGGAATTCTATCGCAATACCATATTCAATGAGATGTCGGAGCTTCGACTGGTGGCCGACGAGCTTGAGACCACTGTGGGCAAGGAATACTGGGGCCTGCCTACATACGCGGAAATACTTTACAGTGTAAATTAATTTAACAAATTGTCTGAATGCGCACAAAGGCGTGTGTTTTATCCAAAGAGGATAAGACGCCCGCCTTTCACTTTGCATGAGGCAAAACTATTTGAGAGGAATGTATGAATATGACTATTGAAAATGTAGCAAGCCTTCCGTTTCAAATCTGGTTTTTGATAGGTGCGGCGCTCGTGTTCTTCATGCAGGCTGGATTTGCGATGGTGGAGACCGGATTTACCCGCGCGAAAAACGCCGGCAACATCATTATGAAGAACCTGATGGATTTCTGTATCGGCACCGTCATGTTTGCTGTTTTGGGCTATGGCCTGATGATGGGCGAGAGCGCCCTCTTCGGGTTGATCGGCAAGCCAAATTGGCAAATCTTCACCAATTTCGCCGAGTTTGACTTCTCCAGCTTCGTATTCAACCTGGTGTTCTGCGCCACCGCCGCCACCATCGTGTCCGGCGCTATGGCGGAACGCACCAAATTCAGCGCCTACTGCGTTTACAGCGCCGTCATCAGTTTAGTGGTCTATCCGATTGAGGCCGGTTGGGTTTGGAACGAAGGCGGATGGCTGGCAAAAATGGGCTACATAGATTTCGCCGGTTCCTCCGCCATCCACATGGTCGGCGGTATCACCTCCATCATTGGGGCGGCCATGCTTGGCCCGCGTATCGGAAAGTATGTTATCGATAAAAAATCCGGCAAGAAGAAGGCCCGCGCTATTCCCGGCCACTCCCTGACCTTGGGCGCTCTCGGCTGCTTTATTCTCTGGTTCGGATGGTATGGGTTTAACGGTGCGGCCGCCACGGACATCGGCCAGTTGGGTTCCATTTTGCTCACCACCACGCTGGCTCCCGGTATCGCCACCTGCGTTACCATGATTTTCACTTGGGTCAAGAACGGCAAGCCCGACGTTTCCATGTCTCTGAACGGCGCATTGGCCGGCCTTGTGGCCATTACCGCCTCCTGCGCCTATGTAGACGCCGCCGGCTCGCTGATTATCGGCGCCGTAGCCGGTATCCTGATTGTTGTCGCCGTTGAATTTATCGATATCGTACTAAAGGTTGACGACCCCGTCGGCGCCATCGCTGTTCACGGCGCCAATGGGATATGGGGTACTTTGGCGGTCGGCCTGTTCGCGAATCCCCAGGTGCTTGACGGCGCCGGCGGTCCCACAGGCGTCGCGGGCTTGTTCTATGGCGGCGGTCTCCGCCAATTGGGCATTCAGGCCCTGGGCACGCTGGCTATCGCAGCCTGGACCACGGTCACGATGGTCATTGTATTTACGTTCATCAATAAGACGGTCGGCCTGCGCGTTTCCGAGAATGAGGAGCTTGTGGGACTTGATATCGAAGAGCACGGGCTTATGAGCAGTTACGCCGATTTCATGCCGATAGGAACGGGATTCCGGCGTGAGCGTGAGACTGCCCCCATGGTGCCCGTGCCAACAGAGGTCGCGATACCCGTAACCAACACCTCCATGCCGGGCGCAAAGATGACCAAGGTTGTCGTTGTAACAAAGCAGGGTAAATTTGAACAGCTCAAAGCGGCGCTGGACAAAATCGGCATCACCGGAATAACCGTTACACAGGTTTTGGGCTTCGGTATGCAGAAGGGCCAGACCGATTATTACCGTGGCGTTCCCTTGGAAACAACATTGCTGCCGAAGGTGAAAATAGAAATTGTTATTTGCAAGGTCCCTGTCGATCTTCTTGTGAAGACTGTCAAAGAAGCTCTTTACACCGGGAAGATCGGTGATGGAAAGATATTCATTTATGATGTGGAAAATGTCATTAAGGTCAGAACCGGCGAGGAAGGCTACGACGCCTTGCAGGATGAGGAATAGCGCCTGATTGCATCACAGCACCCCGAAGCAATGCGCAAATACAAGCTATAAAATTGATTCCCATTCGGTAATTCAACTTCAAAATACTATTATTTTGAAGTTGAATTACTATATACGATTCTGACGCGATATTCTTCGAGCCAGTAGTTTAGCTGTAAGAAATACGCGATAGTTTGCGGCGCAGTCATGAGCTGGCCGTACCACGGTATTGGATTGTCGCTTTGCAGCAAGCCTTCCAGCGCCTCTTTGCGTAAAATTCGCAAAACCGGCGCAGCCGGGTCGGCTATGACATCCCGGAGCCTTTCAGACACCGCGTTTAAATATGCCGGGTGATGGGTTTTGGGGTAGGGGCTTTTTTTGCGCCACAGTACCTCATCGGGCAGCAAATCACGCATTGCAATCCGCAGAAGTCCCTTCTCTCGGTTTTGATAATCCTTCATCTCCCACGGCACCGAGTAAAGGTATTCCGCGATGCGGTAGTCACAAAAAGGAACGCGGACCTCCAGGCCGTTATACATGCTCATGCGGTCCTTGCGGTCAAGCAGCGTCTGCATGAACCATTGCAGGTTCAGGTTCATCATCTCCCTCATCCGACGCTCAAGGCCATTCGTACCGGGCAGTATTGATGTTTCCGCCACCGTTTTGCGGTAACGCTCATCCACATAGCGGAAAGCGTCAATTTCCGCCGCGAATTCCGGTTTCAAAAAGCCCGCGCGATAAGCGGTGGATTGTGCCCATGGAAAACCGTCTCTCTCGCGGATCTCTTTGTCACGGTACCACGGGTATCCCCCAAAGATCTCGTCCGCGCATTCTCCGGACAAAGCCACGGTGACATGCTCTTTGACTTCTCCGCAAAAGAGCAGCAGCGAGGAATCCACATCCGCCATACCCGGAAGGTCGCGGGCGTCCACCGCCGCATACAACGCCTCCACCAGCTCGTCGGTATCGATAAGAACCCGGTGATGTTTTGCACCCAGATATTGATTCATCCGCCCGATAAACGCATCGTCGCTGTCCGGCTGAAATTTGCTCGCTTGAAAGTATCGCCCATTGTCCTTGTAATCCACCGAAAAAGTGTGCAGTTCCTCGCTCCTGTTCCGGAAATAACGGTTTGCCACCGAGGAAATGATGCTGGAATCCAATCCCCCGGAAAGGAAGGTGCCAATCGGCACATCCGACACAAGCTGCCGTTCTATGGCGTCGATGACCAACGCCCGTACTTGCTCCACCGTTTGCGTAAAAGTATCGGCGTGCTCTTTATCTTCCAATTTCCAATATTGCCGCAGCCTTAAGCCATTATGGTCAAAGAAGCCGCATGTGGCGGGCAGAAGCTCCTCTATCCCCCGAAACACACCACAGCCGGGGGTGCGGCCAGGACCAATCAGCATTATTTCCGCAATGGAATGTATATCTATTTCCGGTTCCACCAACGGATGTGCCAGCAAGGCCTTGATCTCAGACGCGAACAGAAACACCCCATTATTAAGCGCATAAAAGAAGGGCTTAACACCGATGCGATCCCGCGCAATAAACAGCCGTTGTGTATGTTTTTCCCATACCGTGAATGCAAAAATACCATTCAGGCGCTCCACGCAGCCCGCTTTCCATTGAACATAGGCGTGCAGCAAGACCTCGGTATCCGAATGCCCGCGAAACCGGTGTCCCAGGCTTTCCAACTCCGAACGCAGCTCGGATGTATTATAGAGCTCGCCGTTATAGACGAGGATAAACTCATCCCTCCCCTGGGAAAACAGCATGGGTTGTCTGCCGTTTTCCAAATCCACGACGCTGAGCCTTGTATGGATAAGCGCCGCGGGGCCGTCTATGTACAATCCCTTTTGATCCGGCCCGCGACGGCGCAATGTACTCTGCATGGCCTCAAAAACAGGCGTCTGCTTCTCTAATGATTCTTTCCAGTCTATCATCCCGGCAATACCGCACATGATTCCACCTCCAAAAAAATGGCGCTCCTGCCTTAGGACAGGAACGCCGTTGTTCTATATTTCATCTTATGCGGCCGCCTCAAAAAGTTTCACCCACTCGGTTTCTCTTTCTTCTGCGCTCTATCCCTCTGTCTGCAAATTTCCGTCCAGCTCGGCATTTTTGATAATGCTTCCGCAAACTCTTTCATAGCCTGCGGGATATCAATGTTTTGAGGGCACATTTGGCTGCACTTTCCGCAGCTTGTGCAAGCGGACGGGCGCTTTTCGGCCGGCATAGCTTCCATTCTCATACCAACGCTGAATCCGGGCGAGAAGCGCACCTCGTTATAACTGCCGATAAGGGCGGGAATATCGAGCTTTTGAGGGCACTCCGCGCAGCAGTAACGGCAGGCGGTACAGGGCAACGAGTTTTTCATTTCGGACGCTATTTCATAAAGCAATTCGATCTCTTTTGGATTGAGCGGATTCTCTGTCGCAAATGTCTTTACATTGTCTATTACCTGGTCCATGCTCGACATACCGCTGAGTATCGTTTTTACATTCGGAAGACCTTGGAGCCAACGAAACGCCCACGCGGCAACGGACTCTTCCGGCCGCATCGCTTTCAGCTTCTGTTCGCTCGGCTCCGGCAATTTCGCAAGCGCGCCGCCCCGGACAGGCTCCATCACCCAAACAGGAATATTTCGCTCGGTCAACAGATCATATTTTGCCTTGGCGTCCTGTAATGTCCAATCGAGATAATTCAGTTGAATTTGACAAAACTCCATGACGTCTCCATATTGGTCAAGGAATTGCTTCATGTTGTCCGTATCCCCATGGCTGGAAAAACCAAAATGGCGAATGCGGCCATTTTTCTTTTGTTCCAAAAAGTAATCGATGATGCCCCAGCGGGGGTCCATATAGGTTTGGATTGAATTCTCATACACATTATGTAAAAGGTAGAAATCAAAATACTCCACACCGCATTTTTCAAGCTGTTCCTCAAAGATTGCCTGCGGGTTATAACTGGAGCTGATCTGATGTCCCGGATATTTTGTCGCCAGGTAGTACTTTTCACGCGGAAATTGCCCCAGGACGCGGCCGATCACGCGCTCAGATTCCCCGTCATGATAGAGGTATGCGGTATCGAAATAATTAACGCCGTTTTCATATGCGAAACGAACCATTTCTTTTACAGCGGCTTCATCAATCGGCGTATTCCTGCCATCGCCGGACAACGGCAGGCGCATGGCGCCAAATCCAAGCAGGGAAAGCTGCGTACCCTGAAAGTTTCTTTGTATCATAATGCTATCCTCCAAAACAAATATTTTATTATCTTTACTGCGCATATAATAAATAATTCATAGAAGTTTCGTTTGCCTTATCACCAATCCAACTTCACAGTAACTTCCGCATATTCACGCAAATATTTTTATCTCTCTATTCTTTTCTTGCAGTCCAATAATGCATAAATGTCGGCAAGTTGTTCGGCTGTGGTTATGTCGAGCACCACCGGGAAGGTAGGCAGCTTGCCCATTGTCGCGGCGTCACGAATCAGTTGTTTTGTTTTTTCGCTCACATCGGCCATTAAAACTTCCGCGCGATTTCTTTCCTTGAACCAAACAGCCACGCTGAAGTATCCTTCATAAACATGGAGCCAGTAAAGATTTTTTTCTTTCCTTGCCCCCCTCGGCGTTGTCCAGAAGTGCTGTCCTTTTGCGAACCACGCCTTGTAGGGAGTATACCATTGCCATTCCTGCTCTATCTCCAGATTGGGCAAGGCGTCTTGGAATGCCTCATACGCGGCATAGCTGTCACCCAATGCTTGCTCCAACACTTCGCTTGCCGGAGTCACTTCGGGTTCTCTTAACCGCAGCTTTTCGTGGTTGTCCATTTTTCCCGCTCCTTAGCTTTTTTTATGCTCTTGCGTAAGCATGAATGCTGATCAGGCTTATACTATCATTTTTTATTGCCATATAAAGTTTTCGATCCCGGCACCGGCTTCAAAATGGTATTTCGCAATGCCGAGGTCAATTTTGGTAAAAGCACCATCCTGACATTCGGCTTTGACAGCGTTTTCTGAAAGCGTAAACAAAAACTTCTGCTTGTTCAGAGCGGTAGGAGCAAGCATCGCTGCTTCCATGCCGGAACGGAACCAATCGGGCATATCGCCGTCAACCCTGCACAGCGATTCTAACGGCTTGCTTTTATGAGGCACGCCCTGTGTCACACCGTAACCGAAAGAAATGATAATCACGATTTTTTCGCCTTTATCTATTTTCGCGGAAAATTTCTTTCCGCTGAACATAGCAGCCCAACAAGTATTCAATCCAAGCTGCTGCGCCTTCAAGACGAGCCGCTCCCCGTAATACCCGGCCTTTTCGTCGAGGTCAGCGCTTTCTTTACCTGCAAGGACGATATAGTTTTTTGCCCCTGAAAATCGAACCTTTGCCAAAAAACCGTTGAAGGTATCCGGATCGTCTGTGACAAGTCGGATATGGAGTCCGCTCTTATCATTGCATTTGCTGACCTCAGCTTGGAGCGCGGCGAGTACGTCCCCTTTGACTCCCTGATCAGTATAGCGTCTGACTGAATGACGATTTTGTATTGCTTCAATAATGGTCATAATAAATTTTCCTCCAAAATATTAAACAATTCGCATTTTGCTTTCCTGCGTTACCGTGCAATGACTTTATACTGAACACTGATTAAAAAGTGATAATAAATTGCGAGGATATTTTTCGACCAGCTAGGAAGACGACGCAGGCGGGCTGTCGCCCGGCAAGGAGGATGACAACGCTGGGCGGAAAATACACCGCAAGTTATGTCGCTTTTTAGTCAGTGTTTAGTATTAAATCCAATTTGTACGCCAGTATAGCCTCAATTAGCGCTAAGGCCAGCTTCCCATCGCTATTATGGCAGGATCATTCCTACTCACCAAGGGCTGATTATGTGGCACCGAGCCACGGAATCCATACGGGCAAGGCGTTTGCGCCTCCGAACGGTAAATAGTTGTAAATATTATACAACAAAAACAGGATATGCGAAAGGCTTTGTTGATTGATCCACGGTAATTGAATGAAAGAAGTTTCCACTTAAAACCTCTCGAGGATGTTTTCCAAGTGTTTTCTGAGATTAATGCCAATAACAAAGCGCTTCATTTTAAGGCTCAGAGACTTTTTCCCTGTTTCAAATATCTTCAAAACATTCAGCGCCAGTTTTCTTATGATGTTCAGTATCAGATGTTTTTCTGCGCGCAATGCGCGGGTTTCTTTTTGAGGCAGTGCAGCTGCGGTGTTGTTTTCCCCATGCAATGGCGAGGTTTGTACCAAATGAAGGGGCGATTATCAATCGCCCGCTTCCCCCTTGCCATAGTACAGACGCCCATTTGCAGGGCGCGCCGCTTCCCCTTTGCCGCATCTTTTTCCTTGCAAAAAGGGGCGGTTGGGGGTATGATAAAAGAAAAGCGGGGGTGAGGATGTGCAGCTGAGCAAGAACACAATTATTGGGGAGCTGCTCAATTACGACAACAGTGTGGAGACGGTGTTCGCGGAATTGGATATGCCTTGTCTGGGGTGTCCCTCCAGCGGAGGCGAGACATTGGAGGAGGCCTGCGCCATACACGGCGTGGAGCTGGACGTTTTGCTGGACCGGCTGCGCAGTTACCTGGGGAAACCTACTGAGTAAACTATTGTTCTGAAAAAACACCTTGTTCTATAGCGCCTTGTGGTTTGAAAGAATTGATACAGCGGGGGATGCGTGTGGAAATACAGTTGGACGCCCGGCTGAGCCGGATAGCCCGGTGTGCGCGCCGGGGTTCGGTGCTGGCCGACGTGGGCGCGGATCACGCTTATCTGGTGTGCCATTTGGTGGCCCGGGGGCACTGTCCCCGGGGCTACGCCTGCGATGTAGCCCCGGGGCCGTTGGAGCGGTCCAAAAGCACCATCGCCGCCTGCGGGCTGGGGGACCGGGTGCGGGCGGTGCTCACCGACGGCTTGCGGGGACTCCCCATGGAGGAGATCGACGATATTGTCATCGCCGGGATGGGCGGGGAGCTCATCGCGGCGATTTTGGAGCGCGCCCCCGACGCGGGGGAGCCGGACAAGCTGTTCCTGCTCCAGCCCATGACCCGGGCCGAGCACCTCCGCCGCGCCCTGTATACACAGGGCTTTGCGTTGAAGGACGAGCACGCCGTGGAAAGCGGGCAATTTGTTTACACCGTTATGGAGGCGCGCTACACCGGGTTCCGGCAGGATGTGGACGAGCTCTTCGCCTGGACGGGCAAGCTGCTTAAAAAGGGGGACGCCGCCTCCCGGCTGTATCTGCGGCAAACCGCCGCCCGCCTGGATCAGCAGGCCGGGGGGCTGGAGCAATCGGCGCGGTTTGCGGCGCGGGCGGCGGAAATCCGCGGTCTCGCCGCCCAAATTGGAAAGAGAGTGTGAACAATGAGCTATACCGTACAGGATTACTGTCGCGCCATCAACGGCTTTGCCCCCTTTGCCACGGCGGAGGACTGGGACAACGTGGGCCTGCTGGTGGGGGGCGGGGAACAGCCGGTGACCCGCGCCATGGTGGCGCTGGACGCCACGCATGCCGTCGTCGGCGAGGCGGCGGGGAGCGGGGCGCAGCTCCTTGGCACCCATCACCCCGTGATCTTCCGCCCGCTGAAAAGGGTGGAAGCACATTCGGTGGTGGCGCGGCTCCTACGGGAAAATATTGCGGTGATCAGCGCCCACACCAACTGGGACGCGGCGGAGGGGGGCGTCAACGACGCCTTGGCTGCGCGGTTGGGACTCTGCGATGTGGACATGTTGGACGCGGCGGAGGGGGAGCGCTGGTACAAGCTGGCGGTCTTTGTCCCCCACACCCATGCGGAGCAGGTGTACGCGGCCATGTGCGCCGCCGGTGCGGGCCGGTTGGGCAGCTACTCCCACTGCGCGTTTTTGTCCCGGGGGGAGGGGCGGTTTTTGCCTCTGGAGGGCGCGTGTCCCAGTCTTGGCGCGGTGGGGACGCCGGAGTCGGTCCCCGAGACGCGCCTGGAGATGCTGGTGAGCCCCGGACGCGCGGCGGCGGTGACCGCCGCCATGCTGGAGGCCCACCCCTACGAGACCCCGGCCTACGACCTTGTGCGCAATGAGGCCCTCCGGGACAAAACCGCCGTCGGCCGGGTGGGGGCGCTGCCGTCGCCGGAGTCCCCCGACGCCTTTGCCGCCCGGGTGAAGGGGGCGCTGGGAAGTACCGGCCTGCGCTACACAGCCGGTGGGGATGAAATCCGCCGGGTGGCCGTCTTTGGCGGCGCCGGGGCGGACGCTTTGTACGCCGCCGCGCGGGAGGGGTGCCAGGCGCTGGTGACCTCCGAGGTGAAGCACCACCAGTGGCTGGACGCCGCCGGTCTTGGAATCACCCTGGTGGACGCAGGCCACTTCGCCACCGAAAACACGTCCATGGAGCCCTTGGCGGCCTGCCTGCGCAAGGCGCTGCCCCAAGCCGAAATTCTGGTGGCCCAAAGCTGCACCGACGGCGTGAAAATAGTTTAAAGGATTTGATATATTGGCACTGGATGGAATTTTTTTGAGCCGGTTAAAGCACGAACTGGAAAGCGTGGCCCTGGACGCCCGGGTGGACAAAATCGCGCAGCCTGCCCGGGAGGAGATCGTTATGGGCCTGCGCTGGCGGGGGGGCGGCGGCAAGCTGCTGCTCAGCGCGGGCAATTCCAGCCCCCGGGTCCACTTCACCGGACAGGCGCCGGAAAACCCCAAATCGCCCCCCATGTTCTGCATGCTGCTGCGCAAGCACCTGGGCGGCGCGCGGCTGTGCGCCGTGCGCCAGATGGGGCTGGACCGCATTCTGCACCTGGAATTCTCCACCACAAACGAATTGGGAGACCCCGTGCGGCTGACGCTGGCACTGGAGATCATGGGGCGGCACAGCAACCTCATCCTCATCGGGCCGGAGGGCAAAATCCTCGACGCCATCAAGCGGGTGGACGGGGAGATGAGCCGGGTGCGCCAGGTGCTGCCCGGCATGACCTACGCCCTGCCCCCGGCCCAGGACAAGCTCAGTCTCTTTGAAGCCGCGCCGGAGCAGGTGCTGCAGCGGCTGGACGGGGGAAGGGACGTGGAGCTCTCCAAGGCGCTGATGGACGCCCTCCAGGGCGCGTCGCCGCTGCTCTGCCGCGAGATAGCCTTTTACGCCACCCGGGGGGTGGAGACCATTGTATCGGACCTGGACCCCTCCGCCCGGGAACGCATGGGGTTCTTTCTGGGGGAGCTGGCCCAGACCGTACGGGAGTACCGGTCCATCCCCACCATGGTGCTGGATTTGGACGGCAGGCCCCGGGATTTCAGCTTTTTGCCGGTGAACCAGTACGGCACCGGCATGCTGACAAAGGAATACCCGGACTGCAACAGCCTGCTGGACGCCTTCTACCGGGAGCGGGACACGGTGGAGCGCATGAAGCAGCGCTCGTCGGACTTGCTGCGGCTGCTGGCGAACACCTCCGACCGCATCGCGCGCAAGCTGGCCGCCCAGCGCCAGGAGCTGGAGGAGAGCGGTCACCGGGAGGAGCTGAAAATCAAGGGGGATCTCCTCAGCGCCAACCTCTACAATCTCCAAAAGGGGTGCGCCAGGGCGGAGATCGTAGACTTTTACAACCCCGGCAGCCCCACGGTGGAAATTGAGCTGGATCCGCGCCTGACGCCGGTGCAAAACGCCCAGCGCTATTACGCCCAATACCGCAAGGCGGGCACCGCCGAGAGAAAACTCCGGGAGCTGCTGGTGAGCGGGGAGGCGGAGCTTGCGTATGTGGATTCGGTTTTCGACGCCCTGACCCGCGCCACCTGCGAGGCGGATTTGGACGCCATCCGGCAGGAACTTGCCCAGGGGGGATACCTGCGCCACAAAAGCCGGGATCACTCCAAAAAGCAGGAAAAGCTGGCGCCCTTGCGCTATCTTTCCAGCGACGGCTACACCATACTGGCGGGGCGCAACAACACCCAAAACGACCGCCTGACCCTGAAGGACAGCCGCAATTACGACCTGTGGCTCCACACCCAAAAAATCCCCGGCTCCCACACCATTGTGGTGGGGGACGGCAAGGAGATTCCCAAGACCACCATTGAGGAGGCCGCCGTCATCGCCGCCTACAACTCCAAGGCGCGGGAATCCGCCAAGGTGCCGGTGGACTTCGCCTTTGTGAAGCACGTGAAAAAAATCCCCGGCGCAAAGCCCGGTATGGTGACCTACGACAACTATCAGACCGTTGTTGTGGACCCCGATGAGGAGCGGGTGAGAGGGCTGCAACAGGCATGAGGGGGGATTGCCCCTTGTGGCCGGGGCGGGGGGCTGCTGGGCGCAGGGCTGTTTTTTGCGGCAGTGCAGCCGCGTTGTTGTATTCCCCATGCAATGGGGAGGGTTGCCCCTCATGCCGGGGCGGGCAGTACCTTTTGGACACCCAAAAGGTACCAAAAACCGCCATGGGGCTGCGCCCCCTGGTACCCCCGGTAAGGCAATAAGAAGGATATGGTGCTTCAGAATTTACCTCTCTTGACATTCACGGAAGTCCCGCTCTTCGCGGGAAGGCTTTGTGCAAACCGCACGAAGCCGAATCAAGCGCGGCTTCTTACCTTTTGG
>Ga0153939_1000757_pt1 | contig 12585 bp, 19 predicted proteins | sample TSNJ023MetaG_FD_104734 | JGI IMG/M metagenome (GOLD analysis project Ga0153939, IMG submission 104734) | Attine ant fungus gardens microbial communities from New Jersey, USA - TSNJ023 MetaG | ecosystem: Host-associated > Fungi > Mycelium > Unclassified | place: USA: New Jersey, Brendan T. Byrne... | reverse complement strand
TTTACAATGACTATCGGCTTAGTCCCTACGAGCGTGCATACCTAGATGCCCACCGTAAACACACACAAATGGAGCTGAGGAGAGAGCGGGAGACAGAGGAAGCAAGACACAGGGCTCTGGAAGAACGCAGACGGCAGCAGGAAATCGACGAGAGAGAGAAAGAACGGCAGAGATGTAGACAAAAGCCAATGAAATCCAAATCTCCTCCTGTTCATCCTCGCACCAGCCCTCTTCCTGACCGCAAAGCTCCATCTTTGCAAGAAGAATATACCAGAAAACATGTAGAAGCAGCATCTGTCCTTCAACGTTTCTTCCGCATCCGCCAATCCATTCACGCAATTCAATCTTTGATCTCCGAATTCAATGCCCTTCATGCAAGTTTCACCTACCCCTCTACAATTTCATTTCAGAATCCTTCATCCCCCTCCGCGGATGTTGTCAATGTCGCCGCTGTAGATTCTTCTTCACGCTCAGACGACATCGACTCCAATACAAAGATACCTAAATTGGCATTCAATTCTATAAACTACGGCCTCCTCGCTTACAACGATGCCCTAGATAAATTGCTAATCAAACTCGATGGAGTAGAAAGCTGGGGAGATCCCGGTGTGCGCGAGAGGCGGCGAAATGCTGTGAAGCAGATCGAAAAGGAGCAAGGGCTTGTTGAAAAGTTTTGGAGAATGAGCTGGTTGAAACATGTTGACATTGCCTAATCGAGTTGGTTTATACTATATTCTTTAATGACATCATAATATTCACGCATTATATGTAACCTCTATAATATGTCTGAGGACCAGTGTACCAATGTGAAGAGAGCGGTTCTAGTCCAGGTTCCAGTTCATTGTCTCCGATTGATCTGCTTACAAGGAACAATGTTGTGTCGATCACTAATTGTGAACTTCCTGATATAGACAAGCAATACGATCAAATATCCCGTTTGGGATAAGTCAATAGCCATTTAATCTTGCACAACTCACTGCCTATATGTTCAACCCAAATGACGCCTTATAACAAATTGAGCAATGAGACCCTATCCTAAAGTACAAGAGCAAAACATTTTTGGATGTCACAGATATAAAATAAAGAGCAAGGAAGACAGATACGCTTTGTATTAGGGGCTAAAAAAAGGTAGCTTTTGAATCAAGAACTCACAACATAAAATAATTAAGCCGGTCCCATCCGAAGCTACCAGGTTCTTCCGGTATGAAGTCGATACCCATATTTTCCCAAGGTGTAGGCGTCGGTACTGGAGTCAGGGGGTTTTGAGTAACCCACAAGTCAACCAGGACACCAGTTTCCTTCTCCAATACCTTTATATCTGTCTCGAATCTGATGTCCTCCTCGGGTTTTGACACGCTCCAATGGCACAAAGAAATACTAACTCTTCGGAGGTGTGTAAGATCGTGTGTACGTCTCTCAATAGTGCGAGCGCTTATGAAGTCGAGTATGCTTTGTCGTGAAAATGTGGCATTGATACAATGAAATACTTCAAGCTTTGGGCAAAGGCACAGCGGACTAGGAAGTTCGTCATCAGCGCCGGGTGAGATCTGAATTAAATCGCTGAGATCTAGAACCTTCTGAGGGATGAAGCGCGATAAAATGAAATCGTTCATGGGGAGTGACGAAGAAGATGGGGATGTGCTGTTAGGGTCATTGACTGGTGCCTCGATTCCCTTCAATGATAAACGCTTCAGGTTCTGCACGAGAGGCAGAACATTCAGCACCGAGGCATCAGAGACCTCATAGTCCAATTCCTCGAGAGGATAAATCAGGCGTTTGAGGAATGAACATAAGGAAGTCAGAAAATAAGAAGACTCAGGCCATCGATTATTGAATTGATCGTTCGGCCATGAGTTGTCTGTTCGTTTACACGATAAATGTCTGAGAGTGGGTGTGTTTAGATGTTCAAGGAGCGAGCAACTGGTAGTGTCCTGGCATGACCCCACAATGATCTGAAGCGATTTTAATAAAGTCAGCGACATCATTTTCAAGGGGTTTAACGATAAATTTTCTTCGACATGAAATCCAACGGAGATGCAGCAAGATTCAAGGTTTGGTGTTGAATTCAGAGCTTGATAAACCCCAGATGGTCCAGTGATTCGTGCGCCAAGGTCAAGACCTGTAATCTTGTTCCATGGAATCGGCAGTTCCATGAAACGTGAATGTAATATAGGGAGGGAAATTGTACGAAGTGATGGTGCACTGAGGATAGATACTGTCCTGGACAACTGACAGACATCGATTGGTTCTGTGTTCCTTCTCATGGGCTGATCAACTTCGATATGAAGGCTTTGCAGCATAGGAAGGTGAGAGCCCTGGAGCCTGTCGAGAATATCCCCCCAATAGAAGTAGAAATGAGACAGAAAAACGTATTTCCACCGTCGAGCATGAGAGATGATGAGATCGAGATAAAGCTGTGCTTGGGTATTACTAGCATCTCTACTTCCTGGACAACTGTACCACTTCATTGTGTGCCGCTCACCAACAATCATAGAAATGGAAAGCGGAAGACCTCCAGAGCGTGATAGCCATGAGCTTATGGCTTCTCGCCTCGCTACATCTAGGGTATGGGAGGGATGAGTTGAGGGTGAGCCGATTATATGAATGGAAGCCCATAGTTTTGGGGTAGAATAAACGATCTGCCTCCACCTGCGGCAAACCCGGCCCAGCAGCAAGGGTGCCTCTTGATCACTCATTAGGGCATTATGAGCGGTCGGGAGGCAATGGTAGAATATTTCCTGAAGAATTTCAGGGAGAAGCCGACGGATAGGTGCAAGAAGAGCTTGATGAGATTCAACAAACGCGGAAATTCGTGCTTTCTGACAGATAAGCTCATTGTGCTTGCTCTGAAATTGTAATATCTTTTCTTCAAGTGATATGGCTCGGGCAAGGAACGAGGTCAGTTCTGTACGGATAATAGCTGTCTCTTCTTTAGTTGGTGGTGCATTTGTGTACAACTTGTGCTGGACTGTCCCCGGAGAAACCATGAGAAGAAAAAGAGGTCACAGAAGCAGATAACAAGGGATCCAGTGTTCACGTTCATTGAGCTTCTGTGATTAGGGCCGCGTGACTGAGTCGGCGGTTAGAGGAACAATCAGCGTATAGAGTCAAAAAACTCCCGCTTCTTCGTCTGAAACCTGGTAAGAATACCATTGTGCTGTCAAGAAATACCAGTTCCGCTCTCTGCCAAGTAGACCGAGTTCACCACCGTAGGATTCGTATATATGGAAATGAAAGCCTGGTAACAGATAGAACTAAATACGGTCAGTGAGTTTACATAATCAGAGGGCGTGTTTCCCCTGCGACTACAAGTTTCAGTACTTCTGAGTCAGATTCTCAGGTGGACAAACATCCATGTGCTGGACCTATTTCTCCCGCTGAACGTGTAGTTAGTTAATCATGGCTGACCGAGGAAAGCTCGTACAGCACCCGCTCAAGAACGAGCTAACGTTGATAAATATATTTCAAAAACCCTAATGATCAAACAGTCACTGAGTTTGACCTCACACCCGCGATCATAATCTTTTAGACGGTTGTATCAGGCCTGTATCATGATCGAGAAAGAAGGAATTGCAGGAAGTCGACGTAAACACAACACAGGTGAAGAGTCTCAACTACGACTGGGCCCAGGATAGGAAAAATATTTTTAGAGTGCCATCGAATTATGTCTGTTCTGTGCGCGTGGCTTAAACAATGAATTGCCGCTGTTACTTGGAAGCTATAAGATCCTGACCTTGGAGCACACTAAGCATCAGAATCATTCGTATCTCTTTCTGACTTTGCTCTGCGTTTATCGACGAACATGTCCATCGGCACTTTGGCCACCTTTGCTCCCTCGCCCATTATCCCTGTCACAGACGTGAGCATGAGGAATCTCATTATATCTCGAGGCAAAAGAACTGATGGCTGTATATTGTCCAGGAGCTGATGAAAGCACCTGAAAACGCTCCCATAGAGCAACAGCGAAAGGTTGCAGCTTATAATGAGCTTCTTGAAGTCATCTATATCCACAAAATAGAACTTGAGAGTCTTGAAGGTGACCTTGCTGATATGAAGGCCGATATTGAGAGTGAAATTGAGTACCTTGCCCTCAAGGATGCTGGAGGCACTGGTTTGGAAACCCAGGAGAGCGGATCTGAGACAGCAGCTGCGGCTGCTTCCATGCATTTAGGGTCTCAAGTGCAGGAAGACGAAATGAACGCCTCGGACACTGACCCAGATGCTGCAGGAAACGTTGCTGAGCTGACCACAAGCCTGAAGAATGTTGTTGGCATCACGAAAAACACAAAGAGCCGAGGAAAGGGAAAGGGTAGACAGGAAAAGGCGAAACTGAATGGGATGTATTTCAAATATCACAGAGGCCGTCAGATCAGCCTTCATGATTATGACTATGTTGACGGAGACGAAGAGGAGGGATATTATGGAGGGAACAATAGAAGATCAACGGAGGCTTGAGTCTAGTTCAATCTCCGTTTAGGAGCCTGAAAACAAACAACTGGAATTTTCTGACAATGTATAAGTAATAGGAGTTGAATAAGAAAGGCGGCTCTACAAAATCACGTGCTCCAAATTTTGGAAATTGTCTGCAATATCTGTTGGTTGTACTACTAGGCATGTCCAGTCTCGCGGCACAGTTGGCGCAGTCTGCGTCTCTCAATGTTGCATTACTCACAGACCGCTCAAAACGAAAACCCTCAGAATCCTATCTTTTTACTGGGCGGGAGGCAGATCAATATGACTTGGATTCTATCTACGCACTCGGAACGAATGCATTCCTGAAGTTATGTTCTATTGACCATCGTTTAAAGCAGTTTGAACACGAGTTGTTCTCTGATACAGCAAGAGCTACGGATAGGACACTATTGACCAAGAAGGAGAATGAAAAGTTAAATAAATCAATTGGACAGTTCCTGGGCTCCTAGGGCCTTGGATGTTGGATGTACCGACAGCGAGAGTGATGGAATGGCTAGTAAGAAGGTTCAGGTTGGTACGCATATTTTTGATGCGCACAACATGGCTTGACTGGTGTAGGATTCATGAATTCAATGTCGAGGATCTGCTCGCCTTGTTTTTGCCTTACCATGACACACCACAATTTGCGAAGCTGGTTACTATTCTCCACATCAAGTATGGCGGCATTAACAAGCTTTCGTTTTTTCACGCTCACATCGCCTCAGACCCAGTTCTACCTGGAGCTTCCTCCTACCTTTCAAATCTGCGGCTCAAAATGTTCCACGGGTTTCTCTTGTGACAGAAATGCTACGAAACAGTGATGTTACACGATTCGTTGTTTCTCTACTTCCTTCTGCATTGAAGGAGAATCGTTCGCATCGTGTTCTCCTGGTCTTTAATGCCGCCACCTTGCACGAATTCATTTCACGAAGTAAAACACTCGATGAGGGGACGATGGCTTGCATTCTTCCTGCTTTGTTAGAACCTTTGGAGGTTAAAAACGAGGCCTCATTGGATGCTATTGTACGCATCTCTCTATCATTCTCCTTGGTCCGACAAGCCTGAAATTTTCTCTACAGCTCGGCAGTTTCATTCTCCTATCGGCGTTGTCGCTCAAATGTGATCTTTCGGCTTCAGCACTGAAGGTCATTGTTGGGTCGATGGCTTCATGTGCATCTGCTGTGGAAACCAAACAATTCTTGAGTGCAACTATTGCTGTCTGTGAACCTCAATCTGAGCTGCAAGCCTTCTCAGGATCAACAGTCAAGGCCATCCTCAAGCTTCCGTGAGATCAAACTGCGATGTCAATTGTGTGCTATAACACTCACGAATATCTCCAGGGACATCCAAAATGCTCTCAGCAGCACTTTTAGTTGGTTTGGCTCTGAGAAGCTGTTCCGTCCTCTTGTGACGGGCCTGGTCTCCAAGTATGTTCTGGTTCCGTCAATTTTAAACAACTCAGTCATGGTCCCTCAGGCTACCCCACGAACAAGCGGTAGCCCTACTCGAATCAATGATTAGATCATCGAATATCCCTTCCTCGGTCATTGAACGCACAACATCCCTACTTATCAAAGAAGCACTCTCGGAAGAAGATTCGAGGAAAGTATCCGTTGCACGATCGCTTCTGACTATCGTTCAGCAACGATATCCGGATATCTTTGAGCGGGCCACGAAAGCTGAACTGAACGAAAACGAGGAGCTGAGGCAAGCCATTGACCAACTTTCTCTGTCAATGGTACATTTCTTTGCATGTGCTGAAATGGGGTTGATCTGATGATGTTTTTTTGCAGATTTCTACGTCATCTGGCAGCAAGGACAAGACAGACATGATCATTGCGTCAGCGAGTGCCGATACTAACGTGAGGCTCATTGCTGTGAAAGAGTTGCTTTCCTCGCTGTCGAACGATAATGATTTATCATCCACGGATAAAGTGAGGAAATCCAGTCTCGTGAAGACTTCATTCACATATTTGGAATATCAAGGAATCAATCACGTCTGCTCTCATTCCCCGTATCCAAGACTCTGATCAACAAGTCCTCGAAGTTCTTTATGGATCAGATCTCGTGGCTATGCTTTTCTCAACTAGGTCTGCAACATACATCCAAACACTCTCTGCAGTCCTTGCATCGAAGCCTAAGCGTAGTCAGCTCCGTCTCCACCTTATGTTTGTTCTCGGAAGGGTATATCCAAATTTGGAACCGAGGTTCAAGGAACAAGTTATTACAGAAATTGTGTTTCCCCTCCTTTTGTTCTCGAAACCAAGACAACATACTGCCGAAGTAGTATGGCATATCTTGGCAGAAACGATGACCGAAGAAACAGGGAAGGGGTCTGAGATGTTGAAGGGCTGTGCCGATATCGTCAAAGCTCAAAGGGAGGGAAACAATGGGAATGTAATCGAAAAGATGAGGTCTATCAACACTGCCCTCAGTGTCAAGATTGCTCGTAAATGCTAGACATCATTATAATCGGTGAAGTACTTACAGTGTGCTTGCAGAGAACATCCTTTGGTCGAATCAAGAGCTTCTTCCTATTTTGTTGTCATATATCGAATCGACAAACCATCATACACGTGCTCTCGGTTACCTCGTCGCGAAAGCCTTGCTGGACAAACTTTCTGGGCAGCGTCAGATTGACATGGCGAGAAAACTGTTAGATGGGATGAAGCTTCAAGAGATTAATGGGATTGATGATCTTCCAGCCGAACCTGATCAATTTGTTGAGGTGGGTCCTTACTCACTTTGATTGGTCTTGGTTGATCTTTCTTGATAGAGAGTAAAAGAGGTGCCAGAAAAACATGTAGTCCTCAAGCCGACCAGACAAAGCACACTGTCGTGGCTTCAAGTATCCCTTCTTGTTTCAATTTGTGGCATTCCCCCACCAGATGGTTTGGTTCTCAACTGGTTGTCTGATCAACCCCTGGTAAATTATTCAGTTCCTTTTTACAAATGTCGTGCATACACTGACTCTCTTTGAGGCCTCTACACAGGATACAAGAGGGCCAGACTATGTCGCTCTCATGCGTGCAGTTTATAACCTCGCAAATCGTTCATCTTTCCTTGTTCTTACATCCTCGCTTCTTCGTACTCTCTTTCTCAATCTGAAATCTGATGCTTTAGTATTCCTCGCTGGTATCTGGACCCGAGAACCACCGATGTCGGCCGACAACTCGTCTCTGCATGAAATTGCTCTTCGGCATGCTGCTGCATTCTTGGAGGCTCATGTACTTGAAGATGATGGGGTAGACTTTCAGACAATTGTGCCTGCCCTTCTTATAGCATTACAGAGTGCTATCGGTGGCGCCAGGAAGGCTGCTGTCGAATGTCTGAATAGAATTAGGCTAATCAGCGAGAAGAGACTAAAGAATGTTTATAAATTTGATATGGTATACGGGGATGCTAAAGGTGCATATATCAAAACCATTATGACAATGGATACTCATTACGTGATAGATACATTGCAGTATCTGGAGCAAGGTGACCTCAAGCATTATCTTGGTTATTTAGTTGCAAATCAACACCATTTCATCCATGACCCAACCTATCTTCGCGTGGCACACGCCGAACATCTTAATCTTGTTCAGAGTGACAGGAAGAAGGATGCTCGGTGAGTTATCTTACATTTTGTCAAGTTTGATTGAAACTGATCAACCTTTCCATATCTTTTTAGGTACAAGAATAAAATTATGTATTATCTGCTTTCCCACGTCAACGAGATGATACTTGACGAAACCAAAGTCAAAATTCTTGAATCACTCAGTCTAGTTTCATCGGGAGTCAAAGCCCTCAGCTTGCTCCCCTCAATCGAGATCCTCCACACCTGTCAGAGCGATGTGACATTGGCAACACTTTTGGTGTCTTCCATTGATGGCTCTTCCATTGCGCAACTGAATAACTCTGAAACTCGTTTATGGGAGATCTATGTCCAATTGTTGAAGATGTATCTCCATCCCTCTTCAGAGCCTGGACCTCGAAATGTGCTCATTCGATTGCTGGAGACTGAGTTGTTCTCAAAACTGGTTGATGAAAGACAAGTAACTATCTGCAAGGTGATAATTGGAGTAGTCTCCCGCGACATTGATGCGGTGGGTATCTTTGACACCATGCAATTCTGGGAATTCATACCTCGCACAGCAAAAATATGGCAAAAAGCTGCTTACAAACATAATAAAAAATGTTCCGCTTATTGTCAAACTGTTGAACGTATATGGCCCAACTCCAGAGGGTGCTTCACCAAGGGCGGCGAAACGTGCTAAAATTACCGAGTACGAGCATCAGTATCTTGTCCGCTCCTTTAGTGAATTGCCTTCAGATCCACGCAGAGTGATGATCCCTTATCTGAGTTAACCCTCCTCGCCGAAATTCTGGGATCCAACCCTTTGCCAGGTTCACTCGAGCTTGTATCTGCCCTGTTGGAAACTCTCAGCAAACTTATTCAGAGTCCTCCTACTTCTCAAGCTGACGCTAGTTATGTCGAGCAAATGCTAATGTCAGCCATTGATAGCGCTTCATCCAACATATCGGTATGTTCCGTTCCGCTTCTCGTGCTCCTTAGTCTCAGCCCCTGAACTATCTGAAGGAGAGCCAGAACGTGATACCAAACGTGCTCAGGTTGGATGTATTAGTGGAAGTCATTCGAGGTGAGTTTGAAATTTGAATATTGAATCCTGTTGCGCTCATGTGATCAAGTTGTCGGGAATCCTCAGACTTTTCACCAAGCTTTGTTGCTTATGGCGAGCCTGGCTCGTCTGGCCCCAGAATCTGTGTTACACAATGTCATGCCCGTTTTCACTTTCATGGGGTCTAATGTCTTTCATCGTGATGACACCTATAGTTTCCGGGTGATACAGAAGGTATGTGCATCTACCCTAGATATCTCCGTTGACCTGATAGAGAAACTGTATACAGACGATCGACGGTATTGTACCAGTTATGGCTGCTTCTCTCAGGAACGCCAATGCCGATTCCCTGGACTTGTATATCGCCTCAAGAGATTTTCTTCGAGTGTTTACCGATGCTGCGAATCATATACCACGCCACCGCAGAAATAAGTGTGTGTATTGATTTCCCGATTCTTCCATCTCATAAGCAATTATACCAGCTTCTTTATTCATCTCGTTAATGTTTTGGGAGTGGAACATTTTATATCACCCATCTGCATGTTACTTGCAGAAAAGTCGACAAATCGGATTGTCAGGCAGAGTCAAGAAGAAGCTGCTGCTACTCTTGGTTTACCGGTGATCTTACTGCAACATGTACCGCCCATAATCCGAATTTCTGCGTTTGTCGAGTTCCTCAAGGAGGTTGAACGACTAGCGATATGTGCCTCTAACCCAGCTGATCATCCCCCTGCTCTTTTGGATCATATTGTGTATGTATCAAGCCTCACCTCTGTCTGACATGCACTCAAAATTTCTTAGAGATGGTGAATCCACCGTTTCCGCTCAGACTTACACGAAGCGATCACAGGCGCTTGTGACATTGATTAACCAAGGAATACAGTCCGATACATTTGTTGACCTAGACAATTCCGCAAAAACGCTGTTGGGCTTTCTTGTTTCTGGCCTCATAGCCCTCGCAAGTGTTGATGATACCACAGCGAAAAGATTTGGCACAGTTGGCGCTGCCGCTCAGAAGACACTCAAGAAGATTCTAACAGTTATGCCCGCAGCTAACTTTGTCCAGACAATTCCATCCATGCTGGAATCGGAAGATTTGGATGTATGTCAAATTATGTATCCTCATTTGATGATCCTCAGCGTTTTGCTATAGGTAAAACTTGGTGCTCTCAACCTTGTGAGCGAACGCGTCCCAAAGATCGCAGATCATGTCCGTCAAGACGTGGCGGTAACAGTGATTGTCCTTGTGGAAATCATGATCAAGTTGCTAGCACAGGAAAATCTGTTGTTATCTACGCACTGTTTGAGGGCTTTAAAGGCAATCGCTTCAACTATGGTGTCAAAAGAGGAAGTTGCGCTCGTAGCTGCTTTGCCAAGTATCATTGGTGTATTTAAGAACCCTGATCTTGTGCTTCTTGCTTTGGATATCGCCAATCCTCTTTCGTATGTCTAAGCGTGTCAACATTCTGTTTCCAAACTGATCTATCCTGATATAGTTCAAAGTTGGGTCCAAGAATTATACCATTCTTTAGAGATATTGTGACTGCAAGCATTGCCACTCTCAGAGATACTGTTGATAGTGAGTGTTGTTTTGAACTATCCTTGCTAGTTGGACCTGGCTGATTTGTGACCAGCTTTGCCCGAGGCAGCGATAGGGGTTTTACATAGCCTGCTTACATCTCTACCTGCTTTCTGGGGCTCATACGCTCTCAGTCAGACCGTTGATCTCTATATGGACCATTGCAAGGCCAACTCAGGTCACCCAAAGGCACCCTTGTCCTCCTTGTTAAAGTCCATTACCAAGAAGGTTCCCACGAAGATACTTCTCCCAAACCTTATTGACATATGGCCTGTGGCTGCCTCCAGCCCAAATCTAGTGAGAAAACCTAGAATCTGATTGGGGATACATCTAATCAAAGGGACAGTATCGAGTCTCAGCTTATTTGGAAGTCTTGTCAAAGGCGCTTCATCATGCACCCCAAGATGCTGTTCTCGAGCATACTAAGGGTTTGTCAAACATTTTCCTTCAGACCCTTGATATGGTCAAAATGGCTGACCCATCCATGAGCAAGGTAGATTTCTCTATTGTTTTGCAAAGTTGCCTGATCAGACTTTTGCCTATCAGGCGGAAACACAAGTCATTTCGGCGTTTAGAGAGTTTGTGGTTAAACTCAATGATTCAACGTTCCGTCCGGTGTTCTGTCGACTTTACGATTGGGCATTTGTACGTGAAGGAGGTATGTCGGTTCCTGAAAATATGGTATGCCTCCTCTCAGACTGTGTTAGGCGATAACCCTAGAAAAATAACCTTCTTCCATACTTATTGTGGTCTTCTTGATTTTTTCAAGGTCCGTCTCTTGTGATTATCGAATCCATCCGAGTCATCATCGTTAGCTTCTTGTTCTCATGATAGGTTCTCATGGTTCCATATACAACGTTCCTGCTTCAGGCCTTTGATGCCCACCTCAAGACACTGGCAGTATCTTCAGACGAATCCTCAGTTGAATCCTCTGCTCTCTGGACTTCTCTCATCATGACCCTCACCAAAACATTGAGCTACGATGATGGAGGTATGTACATATGGATCAAACCTCGCATGCATGTAACGACTCTGATACTGATCACTAATCTCCTATAGGATTCTGGAGGGATGACAAACTCAGACAAGTTGCTACTCCTCTGATACAACAAGTACCTCAGTGCACGAGGATGCCAACTGAGGCCAGGTCACTTTTCAAACAATGCTTGGAAGCTTTTGTAGAAAATGTGTCGGACGATGCTCTCCTAAAAAGTACTAATCTAGATTTATTGATGCATACCCGGTCAGACAATGTCAAAGTTCGTCAGTTTGCTCTTGCTTGTGTAGAAACACTATGGCGCTCGCATGGTGGGAAACTCATCGGTACGTTACTGACTTACATGCAGATAGGCAAACTAAAAAGAATTACTATTCTTATTGCAGGCTTTGCTGCTGAAACCGCTACATTCATTGCAGAGTGTGGTGAAGATGAAAATGACCTAGTTGTAAAAGAGTCTTTCCGTTTGAAAGAAGCAGTAGAGAGTGTTACAGGAAAGATAGATGGTTTATGAGAATTGTAGGTTACGAAAGCCCCAGGAGAACAGCTATTGAAATAGAGTGGAAAAAACCTCACAACTGCCATATCACAAAGAAAAAAAGTGAGATCATGAGGAGATCAATCCATGTAAAAGCGCGTCATATAAGGATAGAATGAAGCAAATGAGAAAAAAACCCTTGGAACGCAAAAGAAAAAACAGTTAATAAGGAGGGTATACAATATGGAAAATGTCATGCATGAGTTCACCGTCCATGACGTGGACGTGAAAAAAAGTCCTTTTCATGATTTGCTAATAGCCCGTTCGATGTTCATGCATTGCGATAGCAATTGTACGATCACCCCTCGCCCGCACGCATTGCTAACAAATACATCCTGTGAATGTCCCAAAAAAATCAATCAATCATTGTCCTCTTTCGAATTTGACAGTCTCTAGA
>Ga0153939_1000755_pt1 | contig 12604 bp, 9 predicted proteins | sample TSNJ023MetaG_FD_104734 | JGI IMG/M metagenome (GOLD analysis project Ga0153939, IMG submission 104734) | Attine ant fungus gardens microbial communities from New Jersey, USA - TSNJ023 MetaG | ecosystem: Host-associated > Fungi > Mycelium > Unclassified | place: USA: New Jersey, Brendan T. Byrne... | reverse complement strand
GGATCAGGAGGACCGTCGACATGCCTGTATCCTGAAACCCAGTCAAACATGGTCCTAGCCAGTCTGACTAGACCATAAGCAATTTTGTCTGATAGTGTTCGCCTTTTCCTCTGTAATACCTGCAAAGCCCAAGATTTGTCAGTAAAAGGTATTCGGAGGAGGGTGGCCCAAATGATCCATTACCGCACCTGTACGGCCTTCAACTCCTCAGGAGAGTAGACAGGGTGAAAAAGAACCCAGTCACCGTGCACCATAATAGGCACGGTGCTGGTGACGCTTTGTTTACTTTTAGTAAGCTGTGAAGGCTCCCCGTTCGATGAGATCGGAGTGACTCTATCCTCTGGAATCCTTATGAGATTAAACACCTGTAAGAGCGAGAGCAAACGGACGGTAATGTGATCCTGTTGCTTGTTTGTGGGAACTTGGATCTGTCAGGGATACCTTCCGAGTCTCTGAAGACATGAATGTCCTTCTAGAATTAATCAAGGGTGTATACGCATAAAGCCGCATCAAAGTCATCGCCACATCATGATGGCGGAATGACAATGTTGCATGGCGCACGATTGAAGCATTGAATGTAGTCTGAAGCATTGTGTATAAAGTCCATCATTTGAGATGGTTGAGCTTTTATACCCAAAATTCTCCGAGCCAGAAGTTAAATGCGGATTCCGAGAGATTCCGAGCAAATGAGTCAAGGTTCCGTGAAATACCGAAGTTCCGGAGCGCCCCAATTATTGATAAATAATAATCATAATGCTATGCAACACAACAAGGGAGGATGCCATTTCAAAAGGAGGATCAAGAGAATCAAAGGGAGAAGCCTATGATCAACCATCTTTGGCCGACACAGCTCAATCCATGATTGACCATTTCAAACTCCGCCAGTGAACTCGACACCCTCAGTGGTCAATTCATATTACATTCTTCTTCCTACTTTCAGTGCAGCAACTTTGGGAAAAGGTCAAACGATGCAACACTGCGCCTTTCATCACAACATGGTTGATCTCTTCTCAAACAAGTCTTGAACAGCATTGTTGTTACTAGTCTCTTTTACTATAACGATCAAACTCCGCCCTGAGTCATGTCCACCTTCAATTGCTCGTATCAGTTCGCTTGGTTAAGGCTTTTGGAAATGTCCTCTTCTACTGAATATACTACACCGTGGTTTTGAGTATCCTAACTCCTTACTCATTGCCTGGACTCTACAGGTTTTCTAAAACACACATCTTGGGTGGTGTAATCCCTGCTTAACCAGTTCCTGTCGCTGCCCATGCAATAGTCTTTTTCTTCACATAGACTTTCTGACAAGGGATGTGCTACCCGCATACAGTACCATCCTGAGTTTGTATGACATACTGCGCGAATCGGGTCCATGAACCAATGTCCTCAATCCTCGAGGAATGCATTGTTAAATATGTGATCTCATCACACTAGATGAATCACTTCAGACACCGGTCAAATGTACTCATTGTTGATAGTCTTCGGTTTGTTAAGGTTTCCTTTAAGGTAGAAAATCTTTTTTTAGAGATCGACTTCATCACTGTGCTGACGATACGTATTTGTTATCCAATCAACATCGAAATGGAAGTTTTGATATACATTTTCTATTCGGACATAAATGGTAATCAACGCAAAACTGTTTTCCAATTATGTCGTGTGACATCAACTCGGCACAAATTAGTATGTTATTGTAACTATGTAACGATATCACATGAGGTGGCTAACACGAGGGATCCAACATGTTTACGATTGAGGAACTATGCCTTATTGAATGGTTTCATAGAACTCTGATAGAAGTACTAGAAGTATATTGCTGCCGTGGGGTTCCGATGACTTCGAGGTCGAGTTGTTACACCATATGGTATCACAGTAACATTTTGAACGATAAACGATGAACCTAAAAGGGCTCTTCCCAAAGTGGATCAATGTTATCATAATGTCAGGCAGAAGATGCGAGATCGGATACACCTGTGATGGCTATAGAAGATCAGAATGGACTTGGAACTTCTATGGAGACCTTCCCGCGAAAGCAGATCAACGAGAGAAACCCATGAAGGCAGTTGCGGGTTCTGATCTCGGTACAACGTCATGAGAAAGGGTTGGTAAAAAAAGCTCTGCCCCGATATAGAAACAGTCAAAGAAACTGTAGACCTCGTTGTGTATTCCTTTTCCACGCTTACTGCTGACTCAACTCCTGGTATTTCCAATGTTTTGGTCTTCCGTACCTAGCCTATGCACTGTCAGACAGTTCATGGGTTTCATTTCTCAGAGTTGAATGATCGCACAAAAGCAGTAAATTTGACTTCGAGTTGTATGTCGCCACTGACTCCGTAGAGATAAACATGATCACTTTATTTACATAAATCCCTGGTACCAAGGGGGTGTATAGTCATTATAGATACCGAAAAAAGGGTGCCGTTGTCTCCGACAAATGACTGGAAGGAATTTGTGGAAGGATCTAACTGCGAAAAAGCTCGCCACTATGCCAAAGCGTCGTACTATCCTAGCATTACAAGCAGTACCGCTGATGTGGACAAGTGGGCAGGTATCACAATCATCCACATTTAGTTGTATAGGATCCGGTAGGAGGGAAGACTTTCGTTGCTTGCAACTGTGAAGAGCAGTCGGAGAAAACATGAATAAAAATAGCACCCAGCATTTCTCGTCCGGAAAGGGAAAGGCTCTAGATGAATTCCTTTGCACATGAGGTCGGCTGGTCGACTGCTTGAACTTGTTTTTTCTCTTTCATCCTTTATAAGCTTGGACGACCCACGTAAAACCCTGGTAAGTCCGACAGATTCCGACAGAATTTGCCATATACTGACTGATACAATCTAAATGCATCCCAAACTTTTTCTCAGCCACCCGTTTTCACCGCTATCCTACCCTTCGGCATGTTCTAGACAGTCAAGTCGACGACCACATCTTCATGGCCAGTTGGATGCTATCATGAGCGATTCTTCCTGGAATACTAGTTATATTTGTTCAGCATCTTCTTTTGAGCCACTTACGGATCCTTCGCCCTTGCTTTCACCTCCTTGTATTGGTTCTCGGCCTCAAGAGAGCTACCCATCGCCTGCACCTTCCATGTCTTCTCCCTCTCGTACAGTTCAACAAGATCTCAATAGTACTCAAGATCAAATGCTACCGAATACGCAAGATCAATCTCATGATACTTACTCTTCTTCTTATGCTAATGTTGGTTACGATGGAAGGCCCATCCCGGGCAGATTGTCACGCCCCGAATACAGAGGTCAGCGGTGTCGGGATGGAGTACAGAACTTCTATCAAAGAGGCAGTCCTGCATACAGCCCTGTAAGTATCTGGTGCCATTCAAATCTTTTTATCTGACATTCCTCGGTAACACCAGTACACCACATATGAAGCCTCAGCGTCTCAACCTCAATCACCCATCGACTCTCGTGATGATGAATATCTTAACGTCTCGCCTTTGATGCAGGATCAACCATATCGGACGCCGAGCACTACTTTAGCTCCCCCTTCCCTGCTGACATACCGCTCTCCCTTTGATAATCAGTATCCTGATCATTCACAGGCTGGGTCGACCTCTTATCCATACGATGATCGGCCCCCGTCCCCCGTTCTCAGTCACACATCTTCTCCATCTGATACTGGTCCTAAGGATTTACCAAATGTTCCTCGCGATTCCATCAATGGTGATAGCATCCCCTCAGTCCGGCCAAAACCGAAGAAAGCCAAGCTTACTAACGCCATGAGGAGAGAGATTTGTCTCTATCAACAAAAACATCCTCATCAGAAGCAAGAAGAGATCGCTCAGCGCTTCGGTGTTGAACGAAGCACTATTAGCAAAACCTTAAAAGGCAAAGATACCTGGCTCAGCCATGTGGAGGGTGCTGTTGAGGCGCCGCGATATCGGTGAGTTTTGCAATTTATCACTCTGTTTTATCATAGCTCAATTCATGTCGAGTTCAGGCCACCAAAGCACCCTAGACTCGAGGAGAGGATGGTTTTGTGGTTCCTGGACATGAGCGAACGGGGTGAGACTATCACTGACGCCAAAATACAAAAGAAAGCTTTGGAGATTGCCGAGGATCTCAGAAATGAGTATGGATACATCGGTTCGGAGAAAGGCAAGGAAAAAGATAAAAAATTTAGAGCCAGTCCAGGTTGGTTGCACGGCTTGAAGCTTCGCCATGGAGTAAAGGGTGGTGTTTGGCACGGTCGGCCGAAGGCAAGTGAGTCTGAGATCGTAGGTGTACCAATGGCTCCTCAGGAGCCCGGAACTATGCAGATTGCTACAGTTCCAGAAGAAGACTACATCCAGCCGGAAATGGAACAAGTCATGGAGATCGAGTGTCACCCTGATGATTTTGAAATGGTGGAAGAACTGCCGAGGGGCGTCCCGAGCAAAGAGCAAGCGGAGAGGGCCTATAATACCTTGGTGCATTACCTCGACTCCAACGTGCAGGATCTAGAACCCGTTGGATATACCGCAGATGACCGTCGAGCTCTTCACGAAGTGTTCCTTAAAATCTTTTTTCAAACATCATCCACCAATCCCCGGCCTTAACTTCTTTTGTGAATCGATTTTTACAATGAATATTGTTACGACGACCCATCATGACTGTCAGCTTTCCTATCGTTCCTCACTGACATGGATCTCATGACAAAGCCTTGATTTTCTATACTACGTGCCCTGGACTAAGCTACTGTACATATACGCATTATCGCCTGTACCTCAGAGCTCTGCATTACGCACCTTTAAACTGTTTCTATCTCATGTCTGTATGTGTGGAGTTGTTGGAATTTTTGCAGTCGACAGTTCTTTCCACTGAGCCCAGAACAACCGACACGTGTCACATTGATGTTGAGCAAAGAGAACGTTATATTTTGCCAAATTAATCCAAATTGGAAATGATTTGACTTGCCTAATGGAGATCGGCGGTTGAGAGATCTCTGCTCCACAAACAAGTTGGGATATATTCTGTATTTCTCAATCGCGCATTAGAAGCATCCAAGGAGGGATTTTGGACGGTTGAGTGGATTTTATCCCACGATCAGCCATGACACCCAATTGCTGAACGAGAGAGACGTAATTAAGTTTGTGGAGGGTATTTCATCGCGGCCCTGTCATCGAAACGGTTTCGACTATGCCATAACGCATAGGATAACTCAGTGTCAACATTTTTATGATTGGTGGCAATAAACAGCGGGTCAGTATCTCTATCATTAAGCAACAATTTGTTTCCTGAGTGGCTTTGGTCCCGTAAGCTTCAGCATAATTTCAGAATAAGGTCAGGACTCAGGGGATCACATATGAGAGTTCAATGTGATTTTAATGTACGTCATTGCAGGCATATATTAATGACAGACCTCTCATGATATTTTATCTTGACAGGTGTAGAGATCATGATGTCAATTGTACATAATTGAAATAATGAAGCCTTCAGTCATGCCGCAATGACGAACAATATACAAAAAAGCAAAGCACAATCAAGGCGGACGATAGCAACTGAATTGAATACATGCTAGGGCATTGTCGAAATACACAAATGTCATACATCTCTTGCAGGGGTCGATCAGACAGGCAATTGACAGGCAGACCAAAGTCGTAAGAGAATCGAGGCAACGAATTGTCCATGAAGGGAATAGTAGTCGTGAATCTAGCAACCAGGATAGATAATCAATCAAATTTGTTTCCAGGTGATTTGGCCAGGAATTGGATAGCAACATGAACGATCATATCAGGTACCGCGCGTGCAAGAGGGGATGGTTTCTTCAGAAAAGACTCACACCTCGTGTAAGATTTTGGGAGATTGAGAGAAGCAAGCAATACTAATATCATGGGGGAGGGTGGTGAATGCGAGAGTGATGGTGGTGCGGTGAGTGGTGATGAGGTGAGCTACCATTTATCTTGTCCTCGTAGTGATTACCATGTTGAGGAGGTGGGGTAGCTGTCAGACGTTGTGCGACTGATGCCATATGACCGAGTTCACTTTGCCCTGAGCGCGTTGAATTATAGACCCGACGCATCTCCGTAGCTTGATCTCCTGCCTCCTCGTACGAGTAACTATATTGTTCCAGTCCGGCGATACAATTCTTAACTTCGGGCCGACCCAATCTCGCAAGTAATGTACCTGCCTGAATGCAACTCACGTGCATGACTGCAGGGTCCAGCCGCTGAAAGAAGTCAGAATTTATATCATATATAGTAAAGATGAAAATTTACCAGATATCCATTGGATGTTAGAACACCAGCCTATCGAACAAGTGATCAGTCTTTCTACGTGATTTTTGAGGAGGATCATTACCAGGCCGGCTATACGTAAGGCTCCGTGAAGTGCTTCATCTACAACCTTACGCCTGATCGATTCAACCTCAGTGAGATTGGGCGGAGTCATTGCTGCATTAAGCTCTTTGATACCATAATCATCAAGTGCATTGAAGAGAATGATCCACATGACGTGATATGTTGCATCGCTTGCGCATGAGGAAACCGCCTAAGCAAGTGAGTTGAGTCTGAATCAAAACTACTCAAGAGCAACCTACTGATACGAAATCCCATTCTCCTTCGAAATTGCTTGGGACTCCAACTAGATTGAGAAAGTCTTCCTTCCAAGACAAGAGTTCTTGTACAAAAACACGAATACTCTCATATCGGATACCATCCGACTCTGTTACCGGACGCCACAGTTTTTTTGACATATGACGTGCGGTGCGTGCCAGTGAGTGTGCAGCCCGGTAATAACCCTTCGATGCATAATCAGTGGACGTCCAATATGCCTCATCAGATAGCTTACGAGAAACTGGAATCAAGGCATGAACTTCTTGCATCAAATAGAATATAAGTAAGGACACACCTCTAACTGCTCCCGAGGGGAAGGCATAGCGGTATGGGTATCGACAAGGTCAGGGTTGACCGGATCCACAGTGTAGAAGTCAATATCATAGTCATGGTCATCAAGGACTGGCTTTCGGCGATAATACGCAGAAGCGTATGCGTCAGAGATACATGCCATCCACCATGCAAAGATCATTGTTCCGCGACTTTCTGGATCCTGGATGTTTCCCATGACAGCTTTATGGTTGATCTAATGTCATATAGAGACTAAGAACATGAAATTCCGTCAACAATGGGACTTACGCCAAGTTCTAGCAAATGCCGTGTCGCACTTGTAAGCCAGAATCCATGGTAACCTAGAAACGATGTAAGATGAAGAGGCTAAACTGTATCAGTGCCTAATAAAAGAGCATACCAGTCGGATCATCCGGATTTTCTGCTCATTATTATGAGTGGACGTTGTAAAGATACGAAACAATGTACTGACGACTTTGAAGCGGCTCAATGAGAAGGCCAATGACCACATGTTCTGTAGAGGCCACACGATGAACTTTGAGAGCTTCAGCAAGATCACGCGCACGATCTATAAGCGCTTTTGCTAAAAGGCTCTGCCCACCATGTCTTCTCCTATCTGCTAATAGTAATGAATGCTCAGAGAACTTGGACCCCCAGGCGAGAACAGTGGCAACCAATGCAGGATGTAAGGGTTTCTCGTTATTGTTGGAATTGGAATTCGTAGGATATAATTGAAGTCGATTTCGGAACTGGGCGGGATTAAGTAGCGGGAGCCGAGTATGAACAATCTGAAAGAACACTTCAACGAGATCGAGAGCAAATCTGAGTCATCATCATTAGTATTGAATTTGAGGGCTTGATCAGCATTAATTAAGAGGAAAGTCATTGAGATGTATAGTGATAACGAGGCAGGCTGACTCAACGACATCTAACGCAGCGATCAGCGGAAGAAGACTCACTCAGACCTGAATTTATCATCGTCCAGCTTGTGGGCCAGTTCACCCCACATTTCATACCGCGGTTGAATGAGAGTAGGCGACGTGTATGGCGTCGGTTCGCTGTTAAAAATAGAAAATGAGCGAAGGAGCGAATCAATATTCACTGAACCTACTTGATGTTTTCTGGGGGTGCGAAGACGAATCTCAGGACCTCGCGGGTAGGAGTATCGGCAGTTATTCCCGGATGAAGACCGTATCTTACGAAAAGTGACTGCGATTGAGAGCTACTTGCCAGGAAGGAGGCTAGAGATGCTTGTTCAGATGGTGGGGATAATCTAAAGGTTAAATGAATGTGAGATGCGCCCGTTCGAGCGATTGGAGTCAGTAGGCATACTGTTTAATAGAAGCAGGGTATGGTGCACTGTAAGAATGAAAACTGGCAAGGTCATCGATCCAGGAAGATGAAAAGGGCAGGGCTCATAGCTGCTGACAAGGAACCCACCTGGAGTTTGCAGAGCTGAGATTTCTTCGCCGGTTGACAGTCATACGCTTCTTCTCACTAGTAGCTTGTTGCACGAAATGCCTGCAAGGAGAGTGAGAAGTCAAAATTATATATATTATAGTGGTTCAGGTGGCACGGACGTGCATGGATAATTCTTGGACGTGCAGTGCTGCCGCACAAGTCAGGATAGTAAACATGGCGGGGGTAAGGACTGACCTGGCACTATATGACGCCCAGAAATGGTAAGTTGATGGTTGTGAGACGTATGAAATATGGAGTACCTTGTCTTGGCCAGGAATCCTATTACACTTGACCTTCCTGGATCTGACCACATGGATAAGAAAGGCAGGACAGAGTATACACTGATCGGCCAACCTGCAAGCATCACAAGCAGTGTTTTGCTTTCGAGGTGCGGGTTGGGGAACAGGAAGGGATTTTGCAAGTTCGTGGATATGGTTCTGCATGGACTGATTTGGTAAACTAAGGTCTAGAGAAAAGAATATTTCAGGAACTGTCCGGCAAAGGACGAAGGGAAAGCAGACTCTGTGGGTGTCCGGACAGAGAGGGGGGAATGTCCCTTGGATTATCGCTCTGCATCGTGAATAAGCGCCAGAGGAAAGAAGGGGCAAGAGGAAATGAAACTGATAGCGGAGGGGTATATATGGACAACTAACAATTGCTTCTCTGTCCAGAATGGCAAGCCTCGTCACCCACACGTTTTTTTGTCACTTCTTCCGTCGTCCCGTGCCCGTCGAGTTCGCCATTGCATCCCAGCCTCCCGTCACCGAGCCTAAACTGGTCGTCGCTTCGGAGCCGAGAATACGTTTCGGTCACGTGGGATTGTCATCACATGTCAAGTCACAAGTCGTGACGCCCCTGCATTCAAACTTCACCACAGTAGTAATGGTCAAAGTCGAAATCGTCGAGGAAAAGGAAACTGCCAACTCTCCATATGGCTCCCTCTCCGCTTCCCGCACCAACTCAACAGATTCCCTTTCTTCCATTGCTTCCGATGTTTCCGTCGAAGAGTCTTTCTTGGAGCGTGTAGCTGCCCTTGCCGACGTTATCCCACCCGCCACCCGCCACTCCATCTCGTCTAGAATCTCAAAAACTGCTTCTTTCCTCAGGAAGGGCAGAAAAATAGCTGGGAGTATCATATGGGTTGTGACCACGTCAGCTTTACTCGTGGCATTACCACTTGCTCTCAGCCTCGAGGATGAGGCCAAAATTGTAGCTCAGGAAAAGGAAATGCTTGAGCAACAGCAAGGAGCGCAGCAGGTGTGTTGTCTTTTTGGTGGCACGTGCCATTGGGTGTTGCATGCATTCTCTTCCTTCTTGCTGATAGCTTTTGCTCTTAGATGCTCGGAACTATGTATCCACCCAACCAACAACAACCAAAAGCTCTCGTGCCTCCCGGTTTCTAGACTTTCCCCTTCATTTAGATATGTTGTTATCTCCCTGTGTGTGTATGCTATACGATATCTTACTTTGTGGCTAATGGTACGTTCTCACTGACCTTGTGAGCTTTGATGAATGCCTCCCATCAGCTGCCGCAGTCAAAGTATGCGTTCAGCCTTGTCTATTAATAAGATGAGAAATACATGTCGAGCCGTTGTCTTGGACTAGTACTCCTCTGCCTGCATGAAGTGGATTAGCTGAAAGGGGTACTTGGAACTCAATTCTCTTGCTTACAACGACCTTGGGAGATGGTCTTGGCGGAATCACTGTTGGCCGCACGTAGTTTTCCCTGAAGAAATCCAAAACATCGGTATAGGCTCTCAGGTCAAACTTCGAATAACTTACGCAGTCCGGTGGTGCCTCAAATACGTGATGGCATGGGATTCAATCTCGGTAGGATCTACCCCAACGGCTTCCCAGTCACCAGAGACATCGGCATCATCAATGTGGCGCCTCACAACTTCGTCAGGGCTCAATGCTGGCCACCAGACACTTTGTGCCAATTTAGCAAGTGCGAGCGCAACAGGTTTCGGTAACATTGGAGCTTTTGAAGGTGGACGAACGGTCACCGATGAAACGAGATCAAGTAGATATTCGTAGGTCAAAGTGGAAGGCCCTGGAAGAGACAGCGTGCTTCTGGGAATGGTATGCGCAACTTGATTAGCAAGAGCCTGAGCGACATCCAAGACCTACGATACAATACCTCGTCAATTATTCGCTGACATGGATAGATCAGTGCTCACATGTACAGGGCGTATTTTGGTATCTGCCTGGTTCAGCTTCCACCAGATAGGCCAGGCTGGAAGGAAACACTGATGAGTGCTGATAACATGACTGTAAAACGACACCCACTTGCAATGTTGTTCAATAGCTTGTCCTCATAACCATACATGGAACCAGGCCTAAAGATAGTTGCATTGGGGAACGCGGTTTTGACCCGTTCTTCTCCTTCTGCTTTCGTTCGATAAAATTGCGATTGTGAGGCAGGGGAAGCGTTCAGGTGTGATACGTGAATGAGGCGTGGGACCCCTTCTTCCACGCAAATCTTGGCAATGCGCTCGGCACCGTCCACGTTCACATCACCAAACTTGAAATTTCTATATGATGATTTTGACAAATTTAGATATTTGTCGAATGGAACCACTTACTTGGTTTCATAATCCCGTCCAACGAGGTTAAAAACGGTATCAGAATGCCTCACACACTCCGCAATCTGCTTTTCATCACGAATATCCCATTCCTAATGCATGAGAGTAAGTTCCATATGAACATTTTGAACATTCACAAAGCATACCATTCGGACGATCTGCCCCAAATCACCCATTAGCTTAAAAATTCGGGCTTGATCTTCGTCGCGGTATGGAACGATGACTCGTGTCCCAAGTTTACCTGCGGAAGCAAGCACCGAAAAATACTAGCGTAAGGGGACTGAGCCTTCATTGACGATTTTGCCCGCACCAAGTTTAGAAACTAGATATCTCCCAAGGAAGCCCGTGGCACCAAAGACAGTGACTGTGTGTCCGGATACTGCGCTATATCCGGGGGGTCCAGATGAAACGACAGGTTTCTGGGTAGGGAGTGTAGTAAGGTCGTGGTATGCTCGCTATCGACCGGATAAGTAAATAAGAGCATTTATTTCTTGCAAAGAGAAGTGAGCACCTTGCCAACGCTTCCTACATATTGCAAGCGCAGCAATCTCGGAGTAGATGCAAGCATACTCTTGCTTGAGAAAAAATAACGTTCTGACGATGATTACTTCGATGGCGGGAAGGCGGGAAGTGTCACGAAGTTGCACGTGACGATGTTACTCTGCTCATCTACTTTTCGTTAACCACAGGTCAGTTCGACTAATGGCGCAGGGAAAAACAAAGGGTCTTCAGACTAAAGCACCGTCTGCTCGACATTCTCGAAAAGCTGCCGCAAACACGAAGAAGGGCAAAAAATACATTCCACCAAAAAAGCCGGCTCTTATCAAAAATGCCCAGATGCACAGAGTCAGTTTATGATTATCTCTTGATCTACATGAAGCTGATCTACGACATAGTCCTTGAGTGCGAAAATTGGCAATTCCATTGAGCAACAAATGGTCTCCGCCACCTCAGCGGGCAGACTGACAATCATGAAAAACACTGCAGAGGCGTGAGTTTCATTGCCAAACAATGGCTCAGCTCAGATTAATTTCAATGCCTACAATAGGTCGTCTTCAGCGTCCAAAGATAAGAAGACTACAAAATGACCACTAAAATTAAATTGCTGGCAAAACAAATCAATTTGACTTCTTACATCCGTGGGACTATTCATCCCATACATTGCATGGGAGTCGGCCAATGAAAAGATTTGCGGAGATTGTCGGTGAGGTATGGACAGCAAGCCAAGGCCACTGTTCGGCAGTCTAATTCAGATGTTGGTAGATGAGCGATGAGTAGGAAAAACATCATATTTTTGGAGCCATGCGTAGTTATCGTGTGACCCCCATTGATATAGTACGGGCGATATTAAACACTGAGACCGGGTTAAAGCCGGTGCGCTGTGTGTTGTTCACCCTACTTGTCCTTTTTAGTCTATCGAGTCGCCAGGATGTCGCGAGGATCCAGGCTTTAGCTCGGAGAACGCCATATGTAAATGTGATAGTCAATGATGCTAAATTTATGGATCTCCAGAGATGCTCTGACGAATGAGGACGATTCAAGGCTACTCGAGTCACTGGACTTGTATAGATTGAGTCAGAGAGAATTACGGTAGCCTAAGAACAAGGATGAAGAATGCGCATGCTTATTTCAATTCTGCGGTGAGTGTCGAGTTCATTATCTCTCCATGCATATATCTACAGTTTACCTAGATGCCTCGCACGTCAAGGTACTTGTGCTG